>OLRV01000367.1_pt1 | contig 45163 bp, 39 predicted proteins | sample 1672421 | NCBI WGS metagenome assembly OLRV01 (sample SAMEA3136684, study PRJEB25190) | human gut metagenome | biome: human gut; feature: human-associated habitat; material: faeces | place: Austria | collected 2013
ATTTTCATGTACTTCACTTCCTATCTTTATTACAAGATAATCTTATCAAAAAAAGCACTATATTTCAAGTGTTTTTTGATTAATTTTTTTTGATATATTTTATAGGTCACAATGCTTAGAATTTTAAGTTACTAAGTTCATTCAATTATGTATAAACTTAGTTTTTTATTACTTCTTCTTATAAAATTTCTTCAAAAACTTAATCTTCTCTTTATTATCAAAATCAAATTCATAGATAAGTCTTTTAAAGTTAAATGAACTTTTTAATTTAATAAGTTTACTCTTTAGTTTATCTTTATTATTAAGTCCAATTTTCTTTATAAGTTGATACCTATATTTAACTTCAAATGCTTCAATTATAGTTATAAGCCCATCAATACACATTGCTGTAAATAGTAAATACACTATAATCTTTAATAAAAGTGGGTCACATATACTTATCATATAAACTTTAAGTGGTAAATAAAAGTAAAATATTAGAATACCTAAGACACCAAATAATAGTGAATTTTCTAGGCAAATTCTACCATTTAAGTTAAACTTTTTAAAACTATAGTCCCACCATTTCATATCAAATATCATTTCTAATATAACACTTACTAAGTATTCAGTAAAGCTTGCTACTAGTACGCTTACTAAATATATGATGAACATATTTTCAGGCACATGACTAACTACACTTATAATTAATAAACCACCTAAACCATATAATGGACACCATGGACCATAAAGAGCTTTACCACTTTTTCTTTTGTTTAAGCTGCAATAAATAACTTCACTTATAAAACCAATAATACTAAAAAATACAAAATCCATTAGTATATTCATAAATTCACACCCTTTTAAAATTCTTTTAGTTTAAATTGTAATTTATTAAATTTATTTAATTCGCTATTATATTCATTAACTAATCTTTCCATATATGGAAGTAATATGTTATCAAACTCTACTTCTTTTGTTAAACCTGTTATGTATGGCATGTTACTGTACCCTCTAGTTCTATCTGGTTCAAGTGGAAACCAATAAGTTTCTTTATATTTGATTTCTAATTTATCTCCTTTTGTTAAGCTAGAAATATATTCATATATAAAAGATAAATCTAATTTGTTATTTAATACTTCTATTAATAGTTTATCAAATAAAGTAATATATTTTGATGTGTTATAACCCACTACAATTCTTACTTTACTAGCGTTGCTCTTATATAAACTATATAATCTATCGTTATAAAACTTTTTAATAGCTTTTATCTTTAATGATATGTTTGTACTAATACCTAACTCCATACTAGCATCACTTGTAAGATTAACTAAGTTTTTATTATAATTATCTATACAAGCACTAGCTGATGTAAAAGTATAGTCTTTTAAACCTACTTTCATAACATTAACTCTATGGTTTCTTAAAAAGAAATCAACCACTTCTTCTTTCTCTTTATTATCAGCATTAAAAGTAACTTCTTCTTTCTTATTAATAACTGTTACATCATTTTCTACTAATAACTTCCTATAATTATTTTTACTTAATACCTCATTCATACTTATTACCTCACACTTTAATTATATATTTATTTATACTTAAAGTAAAGAAGTTTTACACTTTTACTTGATATACTTGTAAATTTAATATATAATTTAATTATGAAAAAGATAAGAGATATAATATATACAATTTTATTAATTTTAGTTATACTATTAGTTTATAGAAATATAGATACTATAAGCGAATTTTTTACTGATTTACTTGTTAGTAATGAAAAAGTTACTATAAAAGAAGCAAATAACTTTAAGAGAAAATATAATTATGTTAATTTTAACTATAACATTAATTACATTCCTTATACTAAAGACGATATTATTAATATTTATTTTAATGTGTTAAATAATGGTTGGAAAGAATTTGCTTTCTATTGTCCTAAAGAATATAAAACATGTATGGATGATGTTGAAACTGTTGGTAATGACAATACACTTATGAGTAATATTAATAATTATATAAACCCATTTAATAGTTTTGAAAATATTAAAACCACTATTTCTAGTACAAGAGAGATTAAGATAAATGTTACACCTAAATATGACGATGAGATGATTAAAGTTTTAGATAATAAGGTAAATAAAGTTATTACTGAGTTAAATGTTCAAGAACTAAGTGATAGAGAAAAAATTGAGAAAGTACATGATTATATTTTGAGTAATACTGTATATGATAGTGAAAGTGATAATTTAGATACTACTAGTGCTTATGGCTCATTAATTCTAGGTCATGCAGTTTGTAGTGGGTACTCTGATGCGATGGCACTATTTCTTGATAAATTTAATATTCCTAATTTAAAAATAAGCAGTGCTAATCATGTGTGGAATTTAGTTTATTTAGATAATAATTGGTTACATCTTGATCTTACTTGGGATGACATAGAAAATAATAGATATAGAGATAATTACTTTTTAATAACAAAAGAAAAACTCTTTAGTTTAGATACTAAAGAGCATAACTTTGATAACTCATTTTTTGTTGAGGGGTCCTAAGCATCTTAGGATCCTTTCTATTGTGTAATTAAAATGTTTGTAGTCAACACTATAGGACGCACTTTCCATAAATTGTGTTCTAAACCATGTCATTTGTCTTTTTGCATAATGTCTAGTATTTCTTTTTATTAGTGTTTTACATTCTTCTAAAGTTATTTCATTTTTTAAATACTGTAGTGTTTCTTTATATCCAATTATTGTTTTAAGTTTTGGATATCTTTTATATTTTTTTACTTCTTCTACTAGACCACTTTTAAACATCTTGTCTACTCTTTTATTAATTCTATCATATAACTCTTCTCTTTCTGGGCATAACTCTACATAGTCAATATCATATAAAGGAAGATTTTTACCACAGTTATTACAAATTCGCTCTTTAGATGCAAATACACGAGTAAATATTCTTTCAAGTCTACGTCTATTATTAACGTGCACTTCAGTAAAAGGCTCAAATTGTGTTGCTTTCATTTTTAAGTATCCATTACCAAAATTTTCACATTCAGGATAAAACTCTGGGTCTTCTTCAGGAAATCTATAGTCAAATAAAAGTGCTTTTATATATAGTCCTGAGCCACCTACTACAACAACATTCTTTCCTTTGTCTAACAACTCGTCTAGTATCTTTCTACCATCTCTTTGATAATCTCTTACTGTATAGTTACTTCTTAAATCAAGAAAATCTATCAAATGATGTTTTATACCTTTCATTTCTTCTTTAGTTACTTTAGCAGTACCTATATTAAGATGCTTATACATCTGTTCTTTGTCTGCATTTATTATTTCAGCATCAAACTTCTTAGCTATTTCAATACTCACTTTTGTTTTACCACTACAAGTTGGACCCATAACTAGAAATACTCTTGCCTTTTGATTATTTCTTTTTTCAAAGTAAATATCTTCTTCCTCTTCGTAAGCGTCATAACTTCTATAATATGCTTCTTCTTTTACCGGCTTATTTGCTTTCTTCTTTTTAAATAAATTAAACATGATAACACCACCTAATTAAATAATATATTTAAATTATATACGAAAAGTATTGTATTTTCAAGTATTTAGAGATGTTTTTTGCTTGAGCTTGCTAGTTATCTTTCAAAACAAAGTATTATATGATATAATTTAGGCATGGAGGTAAATAAAATGTACGAAAAAAATAAAATGAGAGAATATATTAAAAATTCGGAACTAAGGGTTTTTAATAGTGAGGTAAAAGTTAGATTATCTAAAGAATTAGCAATTAAATATGATAATGGTAGTTATAATGAATATTTAAATAATATGAGTAAATGTTTAGAAATGATTAGTACTCTTGGAATTAAATATCCAGCAAATGCACGCCCTACACTATATGTTTATATTGTACCAGATGAAAATTATAGGGAACTTTTAAATATTCCAAAGAAATTTGATAATGGTAAAGGTGGAGGAAAACCGGTAATGTGTTATGACTTAGATGGTTTTTCATGGGCTTATGGACTAAGTCAAAATATGTTAGAAAACAAGGAACTTAAAGAAATAGGAATTTCTGAAATTGAAAATGAAATTCATGAGTTATCACATATAGTACATAGTCAGTTTTTTAGTAAAAATTTAATTATCAGTGAAGGTTTTGCTGAAGCTTTACCATTATATGCATTAAATATGGAAGAAGTTTTCACTGAGCATAAAGACATATTATCAAATTTAAATGAAGGACAAATTCTAAATGCAGAAGAAATTCTTACTTCAGAAAATGATAACACATATGGTATAGAAAAGATTTCAAGTAATAAATCTTGTTCATTTAGATTATCTTATATATCTTCATATTTATTTGTAAGAGGATGTATGGAAACTATTGCTAAGAAATTTAATCTATCAAGAGCTCAAGCTGTACAAGCTTTTTTAGAAATTGTAAGAGAAAGTGAATGCAATAATGAATGGTTAATCTATGATATTGCTGATAGTTTAGAATTGTCTCGTGAAGAACTTTTATATGGAAAACAAATGCAATTAGATTTAATTGGACATTTAACCACAGAAACAGAAAAAAATAAAATATAAAAAGAACACCGTTTCAATATTTGTACAATGTTCTAACAATTCATATCGGACTGAGTAATACTAACTACGCAAAAGCTAGGTATTACTCTTTTTGTTTGTCCATTAATATTATATGTCTTTAAGATAATTTAATTATAACAATTTTTACTGATTAAATCTGGTACTTTATTTTATATATCACTCTTTTATGGATTTACCCTTTTAAATAATTTTTCTAATTCATATTTGGTATATTTTATAATAGTCGGTCTTCCATGAGGGCAAGTATAAGGAAATTCACACTTAAATAATCTTTTTAAAAGTGTTTCTTGTTCAAGTGGCCCAATGAAGGTGTTTGCTTTTACACTCATTTTGCAAGATAAGTTTATTGCTAGTTGTTCGTTAAATTTAACTCTGTCAAACTTTTTATCCATACTTACAATAAGGTCAAATACTCTTCTTAAACTTTCTTCTTCATAACCTTCTTTAAAGTACGTAGGGTGTTCATACACTCTTATTGTGTTTACGCCAAACTCACTAAATTTAATACCTAAACTAAGTATAAAGTCTTTTTCTCTTTCTATAATCATATATTCATTTTTAGTAAATTCTATTGTAATAGGAAATAACATACTAGTAGTACTAACAGTGTCTTCTTTTAATGCATTTAGTAGTTTTTCATAATTTATTCTTTCATTAGCTGCGTGTATGTCTATCATGTAAACACAACTTTCATCTGTTGCAAATAAATATGTTCCCATAGCAAGTCCGATTGGATGAAGTAAACTTGGTTTTTCTTCTTCTAAATTAGTATCTAGTACAGTTTCATATCCAGTGGTGTCTTCATTCATAAAGAAATTCATTTTATTTTCTTCTATTACTTGTTTTTCTACACTAGGAGTATTTACTACTAAGTCTTCGTTTACAGAGTAGTCTACATGAGAAGAGTATTCATTACTAACATAGTTATCTGTTTCGTCATATGCTTTAAATATATTGTTTATATTCATTAACCTGTCTCTTATAGTACTAAATAGTATATCTTCTAGTGTATCCATTTTACTAAATTTAATATCTTGTTTAGTAGGATGGATATTAACATCTACTATAGTTGGATCTACTAATATGTTTATTACTACTATAGGGTACTTGTCTACAGCTAAGTATGTATGGTATGCGTCTTTTATGACTTTATTTACATAGCTATTATTTACAATTCTTCCGTTAACTAAGATAATCATATCTTTTTTTGTACTCTTAACTATATTTATATTACTAACATATCCGTTAATGTCATAGTCGTTGTTACTTCCTTCAATGTAAACCATGTTTTTACTTACGTTGTATCCATATATTTCGTGAATTGTTTTAAGTAAGTCATTACTTCCACTTGTGCTAATCATGTTTTTATTATCACTATTAAGTTTAAAGCTAACTTCAGGGTGGCTTAAGGCAAGCTTTTCTATTAAATTAACTACCCCATTTAATTCTGTATAATAACTTTTTAAAAATTTAAGTCTAGCTGGAGTATTATAAAATAAGTTTTTTACAATTACTTTAGTTCCTTTAGTCATTGTGCCTTCTGTTTTAGAAAGAAGTTTGCCACCTTTTATATTAACTAAGGTACTATCTATTCCATTACTAGTGTCCAAAAGTACTTCACTTACACTTGCAATTGAAGGAAGAGCTTCTCCCCTAAAGCCTAGAGTATTAATAAAGAACAAATCATTTTCGTTTTTTATCTTACTAGTCGCGTGTGGTGTAAAAGCAAGCACTGCGTCACTTTTGTCCATTCCTTTACCATTATCTATTACTTTAATTTCTTTTATTCCAGCATCCACTAGGCTTACTTCAATATTAGTACTGCCTGAGTCAAGAGAGTTTTCTACAAGTTCTTTTACAACACTACTAACTTTTTCTACAACTTCACCAGCTGCGATTTTGTTAGATAAGTTTTCATCCATTACTTTTATTAGTCCCATAATTACCTCTATATCATTTTATTTCTAACACTAATCATTTTTTTATTTAAAGTGTACATTGTTAAATTAGCATACCCTACTACTTTTATGTATCCAAGGCCTTCTAAAACAATGTCTTTATCACTCACTTTAACATCAAGTTTATCTTTATCTTTTAATAGTTCATTTCTAATACTTCTCATTTTATTAAGTTTAATCTCATTTTTAAAGTAAAACACTAAATTAACGTCTTCATTACTATTGTTTTCTATTCTAAGTATATCTCCTAGAATTATCATGAAGTCCTTTTTTATAGTGTATACTTTAGGTTTGATAACGCTTTTAGGTAGCAATTTCTTGTATATATCAACATCTATAAAGTTATATGAAGAGTTTTCACTTACAAATCCAGGAGTATCTATTAGTGTAAGTTTGTCATTTAATTTAATATTAATACATTCTAGCGTTGTGTTAGGTAAACTGCTTGTAGTAATATTACCACTTTTACCATTAAGCATAAGTAACTTGTTAATAAATGTAGACTTGCCACTAGAAGTATAGCCTATTACATAGACACTTTTTTCATTATTTTTAATAAGTTCATTATATAACTCAGTTACTCCATTATTTTTTAAAGCACTTATTACAAACACATCTTTTATTAATGTTAGGTTACTTATGTATTCTTTTAATTTACTATTTTTAACACTTTTTGGTAGTAAATCTCTTTTAGTGAGTACTAAATATACTTTGTTAGAAAGTGAGTCTATCACACTTAGAGTTTCTTTACTAATAGTTAGAGTATCTACTAAATAGACTACACTTTTTTTAGAGTCATTTATCATTTTAATAAGAGAAGTTTTATCTTTAGGATTATCTGTTACATAAGCTTCTCCATAGTATTTTATTTTAAAACATCTTTCACAAAGTGTAGCTTTTTCATAGACTTTAGGGTTAATGTAACCTTCTTTGTTTTTGTCTAAAGTTTGTAATTTACTACCACATCCTATACATACTTTATTCATACATTTGCCTCTTTTTAAATAGTTCTTCTTTATCCATTATTTTAAATAATATCTTTTCAAAAAATCTATTTATATAAGTTATTTTTCTATCTTTTTTAGACATAGGATTAACTAAAATACTAGTCATGCCCATTTTATTAGCACCCCATATATCAGTGATTAATTGGTCTCCTATACAAGCTATTTTATTTGCGTCAAGATGATATACTTTCATTATTTTTTTGTATCCACTTGTTAAAGGCTTTTTAGCATTAGCGCATGAATCTATTTCTAAAGCGTTTCTAAAAGGAAGTACCCTAGATTTGTTTGAGTTACTCATGAGTATTACATTAAAACCCATCTCTTTTAGTTTATCAATTAATTCTTTGGCTTCACTTCTAGGAATACTTTCACTATAAGTTGCAATTGTATTATCTAAATCAAATATTATTAATTCAATTCCAACATTTTTTAATTTTTCATAGTCAACTCTATAAATACTTTGATAAAACATATCAGGTACAAACTTATCTATCATAACTCCTCCTTAATAGTCAAGTTTCTCACTAAACTCAAACTCTACATCTAATATCCTAACTGTGTCCCCACTTTTGGCACCCATAGTTTTTAACTCGTCATCAACGCCCATGTTCTTTAGTTTTCTTGCAAATTTAAGTAGTGCTTCATCACTATTAAATCTTGTTTTCTTAAGTAAATTTTCTAGTTTTTCTCCAGATAATACCCAAGTGTGATCATCTATTCTTGTAATGTTATATGGTTTTTCGTTTTTAAATTCATATAATACATAGCTTTCAAACTCTTCGTCGTTATACATACTTTCTTCATTAGTAGAAATAACAAGTTCTCCTAGACGACTTTTTAATTTTTCTATTCCAAGATGCGTAATTGCGCTTGTTTCTAGTACTTCTACATCAGGGAAGGCTTTTTTAAAGTTTTCTAGATTTTCCTTACTACCAAAGATATCCATTTTATTAGCTATTACTATACTTTTCTTATTATATAGTTTTTCACTATAGTTTTTTACTTCATTTAATAAAATTTGATATTCACTTACTAAGTCTCTTCCTTCTATACATGAAGCGTCTATTACATAGGCAACAATTTTACAGCGACTTGCGTGCTTTAAGAATTTATCTCCTAAACCAACGCCATTAGAAGCTCCTTCTATAATACCTGGAAGGTCAGCTACTACATAGCTAGTACTCTTAGTTGATACTACACCTAAGTTTGGTGTTAATGTTGTAAAATGGTAGTCTGCAATTTTTGGTTTAGATGCACTTATAGCACTGATTAAGCTACTTTTTCCTACACTTGGAAAGCCTACTAGTCCAACATCAGCTAAAAGTTTTAACTCAAGCTTTAACTTTCTTTCTTCTCCAGCCATCCCGTGCTCACTTATCTTAGGTGCTTTATCTTTATTACTCTTAAATGATGCGTTACCTCTTCCACCTTTTCCACCTTTAGCTACTACACATTTTTCTCCTTGCTTAGTCAAGTCTCCTATAATTAAATTAGTTTCAATATCGGTAATAGTTGTACCTACAGGAACTTTAATAAAGGTATCACTTCCACTTGCACCAGTTCTAAGTGCACCACTTCCGTTATTTCCTTTTTCTCCTTTGATTTTCTTTTGATATCTTAAATCAATAAGAGTTTTAAGGCCTTCTTCGGCAACAAAAACAATGTCTCCACCTTTTCCACCGTTGCCACCATCTGGTCCACCCATTTCAACAAATTTCTCGTGTCTAAAACTAGTACACCCATCTCCTCCGTGTCCACCTATAACAGTTATAACTACTTCATCTATAAACATAAACATCACTCATTTCTTCCCTAAAATTATACCATAAAAACACAAAACAATAAAGAAAAAAGAACCCAATTTCTTGAATTCTTTATCTTGTACTTTATTTAGTCCCTAATTCATTACATATGGATCACTTTGTGTACCACTTCCGGTTACTGTTACATCAGCTTTTAGTGCCATAACTGGACTGAAAAAGCCAGAGAGAGTGACGATGCCGTCACCGTTGTTCATGTACCCCATAGTTCCAACAGAAAACGCAAAGCTAGCATTAGAGGAATGCGGGCTTATTAACCATTGCCAAGTTGAACTTCCTTGGTATAACCAGTTGTTATCGTGGCATGCTGCTGGTTCAGCATAATTTTTCGGTTCTATTGTTCTTGCGCAGTCACTTGAAAGTACTGCATATCCATAGTCACTTGGATACATTAGTCCTACACTTCCTGTAAATGTTGTTGTACTATTATAACTTGTACTTGATGTTTTTCCTGCTGTTCCTTTACTATTTAACATTCTCTCCATATCATATAAATCTTGTGATGTATAACTTGTAATATCATCATCTGCACCTCCTAAGTACATTTTATAGTTTACTGTGTTTTTATAATTTGTTAGGCTGTATATACTAGATAATGTTGTATATAATGTTACTTTTGGCCAGTGGTTTGTATTATTTGAGTTATATTTAGCCTTTTCATATCCAACCTTTCTTACTCTTATTACTTCTTCTCCGTTTACTCCATCTGGAAATAACCCTATTATTCTCCATAATTCATTTGAGCCATTTTTAACCATATAAATGTAGTTATTAGGATTAGTTCCTTCATATCTATATCCATTTTCATTTACTGCATTAGCTTTTATTAGTGTTGCTAATGAAGGATCTTCTGTTCCCTCAGTTATAAATAGTGTTCCACTTAGTTTCTTACCCATATCATCACTTTGGTCTATACTTTCATCGTTTGCATACTTAAATTCAATAGTGTAACTTTGTGTTAATCCATTAGGTATTACTACACTATAAGCTAGTATTGTATCTTTAGGTGCACTTGACTTTGGAATATCTTTAAACTCAGTCATATTGTATCCATTATTTGTACTAGTTATCTTGTATTGTAAATATCCTTCTGTTACAAAAGTATTTAACAAGTCTTTTATTACTATATTGTATTTGTATTCTGTCTTAGTATCATTTTTAATAGTAAATGTTTTAGTTGCACTCCAGCCTGGTTCTATATCAGTTTCTGTTAAAGCTCCGTCACTATCTGTAAATACTATTTGTAAGTTAGCGCTTGTTACACTTACATCTTTCCCCTTTCCTATTATTTGTGTTGTAAACCATGCTAGTGATACACTTAGTACTACTACAAGTAAGCTTACTATTACAAGTGTTAATTGTTTTCGTTGCATATTAATGCTCTCCTTTCTTTTTAAAGACACGAAAAAATGGGTAGACTTATTCTATCCATATAATTGCACATGAAAAACTATAGTTATTTATACTATTTAAATAACCCCCCCCATTTGTACTTTGTTTTGTACTAAAGAGTTAACTTTCATGTACTTCACTTCCTATCTTTATTACAAGATAATCTTATCATTTTTTTGTAAGTCTTGTCAATAGAAAAAATAGTGAAAATACACTATTTTAACATTAATTAAGAAATTCAATTTGATATTTTTAAGTCTAACCTATTCCTAGTATTTCATTATGACTACCCGTAGCTACAAATACTATAATAAGTTCATTCTTTATTTTTGTGTGTTATTCATCGTCTTTCTCCAAATCTTCCATAAAGCTTTTAACATCGTCATAGATTTTATAGTTGCCTTCATGATTTTCTATTTTTCTTAACTCTTCAGCTGCTTCTCTCATATCTTTTTCAGCTTCCAACTTAAGTTCAAATGGAATACCTTTTTCTTTTATTACCTTCTTTAAAAATATATTAATTGCCGTAGTCATGTTAAGACCTAACTTTACAAATATTTCGTTAGACTCATTTTTTACATTTGTAGGAACGTTTACATTTATAATACTTGTCATATTGCTCATATTTTTCACTTACTTTCATTAATATTATATTACATTTATAACTAATGTCAACAAATTATATTCATATTCTTTTATATTATATATATTATACTTTATGTTGTACATATATTTATTAGAATAGCAAGTTTTATTTGTTTCAAAAAAAAGAAGAAGTTATTTTTCTTCTTCTGTTTCTTCTTCGCTATCTATATTCATTGCTCCGTCATCTATTAGTAAGTCGTCATTTGTTTCAGTCATAAAAGTTTCTTCTAGTACTTCTGTTGGGTCATCACTTAGGAATTCTTTTTGAAGTTCTATTTCAATGTCCTTATATTGTCTAGCACCAGTACCTGCAGGTATTAGTTTACCTAGGATAACGTTTTCTTTTAGTCCGTTTAAATGATCTATCTTACCTCTTACAGCAGCGTCTGTTAGAATTCTTGTAGTTTCTTGGAATGAAGCTGCACTTAAGAATGAATCAGTTTCTAAGCTTGCTTTAGTAATACCAAGCATTACAGCTTTACCAGTTGCAGGAACCTTTCCTTCAAGGATGTAAGGTTTATTTCTTTCTCCAAATTCTCTAATTGAAACAGTAGTACCTTCTACAAAGTCAGTATCTCCAGCATCAACTATTCTCATTTTTGAAATCATTCTTCTTACAACAGTTTCTATATGCTTGTCACTTACATCAACACCTTGTGATTTATATACCTTTTGAACTTCTCTTAAGATATATTCTTCAACAGTAGTTGGGTCAGTTACTGCAAGTAATTCTTTTGGACTTATACTTCCTTCTGTTAATGCCTGACCTGCTTCTACAATAGAACCTTTTTCAACTCTTAATTTAGCGTTATATAGAGTTACGTGTTCTCTTACTTCTACGTCGTTTGTAATATAAATTTTGAATTTACCTTTATCTTCTTGTATTTTAGTTACTTTACCGCTTATTTCAGCAATAGTAGCTTTAGCTTTTGGAATTCTAGCTTCAAATAGTTCTTCAACACGAGGAAGACCTTGAGTTATATCATCGGCTCCGGCAACACCACCAGTATGGAATGTACGCATTGTAAGTTGTGTACCAGGTTCACCGATACTTTGTGCGGCCATTATACCAACAGCTTCACCAACTTCAACAACGTTTCCGGTTGCAAGGTTTCTACCGTAACATTTTTGACATAATCCATTGTGTGTCTTACAAGTAAGTACACTTCTTATTTCTATCTTTTCAATTCCAGCTTTAATTATCTTCTTAGCTATTTGTTCAGTAATTAACTCTCCTTTATCTATAATTAATTCTTTAGTTTCAGGGTTAACTACTTTTTGGTTAGTAAATCTACCTACTATTCTTTCTTCAAAGCTTTCTAGTACACTACCAGACTTATCGTCTACGAATGCACTTACTTCAAGTCCTTGAATAGTACCACAGTCTTCTTCTTTTATGATTAAATCTTGTACAACATCAACAAGTCTACGAGTTAAGTAACCAGCGTCAGCTGTTTTTAGTGCAGTGTCGGCTGTACCTTTTCTAGAACCGTGTGAACTTAAGAAGAATTCTTGAACGTCTAGTCCTTCTTTAAATGATGTTGTAATAGGTATTTCTACTTCTTCACCATCTGGTTTTGCCATGATACCACGCATACCACTAAGTTGTCCTAATTGGTTATCATTACCACGGGCTTTAGATGTGAATATCATTGCTAGTGGGTTAGAATCTCTTGTCTTAGCCATCTCAGCAATAACTGCTTTTTGAACATCTTTTGTAGCAGCTAACCATAAGTCAACTACTTTTCTATGTCTTTCTTCGTCAGTTATTAAACCACGGTTATATTGTTTATTTACTTTATCTACTGTTGCTTGAGTATTAGCTATGATACTTTGTTTAGCTTCACTAACTGGGATATCACTTAAACTGAATGTGATACCTGATAGAGTACTATATTTAAATCCTTGATTTTTTAATTTATCTAGGAATATACTAGTTTCAGTAGTTTTAAATCTCTTAAATATTTGCGCTATTAGTTTTTCTAAGTCTTTCTTAACAAAGCCATTAACTACTGGCATCTCTTTAACAGCACTAACTAAGTCTGTTCCTTTTTCTAAGAAGAATTTATCTGGTGTCATACCTTCAAAATTGTCTTTAGATGCTTCATTTACATATGGAAATGCATCTGGTAATATTTCGTTAAAGATTATTTTACCAGGAGTTGTAACTAAGTATTTTTCCATGTTATCGTCTGTCCAAACTTTGTGTTTAAAGCTTTTTGCAGGAACACATACTCTTGTGTGAAGTGTTATATTTCTTCTTTCGTAATCCATTAGTATTTCGTTTGAGTTTTTATAAGCTTTACCTTCGTGTTCAAGTCCAGCTATTTCAAGAGTTAGGTAGTAGTTACCTAGTACCATATCTTGTCCTGGAGTAACGATTGGGCTTCCGTCTTTAGGAGAAAGAATATTATTTGCACCTAACATTAGTAGTCTTGCTTCTGCTTGACTTTCTTCACTAAGTGGAACGTGTACTGCCATTTGGTCTCCATCGAAGTCTGCATTAAATGCTGTACACACTAGTGGGTGTAGTCTCATTGCTTTACCACCAACTAGTTTAGGTTCGAATGCTTGGATACCTAATCTATGAAGTGTTGGTGCACGGTTTAACATTACTGGATGTTCTTGAATTACATCTTCTACGATATCCCAAATTCTTTCATCTTGTGCATCTATTAATTTTTTAGCTCCTTTAATATTGTGAGCTAGTTCTCTTTCTACTATTTCATGAATAACATGTGGTTTAAATAGTTCTAGAGCCATTTCTTTTGGTATACCACACTCGTACATTTTAAGTGTTGGACCAACAGCGATAACGCTACGGCCTGAATAGTCTACACGTTTACCAAGTAGGTTTTGTCTAAATCTTCCTTGTTTACCTTTAAGCATTGAGCTTAAGCTCTTTAATGGACGATTTCCTACACCGCTTACGCTTCTTCCACGTCTACCATTATCTATTAAAGCATCAACTGCTTCTTGTAACATACGTTTTTCATTTTGTACGATTATTGTAGGTGCTCCAAGTTCAAGTAATTTCTTTAAACGGTTATTTCTATTTATAATTCTTCTATATAAGTCGTTTAAGTCACTTGTTGTAAATCTTCCACCAGGAAGTTGCAACATTGGTCTTAATTCTGGAGGTAATACTGGAAGTACGTCTAGTATCATCCATTCAGGACGGTTACCACTTTCAATAAAACTTTCTATACAATCAAGTCTTTTAACAAGTCTTAATTTCTTTTGTCCTTGACTACTTTCTATTTCTTTCTTTAGATCTTCCTTTTCTTTTTCAAGGTCAACTTCACAAAGTAAAGTCTTAATTGCTTCTGCACCCATTCCTACTTTAAATGAGTTACCATATTTTTCATAATATGCACGGTATTCTTTGTCACTTAAGATTTGTTTTTTCTCAAGTGGAGCTTTTCCTGGATCAAGTACTATATAGCTAACAAAATAAATTACTTCTTCTATATCTCTTGGGCTTTTATCTAGTACTAGTCCTATTTTAGGTGGAACTCCTTTAGTATACCAGATGTGCGCAACTGGAGTTGCAAGTTCAATGTGTCCCATTCTTTCACGTCTTACGTTAGAACGAGTAACTTCAACTCCACATCTATCACACACTACATTTTTGTATCTTAATCTTTTATATTTACCGCAAGCACATTCAAAGTCTTTTGTTGGACCAAAAATTTTCTCGCAGAATAAGCCATCTCTTTCTGGACGAAGTGTTCTATAGTTTATTGTTTCAGGTTTCTTAACTTCTCCATAACTCCATGAACGTATTTTATCCGGACTTGCTATACCTATTCTAATTCCTTCAAACATATTTACATCCATCATTTTTAGTCACCCTCTTCCATATCTTCTTCATAATCTTCGTCACTTAAATCATCAAGTTCAAAGTCTTCACTCTCTTCATCATCATCGTAGTAGTCTTCTACTTCATCTTCTAAACTTGTTGTAAACTCTTCCGTATCTTTAGAAGTATCTACTTCTTCAATTGATACTGGAATATCTTCTTTTTCTTCAATGCTTTCTAGTTCTTTTAAGTCTTTCATTCCATCTTTAGTAAGTATACTTATATCTAAACCTAATGCTTGGAATTCTTTCATTAATACTCTAAAGCTTTCTGGTACTCCTGCTTGGTCAACAGCTTTACCTTTTACAAGTTGTTCGTATACTTTAACACGACCTACAACGTCGTCTGACTTAATTGTTAGAACTTCTTGTAAGATATGTGCAGCACCATATGCATATAATGCCCATACTTCCATTTCACCAAATCTTTGACCACCAAATTGTGCTTTACCACCTAGAGGTTGTTGTGTTACTAAACTGTAAGGTCCTGTGCTTCTTGCATGCATTTTATCATCTACCATGTGGTTAAGTTTAATCATGTACATGACTCCAACGTTTACACGTTTATGGAACTTTTCACCTGTACGTCCGTCATATAACCAAGTCTTGTAGTCAGCATCTAGTCCTGCTTCTTTAGTCATATCTATTATATCTTGTTCAGTTGCACTATCAAATACTGGAGTTGCAATATGTACGCCTAATGTTTTAGCAGCCATACCTAAGTGAACTTCTAATATTTGTCCTAGGTTCATACGTGATGGAACACCTAGTGGGTTTAAGATAACGTCTACAGTTCTACCATCTGGTAAGTAAGGCATATCTTCTTCTGGTAATACTAAGCTTACTACACCCTTGTTACCATGACGTCCACTCATCTTGTCTCCGACTTGCATCTTTCTTTTCTTTATTAAGTATATTCTTATAATTTTAATTACACCTGCTGGTAACTCATCAGAATTGTCTTTTGTGAATACTTGTACATCATGTACTATACCGCTAGAGCCATGTGGAACTCTTAAAGAAGTGTCTCTTACTTCACGAGTTTTTTCTCCGAATATTGCATGTAATAATTTTTCTTCACTAGTTAATTCTTGAACTCCTTTTGGAGTGATTTTACCAACTAGAATGTCGTTTTCTTTAACTTCAGTACCAATTCTAATGATACCTTCTTCGTTTAAGTTCTTTCTAGCTTCTTCACTAACGTTTGGAATGTCTCTTGTAAATTCTTCAGGTCCAAGCTTTGTGTCTCTTGCTTCTACTTCAAGCATTTCAACGTGTACACTTGTTAATACGTCGTCTTTTACTATTCTCTCGTTTAATATAACAGCATCTTCATAGTTGTAACCATTATAAGTCATAAATGCTACAGTTAAGTTTTTACCTAAAGACATTTCTCCATCATTTGTACTAGGTCCATCTGCAATGATGTCTCCAGCTTTAACTTTATCACCTACATGTGCGATTGGTCTTTGAGTATAGCATGTTTCAGCGTTACTTCTTTCAAATGTCATTAGTGGGTATTCAGCTTTTTCTTTACTATTTTTTACTATTATTCTTTTAGCATCAACATAGTCTACTACACCATCTATTTTTGTTTTAACAACAGCACTTGAGTCTTTTGCAGCATAGTATTCAACACCAGTTGCAACGATAGGAGCTTCTGTTTTCATTAGAGGTACAGCTTGACGTTGCATGTTAGCACCCATTAGTGCACGGTTAGCATCGTCGTGTTCCAAGAATGGTATACAGCTTGTTGTAATTGAAACTATTTGACTAGGACTTACATCACTAAAGTCAACTTTTGTTTTTTCAACCATTAAGTTATCTCTATTAAATCTAACTGGAACCATTTCATCAGTTATTGTATTATCTTCACTTACTTTAATTGTAGCTGGACAAATGTAATAGTTTTCTTCTTCATCAGCTGTCATGTATACTATTTCATCTGTTAATTTAGCGTTTACTACTTTTCTATATGGAGTCATTATGAAACCATATTCGTTTAGTTTTGCAAATCCTGCTAAACTTGTGATAAGTCCAATATTTTGTCCTTCTGGAGTTTCAACTGGACATATTCTACCATAGTGACTAGAGTTTACGTCACGGACTTCCATACCAGCACGATCTCTTGATAAACCACCTGGTCCTAGGGCACTTAGTTTACGTTTATCATATAATTCTGCTAATGGGTTAATTTGATCCATAAATTTAGATAGTTGGCTGCTTCCAAAGAATTCTTTTAGTGCAGCTGTAACTGGTCTAATATTGATTAAAGTCTTAGGAGTTACAGAGTCTATTTCTTGAGTAGTCATTCTTTCACGAATAACTCTTTCCATTCTAGCTATACCTACTCTAAATTGATTTTGAATTAACTCTCCACCTTGTCTAACACGTCTGTTGGCTAAGTGGTCTATTTCATCATAATTTCCTACTCCATAATGTAAGTTAATGTAATATGAAATTGATGCATAGATGTCACTTATTGTTAGACGTTTAGTATCTATACTTTGATCATTACCTATAACTTTAAGTAATTTATCACTTCCATCGTTAGCATACACAAGTACTTCTTGTACTTTATTATAAGTATCTAATTCTTCATTGATTTTAACTTCATGAACACCATATCCATTTTCAAAGATAGGCTTTAATTCTTCTAATTTTTCTTTAGTTACAACTTCACCTTTTTTGATGTATGTAACACCATCTACTACTATATCTTCACCAATACGGTTATTAAGTAGTCTATCCATTACATTTAGTTTTCTATTAAATTTATATCTACCTACTTTTGCTAAATCATATCTAAATTTATCAAAGAATCTAGTAATTAATTGATTCTTAGAAGAATCAAGTGTTGCAGGTTCACCTGGTCTTAATTTTTCATATATTTCAATTAATGCTTCATCTGTATTCTTAGTTGAGTCTTTTTCTAAAGTATTAACAAGTATTTCATCTTCACCGAATACTTTTAGAATATCATCGTCACTTGATAAACCTAATGCACGTAAGAAAGTTGTTATAGTTACTTTTCTTGTTCTATCTATTCTTACATAGAAAATATTTCTTGCATCAAGTTCATACTCTAACCATGTACCTTTACTTGGAATTACCTCGTTAGTAATAATGTTTCTACCATTTTTATCTATTTCACGTTTGAAATAAATAGATGGAGAACGTACAAGTTGACAGTTTATAACTCTTTCTACCCCGTTAACGATGAAACTTGCATTTTCAGTCATTAATGGAATGTCACCTAAATATACTTCTTGTTCTTTAACTTCGCCTGTCTCATTAATAAATAATCTTGCTTTTACTTTTAATGGTGCAGCATAAGTGACACGTCTTTCTTTGGATTCAATTACACTATACCTAGGTTCTTCTAAAGTGTATTCACCAAATTCAAGCGATAAACTTCCACTGAAACTCTCCACTGGAAAAATATCGTCAAATACCTCTCTTATCCCTTCATCTAAAAATTTTTGAAACGAATCTCTTTGAATTTCAAGCAAGTTTGAAAGTTCAAATTTGTTTCTTAATTGTGAGAAATTTCTTCTTTCTCTTTTTGTACCGAATTTTTCAACTTTATAAGCCAAAATTAGTCACCCCAATCCCTTAGATTTAAAACACATAGAGTCAAGAAACTACATGTATCGCAATATATAATTTTACTTGATTTTTGTAAAGAAGTCAACTACTTAAAGTCAATTTCTTAAAGTTTTGCACTATAAATATAGAAACCTTTATTTTTTTCTAATAGTTCTATTTTATATGTTTCAGTTAACACCTTAGTTATACTTTTTGCACCTTGGTCTTTTCTTATCACATAATAAAGTGTACCATCTATATTTAAATGTTCTTTTGCACCTAAAAGTATTTCTAAAACTTTGTCTTTGCCTGCCCTGATGGGAGGATTTGTTATAATTATATCATACTTTTCTGTAACGGATTTGTAAGCGTCTGATAAAAAACATTTAGCATTCACTTTCATATTTTTTATATTCATTTGTGTTAAATGTAAAGCTCTTTTGTTAACGTCTACCATATCTACCGTACTGTCTAATATTTTAGACAAAACTATTCCGATAAAACCATAACCACATCCAACATCTAGTATTTTTTTGCCAGTACTTTCTATTTCTAGGACTTTTTCTAGTAAAGATTTACTTCCATAGTCAATTTTGTCTTTAGAAAAAACTCCTAAATCACTAGTAAATACAAAAGGAGTATCTTTGTAGACATACTTTACACTCCTAAAATCACTTTTTAAGCTTTCGTTATTTGTAAAATAATGTTCCATAAATACTCCCTTCTTATTAACGCAAAAAAGCCTTTTTAATAGTAAAGGCTGTAATTTTTTTGCTTACTTTAATTCTATAGTAGCGCCAACTTCTTCAAATTTAGCTTTTAAATCATTAGCTTCATCCATAGAAACGTTTTCTTTGATATTACCACCATTATCAGCTAAGTCTTTAGCTTCTTTTAATCCTAAACCAGTGATTTCTCTAACTAGTTTGATTACTTGTAACTTTTGTCCTCCAGCATTAGCTAGAACTACAGTCTTAGTTACATCTCCTTCGTCTTCAGCGCTTGCAGCAGGTTGAGCAGCTACAGCAACAGCACTTGGATCTACTCCAAATTCTTCTTTCATCATATCAACTAATTCTTTAACTTCAAGAATAGTTTTTTCTTTAATTGCTTCGATAATATCTTTGTTTTCAATTTTTGCCATTATTCATTTCCTCCATTCTCTAATTTTTCGGCATATAAGTTAAGTGCAATACTTAAATTTCTTACGTGTTCAATTAAGCCACCAGCAAACATTGTAAGAAGTCCTTCATAACTTGGAATACTTGCATATTCACCAATAGTTTTTGTATCAGCAAATTCACCATTAATATAACCAGCTTTAATTGTTAAGTTTTCATTTTTCTTAGCAGCTTCGCTAACTATTTTAATAGGCTCGATGATATCTTTACTAAAGATGTAAGCATTAGGTCCAGTCATGTAGTCATCTAACTTAATGTCTTTTTCTTTAAAAGCTATACTAGCTAAAGTATTTTTGTATACTTTTAAATCGCTGCCAGTACTTTTTAAACTTTGTCTAAGATTATTAAGTTCAAGCACGCTCATTCCTTGGTAGTCTACTAATAAAACTGTACTAGCAGTATCTAACTTAGAATTGATTTCACTTACGAGGTCTTTTTTAACTTTTAGATTTTTTTCGCTTGCCATTTTTTCCTCCTTATAATATTAATAAAAGTTTTCCGCACAAGGAAAACTTCTTAAAAGATTAGTCTTCCTCGGTAGGATTTATTTGTATACCTACGGTCTACGGTGAACTCATGAATAGTATTTTACTACAAAAAGTTAATTTTGTAAATACTATTTAAATAAATTTGTGTCAATTTTAACTCCAGGACCCATTGTTGAAGAAATACTTATATTCTTAACGAATGAACCTTTAACACCTGTAGGCTTATTTTTAATTACTTCATTGATGAAACTAACTAAGTTTTCAGTTAATTTATCTTCATCAAAACTAACTTTACCAACAAGTGCGTGTACGTTACCATTAGAATCGGCTCTATATTCTACCATACCTTTTCTAATGTTAGCAATTGCATCACTTACGTTTGTAGTAACAGTTCCAGTTTTAGGGTTTGGCATTAAACCTTTAGGTCCTAAAATTTTACCAATTTTACCTAAACTAACCATCATTTCAGGTGTTGCAACCATTACATCAAAATCAAACCAGTTCTCTTTAACTATTTTTTCAATGATGTCGTCGTCTCCAACGAAGTCAGCACCAGCATTTTTAGCTTCTTCAGCTTTAGTCTTAGTTACAACTAAAACTCTTTTAGTTTTACCAGTACCATTTGGAAGTGTGAATGAACTTCTTACTTGTTGATCACTTTTTGTAGTATCAACATTTAAATTCATAGCAACTTCTACTGTTTCATCAAATTTTCTTTTAGAAAGAGATTTAACTAATTTAACCGCTTCTTCTGGTGTGTATAATTTGTTTTTGTCTACACTCTTTGAAGCTTCCACATATAAGCGTCCACGACGTTTCATAATTTTACCTCCTTTATGTGGTATTTGGATTCTTTATCTTACTCGACTTTTTTATTACTTATTATTCTTCTACGCTTTCAGCTTTTTGTTCAGTACTTTCTACTTCTGGAACTTCAGCATCAGCATTAGCTTTAGCTTCAGCTTCCATTTCAGCAAATTCAGCATCTAGTTTAGCCATTTCAGCTTCAGCTTCTTTTGCTTCTTCAGCTTGTTCTTCAAGTTCTACATCATTAAGTCCTTTAACAGCAATACCCATGTTTCTAGCAGTACCTGCAACTATTTTCATAGCTTGTTCAATATCATTTGTATTTAAGTCTGGTAACTTAATTTCAGCAACTTGTTTTAACTGATCTTTTGTAATTGTAGCAACTATATCATTAGCGCCTTTAACTCCACCTTTTTGAACACCAGCAACTTTTAAAAGTAAACTAGCAGCAGGTGGTGTCTTTAATACGAAGTCAAAACTTCTGTCATCGTAAACACTAACTTCACATGGGATTATATCTCCCATTTTGTCTCTAGTTGCGTCGTTGTATCTTGTACAAAATTCTTGTAAGTTAATTCCTAGAGGTCCAAATATTGTACCAACTGGTGGAGCTGGTGTAGCCTTTCCAGCAGGAATTTGAATTTTTACAACTTTAGTAACTTTCTTTGCCACGAAAAACACCTCCTATAAAATTTAATATTCTAGTTAATTTTCGCGAGTGGTCCACAAGTAATCCAAAACTCTTCCACTTCTTTAGTTACATAATAAATATATAACTCAAGGTAAATAATATCACAAAATGCTTGTTTTTTCAAGTGCCTTTTTAATATAATTATGGCAAAGTTACGTTTTTTTGTAGTTTTAATGCTAAAAGTTGAGATTTTACTACATTTTAAATAAATCTTTTACTGACTCGTTACAATTTGTAATATAAAATTAAAGCTTTTGAATTTGAAAGTCAATGAGTGTAATTTTTGTACAAGCGAATATTTTAATATTCTTATAAAGTATTCTTTTCTTTGCTCTTCTATAAATCTAATAAACCATTCTTTCATTATAATATAATAATTCATTTTAACCCTCCTAAATATTCACTAACTTGCTCGTCACTTGTTATGTAGTTTCTTACTAGTATTCCATCATTATTTATGTATTTTATTGGCCCTTTATTATTTTCTCTAACTAAAAGTATCCCTGTTGTCTTATTGTGAAAGTCTTTCTTTAGATTAACATCAACTTAATTCATGTAAGTTTCTATTTGTCCTATGTGTTCTTTCTTGAGTTCTGTTACTTTTATCTCTACTACTACAAATGAATTAGATATGTAATTAAATAGTAATATATCTATATAGTTATAATTTGAACCTATTTTAATTTTATATTGGCTTTCTATGTAAGAATAACCTTCACCCAATGACTTACAAAATGAAGCTGGGTTTTCGTCTATCCATTTTTGTACTACTTTTTCAGTAAGTCTTTCTTTATATTCTAAACCTTCCAATACTATCGGGTCTGGTATTTTATCCCTTACTGAAACTTCTTCCTGTTTTACTAATTTTTCTTTAATTTTACTATCAAGTCTTTCATATTCTTTTGATTTTAATTTTAAATCTAATTCTCTTGTAGTTAAATTCATTTTCCCAATACATTTAACATAATAGAATATTGCATTAATGTCATCCAATTTTAGCAATTTTGTAATACATGTCCACGAAATATTTTGAAACTTGAATTCGGCAATCAGTGATTGCCGTTTTTGGCATACAGTGTAAAAATTCCTCATATATTTTAGATTTCTGGTTGAATATCCTTTACCAAGTTCAGTTGTAAGTCTCTTAGAATATTCTTTAATAAGTCCATCTCCATACTTAGCTCTTTCTTCTCCACCTTGTGCTTCAACCAAAAGTTTTCCTACGTTGTAGTAGCTTTCTAAGTCTTTTTGATTACTTTTATATTCTCTTACTTTTCTTCCAATTGCATTATCTATTAAAATATTTTTTATTTCATTATAGTAATTCATCTTAACCCTCCTAAACATTCACCAACTCGCTCATCACTTGTTATATATTTTCTTATTATTATTCCATCATTATTTATGTATTTAATAAGCCACTTATTGTTTTCTCTTACTAGAAGTATACCAGTTGTTTTATTATGAAAATCTTTCTTTAAATTAGCATCAACATAATTCATATATGTTTCTATTTGTCCTATATGTTCTTTTTTGAGTTCTGTTACTTTTATCTCTACCACTACATAATTTAAATCAATTGTATTAAATAAAAGTACATCAATGTAATTGTAATTTGAACCTATTTTGATTTTGTACTGGCTTTCTATGTAAGAATACCCTTCGCCTAATGACTTACAAAATAAAGTTGGGTTTTCGTCTATCCATTTCTGTACCATCTTTTCAGTAAGTCTTTCTTTATATTCTAAACCTTCCAATACTATCGGGTCTGGTATTTTATCCCTTACTGAAACTTCTTCCTGTTTTACTAATTTTTCTTTAATTTTACTATCAAGTCTTTCATACTCTTTTGATTTTAATTTTAAATCTAACTCTCTTGTAGTTAAATTCATTTTATTAATACAATTAATATAATACAAAAGCTCATTAACATCATTCAATTTTAAAAGCTTTATGATAAATGTCCAAGAAATATTAAGAGATTTAAATTGGACAATCAGTGGTTGTCTTTTTTCTACAACAAGATAAAATCTTCTCATATTCTTTAAGTTTTGTATTGAATAACCTTTACCAAGTTCACTAGTAAGCCTCTTAGAATATTCCTTAATAAGTCCGTTACCATACTTAGCCCTTTCTTCTCCACCTTGTGCTTCAACTAGAAGTTTACCTACATTGTAATAACTCTCTAAGTCTTTTTGATTACTTTTATATTCTCTTATCTTTCTTCCAATTGCATTGTCTACTAAAATACTCTTAATTTCATTATAGTAATTCATTTTATTTTTTCTCCTTTCTTCCTAAATTTACCATATATAAAAAGCACTGTCAAATTTACAGATTTTGAAAATTGCAAAACATTTTTGAACCTTATAAACTACATTTGTAATAAATTAAATACAATTTTAGATATTAATTGTTACCAATTTTTAAAATCAGTTAAAAAAAATTCCATAAAAAAAGAATAAAACTAGTCTTATTCTTTCTTATCAACACTTAAAACGCTTAAAAATGCTTCTTGAGGTACTTCAACACTACCAACTTGTTTCATACGTTTTTTACCTTCTTTTTGCTTTTCAAGTAGTTTTCTCTTTCTACTTACGTCTCCCCCGTAACATTTAGCAAGTACATCTTTCTTCATAGCGCTTATTGTTTCCCTTGCAATAACCCTTGTACCAATACTAGCTTGAATGGGAACACTAAACATCTGTCTTGGAATAATCTTCTTTAAATTTTCAACAACAGTCTTACCACGATTATAAGCGTCATCCTTGTGTACGATTACACTTAATGCATCCACTACAACTCCATTCAAAAGAATATCTAATTTAACTAGTTTACTCTCCCTGTTACCAATAAACTCATAATCAAATGAAGCATAACCTTTAGTAAAACTTTTTAATTTATTAAAGAAGTCATACACTATTTCTGATAAAGGAAGTTCATATATTACGTCCACCCTTTTTTCGTCTATATAATTAACACTTTTATAAATACCTCTTTTGTCTTGACATAACTCCATTACTGAACCAACATACTCATTTGGTACAAATATATCTGTTTTAACAAAAGGTTCTTTAACACATTTGATCTTACTTTGTTCAGGCATTTTACTTGGACTATCAATATTAAGTGTTTCACCATTTGTTAACTCTACTTCATAAATAACGCTTGGACTTGTTGCAATTAATTCTATATTAAATTCTCTTTCAATTCTCTCTTCTACGATTTCCATGTGTAAAAGTCCTAGAAAACCGCATCTAAAGCCAAAACCTAAAGCATCAGATTTTTCAGGTTCAAAAGTAAGTGCTGCATCATTTAGTTTTAGTTTCATTAAAGCTTCTTTTAAGTTATTATATTTACTACTATCTATTGGAAATATTCCACTAAATACCATTGGTTTCATAGGCTTATAACCAGGTAAGGCTTCTAACTCATCGCCTTCATGTATAATAGTGTCTCCCACTCTTACGTCTTCTATACTCTTAATACTCGCTGTAATATATCCAACTTCTCCGCAACTTAAACTATCTCTTGGACTATCTTTTGGAGTGGTTTTACCTAAAGATGTTACTTCATACACGGCACCTGTACTAATCATTTTAATTTTATCTTTTAATTTAACAGTTCCATCCACTACTCTTATTAAAGCAACTATGCCTTTGTAACTATCAAAGTATGAATCAAATATTAAAGCTCTTAATTTATCGTCAGTGCCTTTTGGTGCTGGAATTCTTTTAACTATTGCATCCATAAGTTCTTTTACACCTTCACCGGTTTTTCCACTTACACAAAGTATTTCATCTTTTTCAAAACCTATTGTTTTAACAAGTTCATCTTTTACTTTCTCAGGGTCTGCATTAGGTAAATCTATTTTATTTATAACTGGAATAATCGTTAAATCATTATCAAGCGCTAAATACAGATTAGCTAAAGTTTGGGCTTCAATTCCTTGAGTTGCATCCACTACAAGTATTGCTCCTTCACAAGCAGCTAAGCTTCTACTTACTTCATAACTAAAGTCTACGTGCCCTGGTGTATCTATTAAATGTAAAGTGTAACCTTTATACTTAAGTTCAACTGCATTTAGTTTAATAGTGATGCCTCTTTCTCTTTCAATATCCATATTATCTAAAAGTTGTTCTTTTCTTTCTCTTTCAGTTACATTACCACACACGTCAAGTATTCTATCTGCTAAAGTACTTTTACCATGATCTATATGAGCAATTATACTAAAATTTCTAATTTTACTTTTATCCATAACTTTCACATCCGATTTAAAGTATATCATAATTACCAATTTTTTTAAAGAGAATTTTTATAGAAACTCTTGACATTCATAAAAAAATAAGGTATGATTTAGTAGTCAGCGAAATTAATGGAGTGATACTCAAGAGGCTGAAGAGGCGCCCCTGCTAAGGGTGTAGGTCGGGAAACTGGCGCGAGAGTTCAAATCTCTCTCACTCCGCCATTAAGAAATTAAGGTTCCGTATGGAACTTTTTTTATTTATATTCATATAATTTATAAGGTGATAAAATGGACAGAAAACTAATAGAATTATCTTTAGAATATAAGTATCTTTATATAGATAATAACGTTTTAAAAAGTGAAATCTTTATTAATGATTTAATAGATTATTTAAAAAGTAATTTAAATAATCTTATAGTTAATGAATACCACACAGCGAGTTATTTTAGTTTTAAATATAATAATACTTATGTGGGAGTTAATATAAGTGATGGGTTAGTTTTATATTTTGACCCGTTTGTAGAATCAGATATAGCAGAAATATTTAACAATATCTGCGGGAATATTCTAGCAAGTTATGATTTATATGATAAATATGATAAAATAAATTACAAAGTGCTACTATGGAATTTAAATGAAAACGAAATAGATAATATCAAATCAAGATATTTTAAATTTCAAACTGTAACTAACTATAAAACGTATACAAAAAAAGCTTAAGAAGTGATTTTCTTAAGCTTTTCGTTAGACTACTACATTAATCTCCCGATTATAATCTAACTATGGTAAAGATATCTCCTTACCATTAATATTCTACTCATAATTTTAAAAATTATACATACTTTTATATAGGTGATATTTTGAAGAATTTAGTAAAGCAATACGCTTTAAAATTAACTAGTGAAGATGTAATTAGGTACGGGATTAAAGAAGGAATTCAAATAACTACTAATGAGGCAGATATATTTGTAAGTACTGTTAAAGAAAATATTGACTACATACTTAATGGGCACGCTAAAGAAGTGTTAGAAAGTAAAAAAGGATCGTTTAGTCAAATAGTATACCTTAAACTAAATGAATTATTAGAAAAATACTCTAAATTTATTTAGTATTAATGTAGTCTTTAAACTCTTTATTTCTAATCATTTCTATTTCATACTTGTAAGGTGCATATGCATCTTTTTCATTTCTATTTATCCAAGGGGTCTCAAGTATTTTAGGAATATCATCTAGTCTCTTGTTATAAATTACATTTATTAAATTTTCAAATCCAATAGTGCCATAGCCTAAGTTAGCATGCCTATCTTTATGACTTCCAATTGGGTTCATGCTATCATTTACATGAATGCATTTAATTTTATCAATTCCAATAGTCTTATCAAAAACATCCAAAAACTCGTCAAACTTACTTATATCAATACCTGCATCGTTCATGTGACATGTGTCTAAGCAAACAAAAACTTTTTCTTTAATGTCTTCATCTAATAAATCAAATATACCTTTTAAGTCACTTATACTTGTACCTACTTCTGTACCTTTTCCACTCATAAATTCTAATAGTAAGTTAACCCCCTCAATATCTTTTAGTGCTATATTTAAACCATTAGCAATATTTTTAATTCCAGTTTCTCTATCAAGAGTAGTATAACTTCCTGGGTGAAGAACAATATTTCTTATATCAAGTTCTATACACCTATTTAGTTCTTGTCTTAAGAAATTAATGTAAAACTCATACTTTTCTTCACTACTATTATTAGCAAGATTTATTATGAACGGAGCGTGTACAATACATTTTGTTTTATCTAGATTATATTCTAGCATTTTTTCGTGTGCCTTTCTAGTAAGTTCTTTATCAATAGGAAACCTTAGTGTACTTTGGTTACTTCCTGTATAAAACATAAATATATTAGCACCATAACTAATGCTTTCATTAACTACCCCCAATAGACCCTTATCCTTTAAATAACTTGTATGACTTCCAATATATAACATAATTTTTACCTCCAATAGTGTAATTATATCAAAAATCTGTTGACTAAACCAGTATTTTGTGGTAAATTATTAGAGAAGTTTAAGGAGGCAAGAAGAATGGCAAAAAATGTATCAGATAGAAAAAATATGAGTGCTAACAATAGACCTTTCAGTTTAAAGGCTACTAAGAAGACTCAAAAAGTTAATTTACAAACAGTTAAAATTGATGGTAAAAAAGTTAGATTAACTACAAAAGAAATCAGAAGTTTAGAAAAATAAATCACTTAACACAGTGGTTTTTTTGTGTTATAATTTTAGTAGATGGAGGGCTCATGAATAATAAGAAGAAATTTCTTGCTTTAGTTTTTGCTTTAATATTTGTGTTATCAGTTAATAATAAAATGGATACACTACATAAAGAAAAAGAAACTCTAAAAAAAGAAGAAACTATGACACTTAAAAAGAGAAAATTTTAGTTTTTCTCTTTTTGTTTGATAATAAAGATTCTTTAATTCTTCACTATTTGTATATTTAGGATACTGTTTTATATTTACAATCATTTTTTCAGTTTCATTTAATCTACTTAGTAATTATTTACTTGGTTTTAGATTAGGGTCTTTAATAAGGAGAGTATCCCTAGTTACTACATTTCTTACCACATTATTTGTTGTCTTTATCATATATAACAGCTTACTTTCAGGTAAAACTTAACACAACATTTATCGTTTGCCAATGGTTTTATCAATATTCCCTGTAATAAAAAAAGAGCTTTTATGCTCTACTTGAATATTTACCATCACTAGTAGTAATAATTATTTCTTCTCCAGCTTCAATGAATAAAGGAACTTTAGCAGTATAACCTGTTTCTAATGTAGCATCTTTTTGAGCTCCACTTGTAGTGTTTCCTTTAACTGCTTGTTCAGTTTCAACAACTTTATAGCTAATTTTATCTGGGAAAGTTACTCCAACAATTTCTCCATTGTAATTCATTACATTAACTACTAATCCTTCTTTTAAGAATTTAGCATTATCGCCTAGTTTGCTCTTATTTATTTCTATTTGATCATAAGTATTATTATCCATAAATACATAAGAGTCTCCTTGACTATATAAATAACTTAAATCATTTTTAACAACATTTGCTTTTTCAAGTTTAATACCAGCGTTGAAAGTAATTTCTTGTGTAGTTTGTGTTCTTAAATTTTTTAATTTAGTCTTAACAAATGCACTACCTTTACCAGGTTTTACATGTTGGAACTCAACTACTTGATATATATTACCTTCATAACTAATAGTCATTCCATTTTTAATATCATTTACATTAAACATAATTAACTAGCCTTTCTTTCTTTGTGGGAAGTTGTTTTATTACATCTTGGACAAAACTTCTTTATCTCAAGTTTTCCTTCAGTATTTTTCTTATTTTTACTTGTTAAATAGTTAATTTCTTTACATTCTGTACATTGAAGAGCTACTCCTTCTCTATTTTCTTTCTTTGCCATTCTTCTTGCCTCCTTTTTTTTACATTAAAAATTATAACAAATATTTACACTCTTTACAAGACTTTTTACTCTTATTTCCTTAATATTTTAGTATTTATTACATTATTTATAGTATTTTTATCTTCTTCCATTCCAATAAGTAGTCTATCGTATGCATTTATGTTTTGTATATTTATGTCTTTAAAAGTGTATCCATGTCTTTTAATTAAAGTTAAAAATCTATTATATGGTGTACTAACTAAATCACCTTCTTGGTAGTAATCTTTTATAATATGATAAATCATTATGTCTAAGAAACTATCAAAATCTTTAAAGTATTCCTTTCCTAGCATGTGATATATTTCTATCAAATATTTATAAGCATACCCATCTGCCATTTTTTCAATTGGAAACATATCATGATTTTTTATGTATAAACCGTAAGACTTTAAAGCTACATATAATTCACTTTGTGTTTTTAGATTTAGCTTGTTAAGAAGTTTGACTATTAATTTATCTATATTGTTGTTCATTAAAACGTATCCTTCTTTTACTTTTAGACACTCTAGATATACTTTTTTAATTTCGTTCATTTCTAAGTTAAACTGATATACATGAGTAAGTTCATGTAGTAGAGAAATAGTTCTATAGATGTTCCTTGTAAATAAAGTATCATTAAGAATACCATATTTATCTAAAGAGTTTTGATAACTTACACTGATTATTTCTGGGTGTATAGATATTTCATTATCAAAGGTATCTGCTTCAGTTAAAAGGTTTGTTTTTTTAAATAGTATAGGGTTTAAATTTTCAAAGTATTTACTTTGTTTTAACACACTTGTTAGTTTTTCTATGAATGCTCTATTAAAGATGCTGGCATTATTCATTTGCTCACAAAATAGCTCTAACACTTCTTTATCTAACATATACGTCCCCCCTCAACTAAATTAATTGTACCATAAAATGCACTTTTTGTCAAATAATAAAAGAGACCTTAAGTCCCTTTCTTTATAAGTCTAGAATAGTCATGGTTAACAGTACTCATAAGTTTATTTATCTCTTCGTTAATTTTAGAAATATCAGATAACTCTCCTATCATAAGCCTATCAATATTTGGTAAAGTATCAAAGTTATACTCTTTAAACTTGCTTGTTATATGAGCTTTTTTATAAAATTTGTATAAAGGACTAACTAACACACCATTTTTGTAAGTGTATTGTCCCAATATGCTTTTGGCTTTAGATAATTTAAAAAATGGAAACTCGCTTTTGTTTTGTGCACTATCATATACATCTAATAAAAATAGTGAAGCATAATTATCCGCGTGTATTTCAAATGGGAAAATATCATGATATGTTTCATAAAATAACTTTGTAAGTAAATTATTTATTAAAGGAAGTTTAACGATTTCTTCAAATACTTTATCCCCGTCTTTTAACACATCACATATTAAGCCTTCACTTGTAAAACACCACATAAACTGATAAGCGTGTATAATTTCATGTATCAAGCACTCTAATAAGCACATATTTCTAAAAAAATAACTGTCAATTATTCCTTTAGGATATTTTATTTTATAATCTTTTATGTATTTGTTAATCGTTTTCCTAGATATATATATTTGTTTATCGTCATACCAAGAATAAGTATATTTATCTCCAGAATAAATCGAACCAAAAGAATATTTAATATCTGGTTCATCTTTATATAATTCTAATCTAAATAAATTTAAAAACTTATTATCAAAAAAATCTCTTTCATTAATATTATTTAATATATAATCTTTAATGTTGTCGCTAAACATATACAAGCCCCTTTTTCTGTACAATATATTGTACTACAAAAGAATGATAAAATCAAGTGTAATTAATTATTTGTTTTTTCATATATTTTAGTATGATAGATTTATTATTGAAATTTTTAAAAAAAATAAGGTTTCTTACAACAAGCTATAGCATTAATGTTTTTCCAGACCCACTTAGTACAGAAGAGGAAGAAAGGTATATTTATTTAGCTATAAATGGAGATAAGGAAGCTAGAAATATGCTCGTTGAACACAACTTAAGACTTGTTGCACATATTGTTAAGAAGTATGAAAACTTTAACGAGAACCCAGACGATTTAATTAGTATAGGCACAATTGGGCTCATTAAAGGAATTGACACGTATAATCCAGAAAAGCCAGTAAAGTTAATTACTTATGCTGCTAAATGTATTGAAAATGAGATACTCATGTATATAAGACAAAATAAAAAGAACATGAATAATTTAAGTTTAGATGATAGTATTGGATATGATAAAGATGGAAATGAGATTACTTTAGGTGAAGTTTTAAAAAGTGAGTATGTTGACTCTTCAGAGATTATTAATTTAAAAGATAATGTAGAACTTTTAAGGACTTATATTGGTGTACTAACTAAAAGAGAAAAAGAAATTATTATAAGAAGGTATGGCCTACTTGATAAAGATGAAGAAACACAAAGAGAGATTGCTAAAGATTTAAAAATCAGTAGAAGTTATGTAAGTAGAATTGAAAAAAGAGCTTTAGTTAAACTATATAGGGAATTTATAAAGAATAACAAAATTTAAAGTACGACATTTATTTGCCGTACTTTATAGTTTTATTCTATCTCTTATGTACGATTCTTTTATAAGTAATTTTCCATTTTTAGTTCTAGTGCTGCAATGTTCTTTTTCAAAATATTCTAATAACGTTCTTATTTTTCTTAAGTTTTGAATGTCTAAGTAGCCTTTAATATTTTCGTCAATCATTTCACTGGTGATTAAGTAAAATATTTCTGGATCTAACTGTTCAATTCTATGAATGTAGTCGTGGCTAGTTCTTTGTTTTAAAATGGCTCCGTTATCTACTATATAAGGTCCACCATCTCTATTTGCTATTATTAAATGATGAAAACTTAGTTCACGATTATTGTTAAAAGTATATCCTGCAAAATCGTATTTAAGTTTATTAAGTCTATAAATATGTATCATGTCTTTTGTTACTTGTTTCATAATCACACACTCCTTTTTGGTTACAAAAAAAGGCGCTTTAGCGCCCTGCAAAAAAAACAACTAAGGAATTAATAATATTTGGTAATTTATACTTCATACAATCAACTCCTTACATTTATAGTATACTACTTTTTTTGTTGTTTGTCTATTACAAACTACTTATTTTTTCATTAATTATTGAATATAAATAAACATTAACTGGTTTCTTAGTAATACTACTAATATATTCTTTGTAACCATTTAGTTGTGAAATGTAGTTTATATCTGTTACATCACTTAACTTGTAATCAATTATATCAATATGACTAGGATATTCTAGCATTAAATCTATTACTCCATGATATTTAGTATTATTTAATGTATAAACAAACTCGTATTCATGAAAAATATTAGCCTCATTCACATTATCAAATATTGGTAAATTACTAAAAGATATGATTTTATTTTTAATAAACTCATCTTTTATATAAGAATAATCTTTCTTTTTTAAGTCAAAATATTCTAAAACTTCATGAACATACTTACCAAACTTCATATTCTTTTTTACATCGCTAGTTATTAATTTATTATTTTCTTTTGAATAATGTTTATCTATTAAAGTTTCGTTTTCAACTAAAAGCTCGTTTACATTTAATACTTCCGTACTTTTTTCTATTCCACTTTTAAAGTCTTTTTTAATAAGTAAACTATAGTCTTTTGTGATACCAGATTTATTGTAATCAATTACTGTAACATACTTAGTTAAACTAACCAAAGTACTAGACACTATATCTAAAAGACTTTTGTATTTACTTCTTACTACACTACTTACTAAATCACTTTCTTTACCATTTACTATTTCTTCATAAGGCATAACTAATATCATTTTTTCTTTTGCTCTAGTAAGGGCTACATAAAATAGTCTTATTTTTTCACTAATTTCTTCTTTTAAGTAATCGTTTTTTAATAAATGTTTATAAATAGTTTCTCCTACACCTTCATCAAAATATGGAGTTATTATTCCGTATTTATTACTATATGTAAACTTTTCTTTTATATCACTTATATTAAATGGCTTATAAAGTCCTGAAAAATAACATATTGGAAACTCTAGTCCTTTTGATTTATGAATAGTCATTATTTTAACTGAATTACTTACTCCACTATGAATTGTATATTTGATGTCTATTTTTTCTTTAATAACATTATCTAAGTACTCACTAAAACTATTTATATCATAACCAATATTACTAGTAGTTTTTGCATTAGACAAAATACTATTTAGTTTAACACTTGATGCACTTTCATTACCTATTGTAATAAGTTTATTATAAAAATCAAATTCATTAATTAAATCATTTATTATTTCATAACTAGATTTATTATTTAGCTTAATCTTTCTTACTTTATTTGCTAAGTTACTACCTAGTATTGTCTTATTTTTAATTGTATCAAATATTTCTTCATCACTACTTTCACACAAGAAGCTTCTCATAATACTTGTAAACAAGTACTCAAGTTCTTTATCATATACTCCTGTATCAAGTTTAATAGTAAATTTTATTAAGTTATTTAACACAATTATATCAGTGTCTTCGTTCATTGTTTCGTCTTTATATAATTCTAATGGTATACCTAAATACAAAAATATCTTTTTGTATAAATCAAAGTTAGTAGTTCTATCCATTAGTATTACAAAGTCACTATATTCTGCGTTTCTAAGTACACTTGTATCTTTATCAAATATTTGATAGTTACCTTTTACTTTACTAAGTATATCTTTTGCAATAATAAAAGCTTCAATTTCTTCTTTAGAGTATTCGCTCTTTTTATCATACATATAACTATATAATTCAAAGTCATAGTTTTGAAGAGTTTTTCCTTTTTTAATGTAACTTTTATTACCAAAAATCATTTGGTGACTTTTTATATAATCAGCTCCACCTATACTTTCGTCCATTACTTTATTAAATAGTAAATTAATATTATTAAGTACTTCTTCTCTTGACCTGAAGTTTTTATTTAAGTCTATTTTCTCTCCCCCTATATGGTTACTATACTTATTATATTTTTCTTTAAATATATCTGGGTTTGCATTTCTAAATCTATAAATAGACTGTTTTATATCCCCAACCATATAGACATTATTATTACTTATCAAATTAATTAGTATTTCTTGTAAGTCATTAGTGTCTTGATACTCATCTATCATTATTTCTTTAAATGAACTTTTTAATTCTTCTTTAACACTTACGTTTTCTTTAACTAACTTTATTGCCAGATTAGCAATATCTGTAAACTCATAAATATCATTTTCATATTTATAAGCCATTACATATTCGTCAAAATCTTTTAATATATCAATAATTACTTCTTTATACTCCTTAGTAGACAAAATACTACTCATTATTTCTTCTCTATTTTTATATGTACATAAACTTTTTATATTTTTAATTACATCATTTATAAGTTCTTTCTTTTCTTTTACTTCGTCAGTACTTCCTTTAGGTAGTCTAGGTATTTCAACACTTAAGTTTGATACTATTTCGTCATATGTTTTAGAACTCATTAAGTTACTAACACTTAGTCTTAAGTTAGTTATGTAGTCACTATCTATATAATATGACATATCTTCAATTAGATAATCTAACTCTTCAAATTTACTCATTAAAAGCTTTTCATAATCTTTTATATCATTATTAATTCTATCAATGTTAAAGTATTCGTTTATATAGTTATCTAAGTATTCATTCTTATTATATTTTAAATCTATTTTTGAATATATAGACAGGATACTATCAAATATTTCTTTATCGTCTTTTATACAAAAGTCGCTGATAAGTTTTAAAAATTTCTCATTTCTATTTTCATAGTATTTATCAAATATATTAGTTAATATTTCTTTCTTTTTTATTCTTATTAATGACCCATCTATAATGCTTACGTTTGGACTTATGTTTAGTATATAGTGATATTTTTTTACAATAGATAATGCAAAACTATCAAATGTTGTTATATATGCTTCGTCTATCAAGGAAAGTTCCTTAGATAAACTAGGATTCTTTTTAATTTTATTTCTAATTCTCGTTTTCATTTCTAAACTTGCTGCTTTAGTAAATGTAAGCAACAATACTTCTTTTATGCTCATTCCACTTTTTAAGTTTTCTATTACTCTTTCACTTAAAACAGCAGTTTTACCACTTCCAGCACCCGCGGATACTATTATATTGTGTCCTTTATCATATATTGCATTCCATTGTTCATCTGTCCATATTGCATCACTTGGTTTAATAGGTATCACTCTTCTTCACCTCCAAACTTAACTTCTTTTAAATTAACTATATCATTTTCTTTTCTATAACAAATATCATAGTATTTACAAAACTCGCAACCTTTGTTAATTTTACCAATTCTCTTAGGATTAATGTCAAACTTTCCTTCGCTAACACTATTAAAAGCCTCTTCTATTCTATCATCAACTTCACTAACAAGTTTGTTAATCTCACTTTCATTTATCACTTTGTTATAACTATAAAAACCCTTACTTGAAGTTCTTAGTCCTTTAATAACTAAACTGTCATTATAACTTTTATCAACTAAATCAAGCACTTCTTCATTACTTGTTGAGTATCCTTGTAATTTCAAGTTATTTTTCTTTAGTGTTTCATAACTACTAGAGTTGTCTTTATTTACAACTGTATTAAGTACCTTTTGTAAGTAAAAACCACCTATTATTACATTCTTAAATTTGTTACTTTTACTTACAAGATACAAGTATATGGGTAGTTGCATTCCTATTCCATAAGTAACATTATCCAAACTTATCATTGGGTTTCCAGTTTTATAATCTACTATAGAGACTACTGTTTTATCATTTATAGTTTTATACATGATTTTATCAACTATTCCCATAAAAGTTTTATTGTCATGCTTATTAATATATATCTTTTCTTCATAAAGTTTATTATCTAAACTAGAGTACTTATATTGTTCTTTTATTGTTTTTATAACGAAAGATAACTCACTTTTCAATTTTTCCAAAAAGAACTCTTCTTTTTTACTAAAAACTTTATTACTTTCTTTTATAAAATTATCGTATTCTTTATCTAAGTCAAAATTTTCCTTATCCATAATTGAAAGTATGTAGTGATATAAACTTCCAATAAATGTCATAAATGTTTCTTCAAATATACCAAGTTTTAACACACTATCAATATAGTACCTGAAACTACATCTATAGTAGTTATCAAGTGTTGAATATGATAAAAGTATATTCTTATCTAGTTTATTTTTGTCTATTCCTTTAAATTTATTATTATAAGTTAGGTAATTAATATCTGGGTAATTACTTAGTAGTTTACTTGTCTCTTTGGTAACTACTCCATACTTTGAATATAAGTCAAGTAAGTTACTTAATCTTATTTTATTATATATATTTGAATTATTATACTTGTCTTCAAATTTGAGTACATTATAATTCATTTCTTCACTAAGTGATGAGATATTATAACTGATACCACCTTCTTCTAATTTATAAGATATAATTAAGTTATCTATGCTATTTAAAAAGTCTAATACTTCTTTTTTACTATTTATATTTTTTTCTAAAGTAGTCTCAATATTTACTTCACTCTTAATGTTATCGCTTATATATTCTTCATCTTTAAAAGTTTGTGGTATATCACCTTCATTAAAACTCATTAAAAACACATAGTCTTTACTACTTACTACTTCTCCTAGACTAATAAAACTTACTTTGTTTTTTAGTTGTTCTACTTTTATATAAGTATTTTTTAAGTCATGTATAAGCATTTCTTTAACACTTGTTAAATCCTCTACCCAAGTATAATCATTAATTATATTGATAATCAAGTTTACTTCTTCAGTGTTATTTTTAAACTCATTAGTTAAATTTTCTACTATACTTTCTTTACTACTATCTAAGGCACTCAAAAAATATTTTCCAATTCTTGTACTATAAAGACTAGTTGTCTTCTTTTTTTCTAATGGAATATTATAAAAACCAAATAGTTTTCTAATTAAATACATATATTCTTCTTTTACATTTAAAAGTTTAATATTATTTATATCAGTTCCACTTTTAATTAAATCTACTATTTTATTACATACAAAGTTTACTTCGCTTTCCATATCCTTACATTCATATATATTAAATACTTTTTTATTAACTATTTCATTATTTAAATATGTTACATCTAACTTATCAAATACACTCTTATAAAACTTATTTATCTTTTTCTTACTATAAACATAAATATTTTTTTTACTTAAACTACTTTTAAAGTACTCGTCATATATAAGTAAATTATGCTCGTCTAACTCACTTTTTAAATCTCTTAAGAACTTTAATTTCTCACTTTTATATTCTTTATCTTCTATATAATATAAATTCTTTAAATAAACTAGACATACTTCATACTTATAGTGATATTTCTTAATTAAATAAAATATTGTTTTCTTATCATAATCAAAATAATATAACTTTTTAAATTCACTAAAACTTATAAATTTAACATCTACTAACATACTATTTTTTCTAAACTCATTAATAACACTTTCTTTTACCGCATCATCTACTATAAGTATACTATTATTTTTTAAAGCATCCATTCTTTCACTTCCTTTTACACTAATTCAATTATATTATATAAATTCTTTAAAGTCACTTACTTTCTTTTCCTTTGTACATTTTGATTTTATCATAAGTATATATGTTTGTCAACAGTTTGTTTGGTATTAAAAAATAGAGAATTTATTTTTTCTCTATTTTAACTTCAAACTTGTTACCTTCTTCATCAATGTACTCGCTTACTTCTCCATTATTTTTTTCAATTGTTGCAAGTAATTCACTACTTATAACACTCTCGTACTTATTTATTATATTGTTAGTTAACTCTTCAGTTGTATTAAATTCAATACTAATTCTATCACTTATATCTAAACCAATATTCTTTCTTAAAACTTGGCATTGTCTAATTAAGTCTCTTAAAATTCCTTCATCCTTTAATTCAGGTGTGATAGTAGTATCAAGTATAACAAAGTTTACCCCATCACTCGTAACGTCATATCCCTCTTTTGCTGACACTCTTATATCTAACATACTCTTATTCAAGTTATAAGTTACCCCGTCATATGTAACAGTTTTACTTTCAATATTTTTAATGTCTTCACTAGTAAACTCACTAACAAACTCACTAAACTCTTTAATATTTTTACCAAACAACTTACCAACTTCTTTAAAGTTAGGTTTAACTGTATAAGTTAAGTAGTCACTTGTTTCATTAGTATACATTACTTCTTTTACATTCAACTCTTCCTTAATTAAGTCAGTCAAGTTACCAATTACACCTTCATTTTTTTTATCAAGTAATACTTTAGAAAGTGGTTGTCTTATTTTAACATTAGCTTCTTCTCTAGCGTTTCTACCTAAGCTTACTACGTCTCTTACTAAATCCATTTGTTTTTCAACATCTAAATCAATTAAGCTTTCATTACATTTAGGAAAATCACTCAAGTGAACACTTTCTTCTCTGGTTAAGTTAGTATATATTTCTTCAGCTAAGAATGGACTTACTGGTGCTAGGAGTTGTGATAATGTTACAAGTACTTCATAAGTTACTTTATAAACAGACTTTTTACTTTCATCTAATTCACCTTTCCAGAATCTTCTTCTATTTCTTCTTATGTACCAGTTAGACAAGTCTTCACTAACAAAGTTTACAAGTGGCTTTACAACTCTATTTAAGTCGTACTCATTATAAGCAATTGTCACTTCTTTTACAAGTCTATTTAATTTAGAAAGCATCCACTTATCAATTAATTCATAACTTGTGCTATTTATGAAGTCTTTAGTTTCTAGTTTATCTGCATTAGCATACATACTGAAGAAGTTATATGTATTTTTTAAAGTACTAAAGAATTTACTATTTACTTCTTTTACTCCTTCAATATCAAACTTAAGTGGTGTCCATACAGGGCTTGCATATAGCATATAAAATCTAACAGCATCAGCGCCATACTCTTTCATTATTTCTTCAGGATTTATTATATTTCCTGTACTTTTACTCATTTTTTTGCCTTTAGCATCAAGCATCATATCGTTAACTACAACGTTTTTAAACGAACTTACTCCACTTACTAAAGTAGATATACAAATTAGTGAGTTAAACCATCCACGAGTTTGATCTACTCCTTCAGCTATAAAGTCTGCAGGAAATTGACTTTCAAATAATTCTTTATTTTCAAATGGGTAATGCATTTGAGCATATGGCATAGCACCTGAGTCAAACCATACATCCATAACATCAGTTACTCTTGACATAACTTTACCACATTCTGGACACTTGATGTGTAAACTATCTATATAAGGTCTATGAAGTTCCATCTTAAATACATCAGTATCTTCTACTATCTTACTTTGTAATTCGCTTCTACTACCAATACACTCGATGTGTCCACATTCACAAGTCCACAAAGGCATTGGACAACCCCAATATCTATTTCTTGAAATACCCCAGTCTATCATATTTTCTAGCCAGTTATTAAATCTCTTTTCTCCAACAAACTCAGGATACCAGTTAACACTTTTATTAGATGCAAGTATTTTATCTTTATATTTAGTTGTTTCAATATACCAAGCTGGTTTTGAATAATAAATAAGTGGGCTTTTGCATCTCCAGCAGTGAGGATACTCGTGTGTCATTTTGATTTTCTTAAATAGTTTATCATTTTCTTTTAAGTATTTAATTATTTCAATTTCTAACTCTGGATCAGTTACTGTTCTTCCAGTCCATGGTCCAGTTGTATAAGTACCGTCTTTTCCTACACTTTGTACAAAAGCTATACCATTTTCCCTACATACACGTGAGTCGTCTTCACCATATGCTGGGGCGATGTGTACTATACCTGTTCCGTCAGCATCAGTTACATAATTATCTGCTAGTACTACAAATGATTTACCACTAACTTTAGCAAAAGGAAGAAGTTGCTCGTAGTTTAAACCAACCATATCACTACCTTTAAACTTATCTAAAACAGTGTACTCACTTCCTAACACTTTATTAGCTAAACTTTCACACAAAATGAATTTATAACCCATACTTTCTACTTTTAAGTAAGTTAAATCTGGATTAACACAAGCCGCAACGTTATCAATAAGAGTCCATGGAGTTGTAGTCCAAACAAGCATATACTCGTCTTTATTTACTAACTTAAATGGCACGATTACAGTATTAACTGTATCTTCTTGATAACCTAAACTAACTTCGTTTTTAGATAGTTCTGTTCCACATCTATAACAATATGGAAGTACTTTATTCCCGTGATAAATTAAGCCTTTATCAAAGATATTCTTAATTAGCCACCATTCACTTTCTATATACTCATTTGTACAAGTTATATATGGATTATCACTATCAATTAACTGACCCATCATATCAGTCATCTTATTAACTTCGTCTATGTTTGTAGCAGTTTCACTATTACACTCTTTACAGAAGTTTTCTATTCCAAATGCTTCAATATCAGCCTTTGTTTTAAAGCCTAACTTCTTTTCAACGTTAACTTCAATTGGTAAGCCGTGAGTATCAAGTCCAATCTTTCTTAATACTCTTTTACCTTGCATTGTTTGATATTTACAAAAAGCATCTTTTATAGTTTTGGCAAATACGTGATGCAAGCCTGGTTTAGCATTTGCATATATTGGTCCATCATAGAATACAAAGTTTTCTTTTCCTTCCCTATTTTTAATAGTCTTCTCTAATAAGTTTTCACTTTTCCACTTACTCACTAACTTACTTTCCAAAGCACTAGTACTTTCTTTAATTTCTTTATACATAATTTTCCTCCAAAATAAAAAGGATAGCACATAAGGAGTCTATATTAGACGGTACCATCCTAGTATTTACTTAATTATTGTAACGGTTTATAACCGGCTTTAACTTATCCTTAAAGCACATCCAGAGTGATTTATACATATATTCATTTATTAGTTTTCACCAACCACTAACTCTCTAGAAACTCTTATATGTAACGTCTCTTTCATTTGTTTTACATTTAATAGAATACCACAAAACACACCTGTTGTCTAGTACTTTTTTATAATTTATACACCCATACTAGATGTTTCAGGTAAAGTACTACCTCCATCTATTACAATACCTTGTCCAGTAATATATGAACTTTCTTCACTTGCTAAAAATGCAGCTAACTCGCCCACTTCAGTAGGAAACCCAAGTCTGCCCATAGGAATAGCGCTTGCTATAGAATTAATAACACTTTCTGGGTTGTCTTTGTCGCTTTCTATACTCATACTTTCAACCATAGGCGTTAAAATATATCCTGGCATTATTGCATTAACACGAATTTTATCTTTAGCTAATTCAGCAGCTAAACTTTTAGTGAAACCTAAAACAGCGGCTTTACTTGTAGCATAAGCTACTTCACCAGGGTCAGCTACCATCGGCCCTGTTACACTACTCATGTTTACAATTGCCCCACCACTAGATTTTAAATACTCTAAACATACTTTAGTAGTGTTCCACACTCCATTAATATTAATTCCAAAATGTAAAGCTTTAACTTCGTCAGTCATCTCTTCAAAACTAGCTAACTTACAAACTCCAGCATTATTTACTAAAATATCTAATTTACCAAAATAACTTACTCCACTTTTAACTGCCTCATAAACACTTTGTCTGTCTCTTATATCAACTACATAAGCTAGTATATTATCACTTTTCATACTAGTTATATTTTCGTCATAATCAAGCACAATTACTTTAGCACCATACTTAATAAAAGTATCAACTATACCTCTTCCAATTCCTTTATACCCACCTGTTACTACAGCTACTTTATTTGTTAGTTTCATAAAACCATCTCCATATTATATTTTACTAGAAAACACATATATTTTCCATAATATAGTATTTACTTTACACAAGAAAACATTCCTAATTTACACATATTTCTTGATTAATTATATGATTAGTTTCTTTCACTTCCATTATAGTAGAGTTTTCAAATATATTTGTAGTAGTATCCTTAAACTTATTATATGTACTAAATACAAACTCATAGTCTTTACTAGCTGTTAGTCCAAATGAACTATTTACTTTAACTACTGTGTTATCTTCCAATGTTATATCAACAAAATCACTATCAGTAGTTTGTACAACACTTTTAACGTGATAAGTCCTAGTAAAATAACACGTATTGTTGGCTTCTTTCCCACAGTAAGCATTATTAAGCCTTTTAGAAGTATCAGGAACACCAAAATAGATATCATGATTACCTTCTATAGTATTACATAAAATAATTTCATACTTATTACTCTTATATATTTTAGTACCACCATCTCTTAGTTCATACATCAAAATTCTTTCACTATCATACTCTTTTTCTAAAAAATTCACTACATCTTGTATACTTATTTGATTATATTTCAAAGCTGTTTTTAAATCAAAATAGTTATTATTAACATCATTTATTTCTAAACTTTCTATTCCATAAAACCATATTTTATAGTCTAACATATTCAAAGTTAACTCTTCATTTAACTTACTTTCTTCACTTTTAATAATATCTAAGTTATATATATCTATTCTAGGATATTTCTTTTTATAATATACAACCACAAATACAACAAATATAGTTGTAACTATTACTAAAACACTTAAGAACTTTATTATCTTACTCATTTTACTTTTCTCTTTTTTACTAGAACTAACAGTATTAATAATTGCCTTTTCTACACTATAGCTAATGTTCTTTTTGTTAGTAAGCTCTCCATTAACTAACTCTTCAATAGATATACCTAAAACTTCACATAATGGTTTATATAAAGAAATATCAGGCATATTTTTACCATTCTCCCACCTAGAAACAGTTCTGTTGTTTACTCCTAACTTCTCTGCTAATTCTTCTTGAGTTAAGTTTTTATTTTTTCTCATTTCTTTAATAAACTTACCAATATTATCTAAATTCATAATTTACCTCCCATCAACATAATAGCACTTTACCAGTAACTTTAACACGACATAAAATAAGAACTTACTAAAACCATTATATAAAAGAAACAACTAAAAAACAACACCATTATTTTAGTGTTGTTATATTAATAGTTAGCAACCAGTTGAACTTACACTTAAACCAATTTTTCAGCTACTGGCACTTACACGCCAGAAATATTAGTCTTTCTAGCACAGGTTAGCCAGTATTCATTTTTTTGCTTACCACCAACTTACGTCGATGGAGCCGTCCGAAAGGGTTTTCGGACGGATTACAAGAGAGGCACAGTTTAGCATCCACTTGAAGTTTCAACTATTTCATATGGTGACTCTGATGTCCCATCACCTGTACTATATTTGATACAAGATTTGAGAGAAATGGCGGGACGCACGGCGAAAGTGAAGTCCACGTAGATGTAGTTCAAATTCGCACTGTCGGAAAACCAGTACCACACGTACGCGTTCCCATAGTTCCAAATGCTAGGAGATAATGACCACCAAGAAGTTGATACTTGAGTTCCAGCACTATTACTTATAAACCATGCATATGGAGTGTTCATTGTTGTTGCTGCTACTCCACCGGCAAATGCTATTTCGTCTGCTGTCATTAAAGACACAGGATAAGTAAGTTTTGCACTTGTATTTTCTGCGCTGAATGCATCTCTTATATCTGTACAATTATATGATGGATTCGCTTTTGCTCCTCCTGTACCATAGTCCATTCTATAGTATGGTGCGAAGTTGAACTCTGAATCTGAACTTGCACTATATGTTTGTCCTGTTCCTAGACTTCTATCATTACAATATACTGCACTTGTACTTAAGTATTTTGTATAATTTGTTAAATTATTTTGATACCATGAGTCAATAAACGTTTTTATTGTGCTATCTGTTGTATTATTTCTTATTGTATCAAGTGATGTATCTTCTCCGTATTTGTATCCTACATATTTTGGACCATCATAATTTTGGTTAAATAGACTTGTTCCGATATTACCAGTTGTTGTATCATGACTTGTTCCTACATAAAGTAGTCTTATACTAGAGTCATGATTAGTTCTTATTATTCTCCAGTATAGGTTAGCAAACTTTACCCAGTTGTTTGTTGTATTTCCTGCATAGTAGTATACTTCTTTTGGTGAGTCTGTTATGCCTGTTATACTTTCAGTTGAAGTAAATAATGTTCCTGTTGTAGTTGTAGTTAAAGGTGTTGCAAAGTCATTTGTTCCATTATTGTTATTACTTCTTGTACTTCTTGTTGGGTTATCCCCCATTATTTGATATCCTAGAGTACCCTCTTCATATCCTGCATATATGTCTTCTGTCCCTTCAGTTATAAATAGTGTTCCACTTAGTTTTTTACCCATATCTTCACTTTGGTCTACACTTTCATCGTTTGCATACTTAAATTCAA
>OLRV01000373.1_pt1 | contig 45030 bp, 51 predicted proteins | sample 1672421 | NCBI WGS metagenome assembly OLRV01 (sample SAMEA3136684, study PRJEB25190) | human gut metagenome | biome: human gut; feature: human-associated habitat; material: faeces | place: Austria | collected 2013
TAATCAATACTAGCCGCTTTACATTGTTCTATTACTGCTTCTCGTAATCCTCTTGGAATTTGAATATATCCATTGATATCTTTTCCCAGATAAACAACACTGTAATTATAATAATTAGAATATCCCATACGTTTATTTTTATAAAACTCTGGGTTATCAAATGCTGCCATACTTCGGATCTGATTTTGTAATCTTGGCATAAATGTGTCAATATAAACTCCATCACCTATAACAATATGTAAATTCCCTGTAACATCTGCCTTTGAAAACGTTTGTTTTTTCTTCCATGGTTTGGGTCTGTCTTTTAAATTATCATTGTTAGCAATTCCTTGATATTGTATTAATTCTTGCTTCCATTTTTCTATATACATATCAACTTCTTCAACTGCTAAATTTTTCGTTTTATTTAAAAGGATATCCCATTGATCAGGATATGCATTCCAGTTATCATCTATAAACGCACTATTCCCACTTTTCAATGCTAGTCCCTGAAGTGGTAATGCTACTAAATTTCCAATACTATTTGCCATATCTTGTGATGGATACATACGATCATAATAATGAAATGATTTTAAATTGACAGATGATGCACCTTTATCTAACAACATAAATCCAAAATTTCTTGCCTTTGATGCAGGAATTGCTTGTTGAAAGATAATCCATACATGTGCACCTCTTCCTGATCTGGATCTTTCCACTAATGGATGAATTCCATTTTGTTCACACATCTTTCGCAATGCATCGACTTCCTCTTTCCATTCATCATTCTGATTTGCAAAATCTGTTTCCTCCGCATCTTTTTCATGATTATCAAAGTCAAATACAAGAAATCTACAAGTACCATCTGGTAAAAGTGGATATACTCCTATGACATCTGATCCATCTTCTTTATATCCTAACAAATGTGTAATGATCTTTTTTACATCAAGCCTTGTCCATTTCCTATTGCTACATTCATCACAATATACTTTCTTCTTTTGTTGTTTAGGACACAAATAGCTATTCCAGCGGTTATCACATTGAGGAAAATAGCCACCATTTCTTGCTCTTTTGGCATAGACATCTTCTCTTACCCAAAACATAGCGAAAAAACGCTTTGCCATATTTTCTGTGATATATCCTGGATGAATAATGCGGCCACCTTGGTCTGGATCATATTCTGCTGATTTATCGATTGGTTGTTCAAAAAGATTTATTTCTTCGTATGGTATATTGGCTTCATCCAGCTTTTCCTTTAATTTTTTATTTTCATCTTGTAGATTGCGGACTAGTTTTCGTAAAGTATCTGTGTTAAAAGCTTCTATATTCATTTTGTATTTCACCTTTAATGTTTAAAACATGATTACAATCCATAGTGCATAATCCATTATATATGCCATTCCAATTCCGTATTTCTTCTTGTGCTTTATCACATATTCTATATTTTAAAGGTTTAAAGGAAAAAACTTGTTTTATCCTCTTTTTTACCCCAAAATTCCTTGTCCAGCCACTTTTCTTGTCGGCTTTTAAATATAATAACCGAATCCAATTCTGTATCAATATAAGGTTTCATTTCCTGTTGCAATTGTGCTAATTGTGGTTTACTTATCTCTCCCTCAAATACAGAATTTTGTATATGTGACAGATATTTTTTACTTATCTTGAATACCTTTGACCATCGTTTTGCACCATTTTTCTCTTGACTAATATCATAAACTAAAACTACATACATATTTACCACCACATTTTAAATCCTTCATATTCTTTCTCTTCAATTAGATGTTTTATTAATTTATATGCTTCTAATCTAATCAAATATTGGTAAGATACTTTTCTATGCAAATCTTTATGCATAATTGTTGCCTGTAATTTCTTTTCAAGTTCATTTACAATTAACTGAGATGCTTCTTTCTTTAAATGGAGGAAATTTAACTCTCTTGTAAAACTATTTTCTGTAATCTGATTTTTATTTAATAATGAAAATATCAAACGATCTCCAATTAATGGTTTAAAGATTTCCGATAAATCTAAGCATAATGAATATCGTCTGCTCCCTGGTTCATGTAAATAACTGATCGTTGAATTTAATTGAGTATGGTATATTTCTGTAAGTGTTTTTGAATAAATCAGAGAATTCACAAAAGAAATTAGTGAATTAATCATATTATCTGGTGGATGCATCACTCGTTTTTCAAATTCAATCTCTTGGTTTATAATAACACTCCATGCTTCGTAGTATTTTTTACGAATATTCCCTTCTAGTCCCATTAATTGATCAATTTCTTGTGCATTGGGTATTTTCTTTTTTAACCCTTCAATATATCTCATATGTTCCGTTACATCTTTTCCTCGGCTATTATAATATCTTAAATTTCGATAAATATTTTCTGCTGCCGCTTCAATAAATTTTCTCGCAATAACGATTCTTTTTTCTTTATCTATGTAATGTTCCACTTGTTTTACTAATAATTCTCCAGATAATAAACTTTCTCTTGGATAATAACTTCCTGTATAAAAATGATAATAATTAAAAAAATGCATCGGTATTCCATATTGTGATATAAAGTTTATAAACTTCGTATTAAATGATAATTCAGACATTACATAAATATCCGAAATTCTTTCAATTGGAACGTCTCTTTTTTCATCGTCATAAGTTGTAAATCGTAATGTATTATCTTTTCTTTTCAAATCTCCGCAATTGTATATATATAGACTTTTTTTCATATGCATTCTCCCCTTAAATAAAACAAATGTCATAATATGCACACTTTTTACATATCTTTTTTGAATCATCCAATTCCGGTATTACCTGTTTTCGAATTTGAATAATATGATCTATAATATTTTTCATCTGTTTCTCATCTTCTTCTGATAAACTGACTTCAATATTTTTCTTTAACAGTGGATAGTCTATTTGTGCTTTTGAAATATCAACTCCCTTTTTCTTCAAATAATACAAATAATATTTTACCTGCCATATTCCGGCTTCTTCTATGGACTTGCTCTTTTTTACTTCATGAATTTCTTTAAAATCTTTTATAAAATCAATGTTTATTGTATCGTCAATGTTAATATGTTTCTGATTTCTCCTATAACTAGTTTCATCTAATAATTTTCCTAATTGAACGTTCTCATTTTGAGATACATTTTCCATTTGTAGGTCATGACAAAAATACCATAATTTCCGTTTACATACAAAATAATAATAAATCATAACCCCTGTAATTCGTTCTTCCATAGACACCTCTTTTAAAACATCATCGCATCTTCTCCTACATTTTCATAATTTAATGGATAGAATCCCTTAATATCATATTGACAGTTCATAATGTCGATATGTTCATATTTGCTAATATTAACAGTTCCATATGTTTGATATACTTTTTTATAATATTTGTGGTATTCATAATACGGAATTTGTACAATAAAATCTCTTAACCTCTCCTGGATTTCTATTCTTTCTCTAAATAGATTCTCTCTTTCTTTCTGTTCAATATTAGAATCTTTCAACTTTTTAGATATTAATGTTTGTCTCTCTTCTAATAATACAATTTCATCTTTATTTTGATCATATACTATCTTAGGTACAATTGATTTTGTAAAAATATTTCTCATTTTTATTTCATCTTTCTCAAAATCACCAATATCTAACTCTGAAATCCAATCAAACGTATCTTTGAATTGACGCATATAATCACTTGCTCGTATATCATCATATGTAAAATAGTCATTAATAAGTTTTGTTTTTTGACTTTCTTCAAGAATTCCATCTACTGTCTTCAATGCTTTTTTAGATTGTTCATAAAATACAGAATCTAAAAATCCTTTCTGCCCTTGCTTGATATCACTTCCATCACAATAAACAAAACAATTGTATCCTTCTAACTGCTTTACTCCTTTTCGATTGCATCTTCCCATCCTTTGAAATAATCCATTTAAATCAGTTAGTTCTGTAAATAAATAGTCAAAATCAATATCCAGGCTGACTTCCACAATAGATGTTGCAATCCAGATACCATTCTGTATATCTATTTCATTTCGTTCGTTGTATGTCTTTCCAAACTCTTTAATTTCATTTTCTAAATTTTTTCGATCTTCTCGATCAAATCTGCTATGTAATACATGTGAATTTAATGTCCCATCTTTTTCTTTGATTTGATCATACATCTTCTGAACTTTCTTTATCGTATTGCAAACAACTAATATTTTATTTCCTTTACCTTCTTTTATATTTTGGTTATAGCATTGAATAATATCATCCTCACAAATCGATTCATCCATCACTTTTACAGAATGTCTTTTTAAATCATTCGTAAAATCTTGTTCTTTAAATTCTATATTTCCTATACTTTTATCTTTCAATAATTTTTTGATAAATGGTGGTAAAGTAGCTGTGACAATTGCTATTTTCCCGCCTAATTCATGAATACGTCTCAGCCCGTAAATTAGATATGCCAACATTTCTGCATCGTACATTTGAATTTCATCAATAACAATTTTTGAATAAGCTAATGTGGCTAGCTTCATCTCATATCCTTTGTATTTGAAAACAAAATCAAATAGCTGATCCAAAGTTGATATATTCAATGGTAACGATAATGCCTGTCCTCTGTTTCTATAATCCAAAATATCCATTTCTTGTCCTGCATGACTTTCATAATAAGACAAACTTTCTGAATGTAATAATCCTAATCGTTCTTCTAATTTTTCATCTTTTAAAATTTGATTCTTGATTCTATCATAGATTGCATTTATAGCAGTTCGTATTGGAAGTATGAAAAAGCCTTTATTGTCACCAATCCATAATAAGCCGGCTTCTGTTTTTCCCATCCCTGTTGGTGCTAATGCAATAATATTCTCTTCTCGATTCTCTATGCAAAACTCCTGTAGTTCATTCCAACAACTATCTTTTTTCTTTTTCTGCCATTCATTCATCATTTGTGTTAATCCGGCTTCTAAAAAATCATTTGGATATTCTATTTCATAATTTCCACTGGCACTATAATCACATCGATGTAGTAATCCTTTTACTATAATTGTCTCTTGCATTTCTAAATAACAATCAAGCTCTAGTAAATCTCTTTCATCAGGATTACAATTATATTCCGGAATTAACAATGAATTAATTTGTGAACTATGTTCACCTATAACCGAGGCTTCGTCACAATAATCATGATGAAATAAAATACAACATGCTACGATAAAATAATCATCTGTGTCCTCTTCAAATTCATTCTTATCTAGATAATATACAGATAAAATATTATGTGCTATTTCTTTTGTTTCATCAAAATGCAATTTAGGATTTAGAACTCGTTTTAAAAATTCCTTATTTGCTTTTCCCACATCATGCCATTCGCATGCTTTTATCAGTAAATTGTATATATGAATATCTTTAATATATCCTAATTTTCTTAAAATATTAGCTCGATATAATAAATCCTCAACATGCTCACCTATTGTTTTATCTGGTTTTGCTAAATAATCATATAAATTTTTTACCATAATTCTTCCTTCTCTAAACTTCCTATAAATTCCACTATGGTTCTATTATTATATTTCTACTTTTGTAAAAAATTAACTATATATTGTTCATCTCCCGCATTATCAATCCAAACATTTTTACTTTTCTTGTCTACTCTATGATTAGATACATATACCACAGGAACTTTCTTATCTTGAAGAAAAATTCGTTTTCCCTTTTCTATTTTATACTCAGTTCCAAAATAGTATTTTGTTCCTTGTTTTCCTCTACTTTTGAAAAAAAAGATATTTCCCGCTTTCCGATTATTAAGGATTGGCTTTGTATCTTGATAATTAACATATGCCGAATAAGAACTTATAATCTTTTCCTCTGGTTCAACCAAATCAACCAATTTTATTTCTTCAACATCAACGAAATCTTCACTTCGTCCTAAGCTTTTTAAATCATAAATATTTTCCATAATATCTTGTAATACACTTTCTTCCGCCTGAATATGCAGGATTAATGTAATATTGTTCAATATTTCATAAGTTTTTACAGATTTCGTTAAAGATCTAAATTTTGCAATTGGTTTTTTATAATGTGTTTCTTCATACTCCTTTATTTTATTTTTCCAATCTTTTTCTTTGTTTTGAACTGATTCTAAAACAAGTTTTAATTCATTTGCTACATTTATATTATTTTCTCTTTGTCTAATTAGAACTTCAACTTGCTTTGTATTTTCTTCAAATTGATCTGTAGCATATTCGACTAATTTATGTGCAGCATTATAAACACTTCCAGGGAAGTTCTTTTTGTTTGGATATTCAAACAAATAAACCTTAATTGAATCAATTAAGTCTTTAAAATATGCATCATCTTCTAATTGGATTATTTGCTTTTTACTATTTGGATTAATTAATTTTTCAACTTTATCTATGTTTGATAAAATTTTCTCTTCTGTTATTATCATCTTTACGTTTACTATGCCACGTTTTCGATTTCCTAGAAATAGCATTTGTAAACTCCCCCTCCTCTTTTTGTCATATGTATTTCAACTTTCTCTTTATATTATACCTTTTTTCGAGAAAAAGCACAATAGTTTTTCTTCATATTTTCATTACACTTTTGTTACAAAATTGTTACATTTTTATGACAATTATTTTATTATAAAAGCAACTATCACCGCAATGCCTATTAGTACTCTATATATAGCAAAAGCTTTAAAGCTTCCTTTTTTCAAGTAGTCAAGTAAAAATTTAATTATTAAAATTCCTACTATAAAACTTGTAAGAATGCCTATCCAAAAGGCTAAGCTTGTAAATTGAAATTTGCCCAAATTGAAAATTACTGCAGCAGCTGTTATTGGTGTTGCAAGTAAAAATGAATACCTTGCTGCTCCTTCTCTATCTATTCCTAATGCTCTTGCAACTGTCATTGTTATCCCTGAACGTGAAACCCCTGGAAATGCCGCAGCTAAGCATTGTGATGTTCCTATTAGTATTGATTGCTTTAGTGTCATTTTTTCATATTTTATATTTGATTTTGATTTTTTGTCAACTACATATAAGATTATGCCCATTACTATTAGGGTAATTCCTATAACTAGCATTTCTACATTTAAACTTTTTTCAAAAAGTGCCTTTGATATTTTGTCAAGTATTAAACTTAATACTCCAGCTGGAATTGTTGATAATACTAAGTACCAAAATATTTTTCCTTCTGTTGTTTTTTTCTTTTTTACAACTTGATTATATCCTCCAACAAATAGGTTTACCCAGTCTTTAAAAAAGAATATTACTATTGCAAGTAATGTTCCGACATGTAGTGCCACATCAAATGATTCTGGCATTTCTCCCCATCCTAAAAGCCATGGAAATAAGTTTAAATGGGCAGAACTTGATACTGGTAAGAACTCTGTTAATCCCTGTATAATTCCTAAAACAATTGCTTGATATATTTTCATATCACTGTTTCCTCCTTGTTTAATCCATGTTTTCCTATATATTTAAGTATATTAATTCTATGCTTTGTATTTCTACTTATTCTTCTTTTCTTTTTGTTTGTTTAATACTTTTGTAAGATTATATGTGTCATTCAAATATTCTTCTATTTCCAGTTCTTGCTGATTTTCTGTGAATTCTTCTTGTTCAGATTCTTTAATTGGCTTTTCAATCATATTTTTTATTGGAAATAATGTTGGTTCTTTTTTAGCAATTTCGTAGTATTTTGAGTTTTTTCTTATAGCGTTGTTGATGTCTAGTATAGCCTTTTCTTTTTGATTTTTAATTATATGAATTTTCGCAAGCTCAAAGTATGCTTTTGCTTCTTTTTCATTACATAAACTTTTTGCGAAGCTTTCTTCTGCCACATCAAAGTCTCTGTATAATAGTGCTAATTGCCCCAATCTATAGTATGCTAAATACATTTCTTCATCTAATTCTATTGTCTTTTGGAAGCATTTTCTAGCAATATCAAAGTCATTTATTCTTGAGTAACATACTCCTAAATTATAATACAGTTCATAATTATTTGCATTATATTTTACTGCATTTGTATATACTTCTATTGCTTTTTTAAATTCTTTTTGTTCTAAATATATACCTCCCAAAAGTTTTGAAGCTTCATACATATCTGGTTTTGTCTTTAAAAGAGTTCGTAACATCTCTGTTGCTTCATCGTTTCTACCTAGTTCTCTTAATAATACTGAAATCTTGTAGTATGAATCTGTATCATCTTTTTTTATATCTAAAACCTGAACATATTCATCTATTGCTTTTCTCATTCCACCTTCTTGCTCATATATTTTGGCAAGAAACTTATGTCCTAAATAGCTATCTTTATATTTGCTTACTAAATCAATTAAAATCTTTTTTGCTTTTTTAGGATTGTTTAACCATAGATAAATCTGTGCCATTATAATTTTCAAAACTTCTGATACATTTATTCCTCTTGCTTCTAATACAAACACTAGAATTGGTGTTATTATACAAAATAAATATAATATGATATTAAATGCAATTCCGATTAAAAATATCAAAGCTTATTTTTATTAAATTTAATAATATTCCTATTGCTTGTATTCCCAATATTATAAGGTATGTGGTATCATTTTTTCTTATCATTTTTAATAGCAAAATGTATACAAAAAGTACAAAAGCAACAACTGTAAATACAATTTTCCCTATCATAGCTACCATTCCTTTCTTTGTAGCTTATCTTCCAAATTCTGTTTTATATTTTTCTATACTCTTTTGTATTATCTTTTCTGCTTCTTCTCTGCCTAGTATCTCTTCAACTACTGTTTCCCTTTGTTCTAATTGTTTATATACCTCAAAGAAATGTTTTATTTCACTTGATATATGTGGTGGTATTTCTGTTATATCGTTATAAACATTTAGGAATGGATCCTTTTTAGCTACTGCTATTATTTTTTCATCTCTTTGTTCAGAATCTGTCATAATTAGTACTCCAATTGGGTATGTTTCAACTAGCGTTAAAGGATTTATATCCTCTTGACATAGTACAAGCACATCTAAAGGGTCATTATCTTCTGCATATGTTCTTGGAATGAAACCATAGTTTGCTGGATAATGTGTTGCTGTATACAAAACTCTGTCAAGTTTTAACATACCAGTTTCTTTGTCTAATTCATATTTGTTTTTTCCTCCCTTTGTTATTTCAATAACTGATATAAAATCATCTTTCTTTATTCTTTCTTCTTTGATATCATGCCAAATGTTCATTTTTTTCTCCTTCTTTTTTTAAGTATTTATTTATTACAATTTTTTCAAATGGTCTCTTAATTTTAGTATGCCAAATTTCCTTTTTTGCTAATGGCTTTGTAAGTATAGAAAACATGTTGCATCTATTTGCTCCTAATACGTCTGTAAATACTTGATCTCCTACTACTGCTATTTCTTCTGGTTTTAGGTTTAATAGTTTTTGTGCTTTGTAAAAGCCCTGTTTTCTTGGTTTTTGTGCAAAATAAAAATACTCAAGCCCAAGTGTTTCAGCAACCTTTTTTACTTTATGTACTTTATTGGTGTTTGATAATATGCACATTTTAATTCCTTGTTGTTTTAAGTTATTACACCATTCTTCGCAACCTTCTAATAATTGCTTTTCAAGATTTATTAATGTATTATCCACATCTAAAATCAAACCTTTTATGTTGTTTTGTTTAAGTAATTCTATTGTTATTTCTTTTACGTTATTTAAATATAGTTTCGGATATAAGTTCATATTACCTCCAGTTTTAATCCATAAGAACAGCATTGCCCCTACATTACTCTTGTAGGGGTTTTCTACTTTGGTTATTTATATAAGTTTCTAAAATATATACTGCTGATATTGTATCTACGATACTTTTCTTGTTTTTAGGTTTTACTCCTAGTTCATTCATTGTCCTATGAGCTTGTACCGTTGTCAGTCTCTCATCAACAGTTTCTATTTTTATTTTATTATATTTGCACTTTAACTTATGAATAAATTTCTTTGTTTTTTCTACTCTTTCTGTCTTTGTTCCATTCATATTAAGTGGCATTCCTACAACAAATATATCTATTTCATATATACTCATTATTTCGTCTAACTTAGAAAGTAATATTTTATCATTTCCATTTGTTGTAACAGTTTCTAACCCTTGTGCTGTAATACCTAAGGAATCAGTTATTGCAAGGCCTGTTCTTGCATCTCCATAGTCTATTCCTAGTGTTCTCATTAGTCTTCTAGTCCTATGTAGTTTTTAACCATTTTTTCTAAAAGTTCATCTCTTTCAATCATTCTTATTATATTTCTAGCTTCCTTATGACTTGTTATATATGTTGGATCTCCTGAAAGTATATATCCTACTATTTGGTTTATTGGGTTATATCCTTTTTCTTCAAGTGCTTGGTATACTTCTTTTAGAATTTCCTTTGTTTTTAAATTTTTATCCTTTTCTACCTTAAAACTCATTGTCTTATCGCTTATCATAATTTATCCTCCTAAATACAATTTATTTCGCTTTCTGCTCTATCAGCTTTATCTATATACTCTTCTAGTTTTTTTGTTACTTCCTCAAGTCCTGTTCCCTTGTAATATGTTCCTAATACAAAGTTAACATTTGGTGTAACAATTTCTCCTTTTTTGCCTTTTCTTTCTATATGTATGTTTTCTATTTCTTTTTTGATTTTAGCAACAAATTCTACTGTTTCTTGCATTTCAACTCCTGAAAAAACAATTGCAAATTTAGGTCCCATGTATCTTACAAATACATACTCTGATGAAATACTTGCTTTTACAGTATTTGCAATTTGTACTATTAATTCTGTTCCTATTTTTCTGCCAAAGTTTTCATTAACTTCTTCAATGTTATTTATTGAAAACATACATACTGTACTTTTTCCATATTTATCAATTGTCCTTTTTCCTAGACCGTATAAATATTCTGCTGAATTTAATCCTGTAAACTTATCTACTCTATATATATTTTCAATAGTATTTTGATATGATATTGTTTTTAATACTGAAATGATATTTTCCCTTATAACTTCTAAAATTCCTGTATCCATACTATCAAAAGCATGTGGAATATCACTTTCAATAATCCAATATCCAATATATATGTTGTCTATATATAATGGGAAAAACATTGCTGATTTTGCTCTATTCATTTCGCCATCTTGATATGTAAGTTTTTCATTAACACTATTTACTGTTACATATTTTGGTCTTGCATTTGCTATACTATCTTGAAATAGGGCATTTGTATGTAAGTTTGTCATTGATTCCCATAGTCTTTCATCTACATTTGATGCTTTTAATATATATTCAGCACCATTAAATACAACAATAGTTGAATATTTTATATTATATTTTTCAATGAGTATATCATTAATTATCTTTATTTTGCTTTCTGCTGAAGTATCTTTTCCTATTGTGTCCATAAAGTCTTGTAATACTCTTAAATTTGCTATTTTTTCATGAGTGTTACTTAATCCTTTTACCTTTTTATATATTGAAAAGTTATATATAATTAAAGATATCACAAGAATAGCTAATACAACTATAACAACTATTAATCCTATGCTCAAAACTTTTCACCTCTACTTAGTAATTTCTTTTCATTTTATCTAATGTGCTATTTACTTCACTTGAAAATGGATCTCTGCCCATCCCTGTTGGAGAATATGTTTGTCTACCTATAAGTGGATAAACCATACTTGCAACTTCTCTTAAAGATTGCATAAATTGTTTTGTATATCCGTTTAATGATATTGAGCAATTAACAAGTGAATCTAAATACTTTACATAATTTTGCGTTTCAAATGGTATCTCGCAATATCTTATATTGTCTTTGTTAAACAATTCTGTCATATATGACATATTAGGTGCATTATAACATGACATTCCACCAATTAAAGTCTTTATACTTAAGCTTCTAACCTTTTCAGATTTATTAATTATTATTTTTAACTTTTCTGGTTGTAAAATATCCTTAGATTTTAAATTTCTTAAAAACGCTGTTAATGGTTGTATTGTTAGTACATCCATTGATTGTACTAAGTATATTTCCTGTACTTTTGCAAAGATTTCTGGATCAGTATCAAAGTCTGTATCAATTAATATGGCTGAATATCCTTTAACTAATGTTGAAAGAATTGCATCTATATTATATGGCTTTTCTTCACCAGGCATTTCTGTATATACGGTTAAATTCTTCTTTATTTTTAAACCTTCAGTTGCCCCTCTCTCTAGTCCAGACATACACTGCTTTGCAATATTTCTTAAGTTTTCCTCATTATTTGTGTATATATAATATGCATTTTTTGTTTTTGTCATATCTAAAATTGCTGTATTAATTCCAATTGAAGCAAGCATTTCTGCTGTATTGTTCACCACAAACGATGTTCCATTTTTTGTTGTTCCAACAAATGCAACAATTTTCTTATCACCTGTAAGTAATGTATTGAAATTTGAATTTACATTTGCATAACTAGCTTTTTCTGGATAATTATATTGTGGAACTTGATTTGCTACTGTTTGAATTGGTCTTTGTATTGTTTGAGTTTGATTTGTAGATATATTTTGAGTTACAGGTACTGTATGCTCTTTCGTTTCTTGATTAGTACTCATATCAAACAAGTCATCATGTTCTACATCTTCTTTATTTGAAGAATCATTTGAATCTAAATTAAACAAATCCACTTCAGTTTCATTGTTTTCTTTTTTCTCTTCGTCATTATCTAAATTAAATAGATCTACTTCCTCTTGTGGTTCATCATCTTCTGCTGTCATGTCGAATAAATCAACATCTTGAGTTTTGTTACTTGTTTTTTCTTCATTTTCTTCCGGAACAGGATTTTTCCTTGGTCTTCCTCTTCCTCTTTTTGGTTTTTGTTCCTGTTCTTCAGTTGGAATAGGATTTTTTCTTGGTCTTCCTCTTCCTCTTTTTGGTTCTTCAGGTGCTTCTATATTTTCTTCAATTTCTATTTTTTCTGGTTGTGGTTCTTCTGGAATTTCTATCTCATTTAAAGTTTCATCTTTTACATCAATTGTATTCTCTATTTTTATTTGTGGTTTTTCTTCAGCTTCAATAGGTTTTATAATTGGTCTTGAATTATTAAGTAAGCTTCCATCTAACATTATTCCTTGATCAATTTTAGGCTTTTTAACATCTGGAATAACTATTTTTTGCACATTACCGAGTATTCATGCTTGTTGGAATCACAACTTGTTTTATTGTTTTAGGTTTTAGAAGTTCTGATAAAACATCATCTTCTTCCTTTTCCTCTGGTTCATCTTGTATGTTTCTAATTTTATCCTTGTAACTTTGTGTTTTTAATTTTGCATTAAAGTCTTGTTGTAGACCACCACCTATAGCTAATTGTTGGTATTTAGGTGATCTTGCTTCCAGTACTGCTTTTACATTCATTGGAAGATATTTTATAATAATTCTTAATTGATTATCCGTATATTGAGAAACAATATTATTAAAGCTATCTACATATTTATCTTCATTTTTTCCAAGTCTTGCATAATGTGCTCTTATATTTTCAACTTCTGCTTCGCTAACAGTGTTTTCACTTTCAACTTCGCCTAAATCACTTTCTTGTATATTGTAATACCTTTTTGCTCCTTCTTTATCTCTTGGGCTATTTATCAATCTGCAAACTTCGTCAATAGTTCTATCTTGACCTATAATTGCGTTATATATATCTTCTTTGTACACTTTAACAATCATTTCATCTGTTAATTTTCTTCTATCTGCACAAATTAAAATTATATCAATTGCACTATTTCCACCATTCTTTATTTCCTGGCTAATGTTACTATACTTTTCAAATAAAAATTTATCAATTGAGTCATAGTTATTATTTGCAAATGGTTCCAAGTCTTCACTTATTACAATTCTACTATAACTTTTATCTTTTTGTAATTCTCTTAAAATTGCATTAAAATAATATACATTTTTGTAAGATAATATTTCTTTATATTCTTTTTGATATTTGGTTGCAATCGCTTCAGAAACATTATCGTTATTTACTGCAAATAAGACCTTCATATGTTTAACCCCTCCAACCTATTACTACGAGTGCATAAATAAATGGCAATACTTGGCAAATTAATAAAATTGTAACAAACACAATTACTGTGCTAAATCCTCTGTGTTTATAGTCTAATCTTCTTGTTCCAAGAACATATTGGAATAGCAATCCAACTACAATTCCTATAAAACAGAACGGAATACTATATGGTTGTACAATTTCTTCTATAATGAATCCCGCTAGCCAATAAGCATCTGAGCCATATTTTTCAGTATACTCCTCTCTTTTTACCTCCATTTTGCTTTTCATTTCTTCTACATCATTTTTATTATTATTTTCAAGTGTATTTACTTCTGTTCCAAATACAACTGTTCCAATTGATAATATACATAGAATTATTAATATTACTGCAATCGTTTTTTTCATTTTATACCTCCATTAAAACTTACTTTTCTCACTTATATTATCATACAATATTCTGGAAAAAATAGCAAGTTTATTTGAATATTTTTTTATTTTTTTAATGATTATTTCCTTAAAAATCAGGATTTAAAGTTTAAATCCTGATTTTTTATTTTTATTAACTATCATGTTGTATTATTTTATTATGTGCACAGCATGAATGTGAAGTTGTTTTTCCATGTGAGCATGTTGTTCTATATGTTTTACTACCATTGCAAGCTGTACAAGTTACTTGATATGTATGTGCTTTAACTATTCCATGTGCTGAACAGCCTGTTCCTCCTGTTCCACTACAACTTCTACATGAACGATGAGAGAAGGAAAAATCAGCTGGACGATCATCCCAGCATTCCAAGTAAGGACCAGCACTGGCTCCACAATTATTGCAAACATACTTTACAGCTCCTCTATATACACCACACTCGGAACAGACATATGATCCTCCAATGTATTCAAGTGTCTCCCTTGATGTACATCTGCCCGTTCCAGAACAACTCGTACATGCAGTTCCACCTGCACAGTTTTTTGTTAATTTTCCTGTTCCTGAGCAAGTTGTGCAGTTGGCCAAAGTTGATTCATTACATATATTAGTTCCTGTGCCTGGACAATAGGTTCTAGTTCTTTTTTTCTCACTTCTTGCAGTTGTTGTTCCATCACTTGCTGTTACATACCAGTAATAATCTGTATATTGTGTAAGGTTTGTAGCATTTAATGTTACTTCTCTGTTAGAAACCACATCACTTTTTAATTCTTGTTCAGTGTATGTTCCATTTTCATTTAAACTTGTATACAACTTATAACTAATATTTTCACCCTCTGCATCTGTGGCTTTTGCAGAAATCGTTAATGTATTTGTTGTTTTTGATTTTAAAGTACTTGTTACTATTGTTGGAGTATTATTTTCTAGCATTTTCACTTTTCCTGTTTTTTTCTTTTCCGCAATTTCATCTTTTGCTATAATAATATATGTATATTCTTGTCCTGGTGTTAGTCCTGTAATATCCCAAGATACAGTTTCACCACTTTTTGTTTCATAAGAAGTATCATCTATCTTGAGTTCATAAGTTAAAGATGTTGAATTTTTGCTTGAGCCACTTGCACTTATTGTAAATGATGTATAAGATTTATTGCTTATTTTAATAGTATATTTGATTGAGTTTTCGGGTTCTGTTGGTGATTTAGTTCCTTTATCACTGCCTATATCTTCAATCACTTCATCTTCCTGCTCTGATGCATTTCGTGTTTGATTATTTGCCTTATTCACGACATTTCTTGCCTTTTGAGAAACACTTCCTCTAGTTGATATTGTTATACCTATTCCAACAAGAATCAATAGAATAATTATTGTAATTATTAAAGAAATTAATGTTACACCTTTGTCTTTCTTCATTTTGCTCACTCCTCATTTCTACATGAAATTTCAAAATTATTTTACACAAAAAAATTACAAATTGCAATATATTTTTGCAATTTGTAATATAATTGTAATATTTAGCTTTTTACTTTTATGTCTCTTACGTGGTCTATTTTCTCCCATGTTGTATTTGGTTTTATTAATGCCTTTATATTAATTAGTATCCATGAACCTAAAAATAATGGATAACATAGTAATCCTTTAAGCATTGGTTTTATTGGTCTCTTGTCTAATATTAATACAAATAATGCTGTTAGTGGTGGCATTATAAATGTTGCTAGTAAGTATTTTGCATAGTTCCAAATTAAACCAGCCAATGTCATTCCATCACCAAGGTATATAATTAAGTTTATTACTAGTATTGCAAGTGTTACTATTAGAATTGGCATACCCATAAGGTATAATAATCCATCAACATTCATCATTTTTCTGTTTCTTACAACACCTGCTGCTAAGTCTTTTATGTAATATTTAAAGCATTGTAAATGTCCTACAGACCATCTTGTTCTTTGTGTCCAAGATTGTTTGAATCCTAGTGGTTGTTCATCATATACTTTTGCATCTGTTGCCCAACCTAATTTTCTTCCTTTTGCAATATTTATTAAAGAAAATTCTATATCCTCTGTTAATGTTTTTGTATTCCAGCCTTCTGCTTTTATTAAATCATATTTTACCATGAAGCCTGTTCCATTTAATAATGGAGATAAACCAATGTTATATCTTGCTAAATGATAAAATCTGTGCATTGTCCAATAGAATAGTGCATATCCTGCTGTAACCCAAGTATCATCTGGGTTTTTGATATCTCTATATCCTTGAACTACTTCTTCGCCTTGGCAAAGTTTTTTATTCATTGCATTCATAAATTCTTTATCAACAACGTTATCTGCATCAAAAACGCATAATGCATCATATTCAGCATTTTGTTCTTGCATTTTTCTTAAGAACCATTGCATTGCATAACCTTTTGTTTTATGCTCTGGGTCATTTCTTTCATATACTATTGCACCTGCATCTTTTGCAATTTCTGCTGTTCTATCTGTACAGTTATCTGCAATAACGTATATATCCAATAGTTCTTTTGGATAGTTTTGTTCTTTTAAGCTTTCTATTAGGTTTCTAACAACTTTTTCCTCATTATGTGCAGGTATTATTGCCATGAATTTATGTTGTTTGTTAATTAGTAATGGTTTTTCTTTGAATTTTATTAATGCACAAACACTTATTGCTATGTTATATAGCCAAAATATTGTTATAATACCTACAAGTGCTTGTTGTAATATATACAAATAATCCATTTTTTTACTCCTTTACATTGCTTCTTCTGTAGTTGCTGTTTCTTCTATATTGTTAGGTTCGTCTTCTTTATTTACGAATTCTAAGCTACTTATTGATACCTCATATGCTGTTCTTTGTTCAACTGTTCCATCTTCATGTTTTTTCTCATATGGTCTTGATTGAACTCTACCAACTAATCTTAGCTCTGTTCCAATTTGCATATTTTCGCAGAATCTAGCATTTCTTCCCCATGTAATACATGGTATGTAATCTGATTTATTATATGCTCTATTTACTGCAACTAATATATCAGCTATTTCTCTACCGAATGGTGTTTTTCTGTAGATTGGTTTTCTACAAATATGTCCTACTAATTGTACTTCGTTAGGTACTTTAATTTCTTCGTCTTCTCCTTTTTCTCTAATTTCTTTTACGAAAACTGTTAATATTAATCTGCTCTTTGAGTCTTCATATGTATTGTAAGATCTGAATTGTCCTTCAATTACTACTTGTTTTCCTAGGCTTAAATCAAAGTTAGCGATTAATCTTTCAGATATTGTAATTGGTATAATATCTGATATTCCACTTAAACGTGGTATTTCCAAATCAAAGTTAAAGAAACTTTCTCCATAAATTTCGTGACTAAATTTTTTCTCACTTGTGATTTTACCAACTAACATAATATAGTTGTTTTGTGAATAATTTGTAACCAATTTTATTTCCTCCTTTTTTTCGTCTAAAAAGCAGTTTTATTATAGACTTTTAGACTAGTCGAATCCCGACAATTTTAATTATACTACGTTTTTTTGGTTTTGTCTACATAAAATGGTAAAATTATGTTAATTTTCTACTTCTTCCTATTTTTTTATTGCCAAAACTTTATATTTTGCAATTCCACCTGGAGTATTAGCTTCAACGGTTTCACCCTTTTTAGCACCAATTAAAGCTGCGCCTATTGGTGATACATTTGATATTCTGTTTTTTGATAAATCTACTTCTGTTGAGCCAACTATTGTGTATTCTAGTTCTTCATCAAATTCTATATCTAGTATTTTTACTGTATTTCCAACTTGTACTGTTTTTGTATCTATTTCTGATTCATCTATAATTTTTGCATATCTTAGTTTGTTTTCTAAGTCTGCTATTTTGATTTCATTTTCTGCTTGTGCATTTTTTGCTTCATCATATTCAGAGTTTTCTGATAAATCTCCAAATCCTAGAGCTACTTTTATACGTTCTGAAATTTCAGCTCTTTTTTCAGTTTTAAGATATTCTAGTTGTTTTTCTAGATTATCATATCCTTCTTGTGTTAATAAAATTTCCTTTTCATCCATTTTTACATTACTCCTTTTTCCTTATAATAAAATATATTATAGTTTCTTAATCTTACTCTACAAATTACATTTTGTCAAGTAATTTGACAAAAATTTACTTAAATTCTTTTTTATTTATAGCACCATTTTTTCCTATTAATTTTTTTATGGTGATGTTATCTTTTTCTATTTGTTCAAATGCCTTAATTGGTATCATTGTGAATAGCAAAGCTTCATATAAATGGTTATCTAAGAATCCCTTTAATTTAATATCACTTGGAATATTAATTTCCCAAGTTTTTATATTTATTCCTGTAAATTTCTTTGAATAAATATCTATATTTTTTTGAACATTTACAATTGTTGCATTATTCGGTATTGCAAGCTTATTTAAGTTTTCTTCTGTAAAGTCCATGTTTACTATTACATCTGAACTCTTTAAGTTGAAGTTTAAATTGTTTGAGAGCTTTATTAGTATTCCTAGTTCTTCAAATAAATAATCTATTAAGTTTTTGAATTTTTTGGTATTACTTGTTATTATGTTTAGCCTTTTTGCATTTCTTGCAGTTTGCATAATGTGTTCTATTGTTATATCATCATTTTGATTTGCAAGTATTGTAACTTCACCTGCTTGTATGTTTTTGTTTTTTAAGTTAAATACTTTTTGAATTACTTTATACACTAAAAATTTTGCAAGCTTTGATCCATCTAAGATATTTTCATTGTTACTATATAATGTGTTTTTAAATTCTTCATTGTTAAATAGTTCTTGCTCTAGCACTACATTTCTTATACTATTCTTATATAAATATTTACATAGTTTTTCTGTTATGCGTTTTACTCTTCGTTTATGGCTTTTAGAATTGATTGGTAAATTTATAATTGTTTTTCCTTGAATTTCTTCTATTTTAAATTTACCAAAAAGCTTGTATATTAAGCTTGGTTTATATAGTTTCCTCACATAAACTATCATAAAATTAATCACCTAACAGATTATATGCCTAAATTTTAATTTTATGTTAGATTATTTTTCCTCCACCTATTAAAACATCATCTATGTAAAATACTACAGATTGTCCTCTTGTAATTGCTCTTTGTGGTTCTTCAAATTCTACTTTAACTTTTCCGTTTTCTTCTGGGTAAAGTGTTGCTGCACCTTCTTTTGCACCGTATCTAATTTTGGCACTTACTTTTATAGGTTTGGTTCTATCTATATCCACTGTGAAGTTTAAATCATTAGCATACAGTATTTTTGTAAATATATCTTCTTCTTCTCCAACTATTAGTCTATTATTTTGAGCATCTAAATCTACTACATATAGTGGTGTTTCATGTGCTATTCCTAAGCCCTTTCTTTGCCCAATTGTGTAATGAATTAGCCCTTTATGTGTTCCGAAGTACATTGCCTTCTTTATCCACGATTTGTCCAGGTTCAGATTTTAGTTTGCCTTTGTTTATTAAAAATTTAGCATAGTCATCATCTGGTATGAAGCAAATTTCTTGGCTATCTGGCTTTTTAGCTGTAAGTAAGCCATGTTCTTCAGCAATTTTTCTTATTTGATCTTTGCTTTCGAACTCGCCAAGTGGAAATAGTACATTTCCTATTATTTCTCTTGGGATATTGTATAAAACATAGCTTTGGTCTTTTTTCCCTGCATTTGATTTTTTAAGCACATATTGATTATATTTTTCACTGTATTCTGTTTTAGCATAGTGCCCTGTTGCAATATACTTGCAATTCAACTCTTTTGCCTTTCTGTAGAAATAATTAAATTTCAAGAATTTATTACATTCTATACATGGGTTTGGTGTGTTTGCTTTTGCATATTCTTCTATGAAATTGTTTATTACACATCTTTGAAATTCCTCTTTTAAGTTTAATGTGTAATGTGGAATTCCTAATTTATCACAAACTCTTTTTGCATCTAATATGCTATCATCTCCACAACACTTGCTTTGCCCATTTTCATCTTCTGGGTCCCAAAGTTTCATTGTAGCTCCAATTACTTCATATCCTTGTTCCATTAGCATTATTGCTGCAACACTACTATCTACGCCTCCACTCATTCCTAATAAAACTCTATCCATTTATAAACCTCCAGTTATCACGACACATGTCTTCTATTCCTTTTTCTGCTTTCCAGCCAAGTTCCTTTTCAGCTTTACTTGGATCTGCATAACATTCTGGAATGTCTCCTGGTCTTCTTGATCCTATTTTGTAGTTTACTTTTACGTTGTTTGTTTTCTCAAATGCTTTAACTAATTCTAATACTGAATATCCATTTCCTGTGCCTAAGTTATATATTTTAACTCCCGCTTCTTTTCTTATTTTATCTAATGCTTTTAAATGTCCTTTGCTTAAATCTACTACATGAATGTAGTCCCTAACACCTGTTCCATCTCTTGTTGGGTAGTCATCTCCAAATACTGTTAAGGCTTCATACTCTCCCTTTGCAACTTTCATTATATATGGCATTACATTATTAGGTATTCCATTTGGAACTTCCCCTATTAGCCCACTTTCATGAGCTCCAATAGGGTTGAAATATCTTAGTATTGCTACACTAAATTCTTTATCTGCAAATGCTACATCTTTTAGTATTTGTTCTATCATAAGTTTTGTAGTTCCATATGGATTTGTTGTAGATAGTGGGAAATCTTCTTTTATTGGTAATTCTTTAGGATTTCCATATACTGTTGCTGATGAACTAAACACTATTCTTTTGCATCCATATTTTTTCATTAATTTAAGTAATACTAGAGTTCCTGTTAAGTTATTATGATAATATTCAATTGGTTTTTCAACAGATTCTCCTACTGCCTTTAGTGCTGCAAAGTGTATTACTGATTCTATTTCATTTTCTTTAAAAACTTTTTCTAAATTTACTTCATCTAATAAATCTACTTCATAAAATTTAAAGTCTTTTCCTGTTATTTTTTTTATTTTATCTAATACATCTTTTGAACTATTTATGAAATTATCTACAATTACAATTTCTTCTCCGCTATTTAATAGCTCTACTGCTGTATGGCTACCAATATAACCTGCTCCACCTGTTATTAATATTTTGCTCATATGCTTCCTCCTTTATTTTGCATCATATAAATTGTTGCCTTCTTCTATATCTATTTTTAATGGTACTTTTAATTTTATAACATTTTCCATTTCTTGTTTTAATATTTTTTCAACTTGCTCTTTTTCTTCCTCCACTGCTTCTATAAGTAATTCATCATGTACTTGCAATATTATTTTTGATTTCAAGTTTTTATTTTGTAACTCTTTATATACATTTATCATGGCAAGTTTCATAATATCTGCTGCTGTTCCTTGTATTGGAGTATTCATTGCTATTCTACTACCAAATTGTCTTACCATGTAATTATTTGATTTTATCTCTGGAATATATCTCCTTCTATGGAATAATGTTTCTACATAGCCTTCTGTTTTTGCAGTTTCTACTATATCTTCCATAAATTGCTTTATACCTTGATATTTACTTAGATATTGTTCTATATATTGTTTTGCTTCCTTTCTTGGTATTTTTAATTGTTCTGATAAACCAAAATCGCTTATTCCATATACAATTCCAAAGTTTACAGCTTTTGCTCTGGTTCTTTGCTCTTTTGTTACTTCATCCATTGGTGTATCGAAAACTTTTGAAGCAACTTGTTTGTGTATATCTTCATCTTTATTAAATGCATCTATCATGTGTTCATCATTTGAAATATGTGCTAAAACTCTTAGTTCTATTTGTGAATAGTCTGCATCTATAAATGTTTTGTTATATTCTGGAATAAATACCTTTCTTAGATTTTTACCAAGCTCATTTCGTGTTGGTATGTTTTGCAAGTTAGGGTCTGTTGAGCTTATTCTTCCAGTTGCAGTAACTGTTTGATGAAAACTTGAGTGAATTTTATGTGTGTTTTCGTTTATACACGGTATTAATCCTTCTACATATGTTGAGTTTAGCTTTCCAATTTGCCTGTATTCAAGTAGTTTTTCTATTATAGGATGAACATCTTTTAATTTTTCTAATACTTCTACTCCTGTTGAATATCCCTTTTTGTTTTTCTTACCCATTGGTAATTGTAATTTTTCAAATAAGATTTCTCCTAATTGTTTTGGAGAATTTATGTTAAATTCTTCTCCTGCAAGCTCATAAATTTCATTTAATCTTGTTTTTAGTTCGTTTCCAAACTCTTGTAGTTTTTCCTTATCTACATATATTCCTTGATATTGCATGTCTGCTAATACTTCAGAAAGTGGCATTTCTATTGTTTTAAACAATTCTTCTGTATCTGTTTCTTTCATTTTTTCTTCTAATGTGTAATATAGTTTATTTATTAGATATGCATATATATAGTTTCTTTTACTTGGTTTTTCTTCTTTTGGCATATCAAATAATGTAAGCTGTTTTTCTTGTGGTTCTTCCTCTTTTATTAATGCATCTGTGTTTACCTTCAAATACTCTTCTGAAAGGTATTCTATTGTGTATTTGCTTATATTTGAGTTTAATAAATATCCTGCTATTTCTACATCAAACATAAGGTTATGTGGTTCTATTCCTATTTGTTTTAATAAAATATAGTCTCTTTTTTGTTTATAGCTTATCTTTAATATTTCTTTATTTTCAAATATTGGTTTTAGTGTTTCTATGTTTTTTATAAGATATGCTTTATTATCTTTTTCTGAATATATTGTTATTCCCTCTATAACTGCATTTAGTATTCCTTCTCCTTGTTTTTCTTTTTCAATTATATAATAGCACATCTTTTTTGTTTCGTCTATTTCTTGAAGCAACTTATCTATTTGATTTTCTAGCAATTCTTCACATTCAACTTCTATTGCTTGTGTTTCTTCTTGTGGTTCACTTTTATCTAGCTCAAATCTTTCAAGGAATCTATTGAATTTTAGTTTTCGGAACATACTTGTTACTTCTTCTTTGTTCCATTCTGTAAGTTTCATTTCGTCTTTTTGTTTTTCTATTGGAGCTTTTATATCAATTGTGCCAAGGGTTCTAGATAGGAATGCAAGTTCTTGGTTTTGTTCTAGTTTTTCTTTTAATTTTCCTTTTATTTCATCTATATGCTTATATACTCCATCTATATCTTTATATTGTTTAATTAGAGTAATTGCTGTTTTCTCGCCTACACCTGGAACTCCTGGTATATTATCTGAACTGTCTCCTGCTAAACCTTTTACTTCTATTAAACTCTTAGGTGGAAGTTCATATTTTTCCATTACTTTTTGAACTGTGTAGTCTTCTGTTTCAGTCTTTCCTTGAACAGTGTGTGGTATTCTTACTTTAATATGGTCATCTATTAATTGGAAGCTATCTCTATCCCCTGTAAGTATTGTTACTTCTAAATCTTGCTTTTGTCCCCATTTTGCAAGAGTGCCTATCACATCATCTGCCTCATAGCCTTCTTTTTCAATAACTTTTATGTTCATTGCTTTTAGTATTTCTTTTAGTATTGGCATTTGTGAAGCAAGTTCATTTGGCATTCCTTTTCTATTTGCTTTGTATCCCTCATATAGTTTGTGTCTATGTGTTGGTGCTTTTAAATCAAATGTTACTACCATGTATTCTGGCTTTATATCTTCAATTATTTTAAACATTATAGTTAGAAATCCATATATTGCATTTGTATATGTTCCATCTTCTGTCATCATAAGTTTTGATGACATTGTTCCATAAAATGCTCTGTTTAATATGCTATTTCCATCTATTAATACTAAGTTTTCCAAATTTTTCCCTACTTTCAATTATATTTTATTGATTTTCTTTATCTCTTTTTATTTGTTTAATATACCTATCCTCTTCTGAAAATATACACCCACAATATTTTTGCATGTATAAGCCTAGTTCTCTTGCTTTGGCTTGTCCTTCTCTAAAGCCTACTCTAAAATCTATATAAAGGAATTTTATGTTATATCTTTCAGCCAATTCTTCACATACCTTTTTTAATTCTTCGTGTTTTTGATATGGGCTTACAAATAATGTACTTGTAAATGTATCATATCCATTTTGTTTTGCAAATTGAACTGTTTTTTCTAACCTAACTCTGTAGCAATAGTTTACGCATCTATTTCCTAAATCATCTATTACATTTTTGCAAAACTCTTTTAGTCCATAGTCTTCTTCAAATATTGCATTTACATTCACACTTTTTGTATATTCTTTTAAACAGTCCCTTCTAGCTTCATATTCCTTATATGGATGGATATTGGGGTTATACCAATATACTGTTGGTTCTATACCTTCTTCTCTTAGTCTATCTATACAGTACACACTACATGGTGCACAACATGTATGCATTAATAATTTCATGATAATTACTCCTAAAATTAATTTGTTTTTTATTGTACTTTTTATCTACTTATATTATAATATATTATATATTTTCAAAAGTAAAGGGGTTAAGCTTAAAAATATGGATAAACAAAAGATTTTTAACAAAAAAACATTATGTTGGTTTATATTTATATTATATTCAATATTAAATTTATTTTTAGTATTAAAACATGAGCCTTGGAGAGATGAAATACATGCTTGGCTAATGTCTAAAGAATTGTCTTTCTCTGAATTAGTAGTAGCTAGTAGATTTGATGGTCATCCAATTTTATGGCATTTAATTTTAATGCCTTTTGCTAAAAGCAATTTTCCAATAATTACTTTAAATATAATTTCATATATTATCATGTTAATTAGTGCTTGGTTATTGTTATTTAAAACAAAGCTATCATTGTTTTTTAAAGTGATAATATTGTTTACTATACCTTTTACATATATTTATTCTGCAATTTCTAGAAATTATTGTTTAATAGTATTACTGCTTGTTTTAATTGCTTTACTATATGATAAAAGATATGAAAAACCTATATTATATAGTGTCTTAATAGCATTGCTAGTACATACTCATTCTTTGGTTTGGGGTATAGTTGCCGGATTAACTATAACTTTTCATTTTGATGAAATTATATTGTTTTTCAAACATAAAAACAAAGCCAATATCAAAAAAGTATTAATAGGTCTTACATTAATTGTTGTTAGTACTATACTGGTTGTGTTAGAATTATATGGAACTACTAATACCGATTATGGAGTAAATATAAGCTCATATATTCTTCGTTTTGTAGGACTACTTGCAATGATTTTACTTACTTTTTTTGTATTTACCTTATTTAACAAGTCATATTTTAGAGAATATATGATATTATTTTTTGGGTTTGCTTTTCAAATATTAGTATACACTTGTTTTTATTCATCAGTGTTATTTCAAAGATTTATGCTTATATTTGTATTAATATTATTTTACTTACTTCTATTATCAAAAGCAAATCTGGAAGAAAGGAAGTTTAATATACTTTGTATAATCTATCTGCTTTTTATGTGTGTATTTGCTTTAAACAGCTTTGCCAATACTGTAACTAATGATATAAAGTATCCTTACTCTTCTGCACAAGAAATGGCAAAATACATAAATGAAAATTTGCCTGCAAATACAACAATTTTAATAGATGCATCAATTATTGGTCAATCGGTTATACCTTATTTAGATACTGCTAATTTCTATGATATAGCATATAATTCATATGTTACTTGTGCAAATGTATCACATGACAAAGAAAGAATATTAAATGCTTTAAGAAATTTAGATAAAACTTACTCTGGCAAGTATATAATAATATGTAACCATTTTGTGCCACTTGATCCTAGTTATTCAGAACTAATTTTTGAAACTAAAAATAGTATGATTAATGAAATATTTTCATTGTATTACATATATTAATAAAGAGAGTGCTTAAATTTAAAGCACTCTCTTTATCTTTGATTATTTCTTTCTCTTGTTTCATAATTTATTAAATTTAATTCATAATCTTCTCTATGTTGCTTTACTATTGTATCTAATATAACTCCACATTGTAATATTATCATAGCCAAAATTTCTAATCCAGTAGCAAGTATCGCTGATGGTATTTTGAAGATATATCTATACTTTACAAATTCCAGTATAACTGGAATTCCAATAATAATTCCTAATAACATTATTATAATGCCAATACACCAGAAAAATTTTCTAGGTTTGAAATCTTTATACATTTTAATTATAGTCTTTATAACCTTCATTCCATCATTTACTGTGTTTAACTTAGAAACACTTCCCTCGGGTCTGTCTCTATATTCTATTGGTATTTCCTTTACTATGAATTTTTTATCTAAGGCATGTAATGTCATTTCTGTTTCAATTTCAAATTTTGAGCTAAGAACTGGAATGTTTTTTACAAACATCTTGTTAAAAGCTCTATATCCACTCATTATATCATTTAAATTTGATTTAAAAATTGTATTAATAGCTTTTTTTACCAAATTGTTTCCAAAATTATGAAACATTCTTTTATTTTCTTTTTTATATGTGCCATTAGATAATCTATCACCTACAACCATATCTGCAGTTTTGTTTCTTATAGGCTCTATTAATTTATGTACGAATTCTGCAGGATATGTATCATCAGCATCAACCATAACATATATATCTGCATCTATTTCTCTAAACATTCGTCTTACTACATTGCCTTTTCCTTGATTATACTCATTTCTTACTATTGCATCACATTTGCTGGCTATTTCATAAGTTTTATCTTTGGAATTATTATTGTAAACATATATATCTGCTTTTGGCAGCTCTTTTTTAAAGTCTTCAATTACCTTTTTTATTGTTACTTCTTCATTATAACATGGTATTAAAACAGCTATTTTCTCATTATTCATCTTTTATCCCTCACTTTTTCCTTTTTCTTTGTATGCCCAAAATTTATTTAAAATAAAGTTTAATGGTATTGTCACCACTAAATTCATTAGTGTAGCAATATAGTGTGGTATTCCAAGTAGTTCTTCTTCTATATATAATAGTATTGCTGTTAGAAAAACTCCCGTTATTGAATATGAAGCATATACTTTAAGAAGAGATTTCCAAAAGTTTCTTTCTTCTTTATTTTCTGTAAATACAAACCTTCCATTAAGCATAAAAGAAATAAATACTGTAATTACAAATGCAATTATATTGCTTATTTGCTCGTGTAAATGTAACAAGTAGTATGCTCCATTTGTAATGGCATATGATAATACAGTATTTATTGCTCCAACTGTTCCAAATTTTATAAATTGAATTAGTGCTTTTTTTAAATTCTCTTTATTTTCCATATTTTCACCTAAAATTTAATTTTTATTGTTGTAATCCTAAGTGTTCATAAGCTTTTGGTAATACTACTCTTCCTCTTGGAGTTCTGCCTATAAAACCTTTTTGCATTAAATATGGTTCATATACATCTTCTAAGGTTTCAACCTCTTCTCCTATTGTTGAGGCAAGAGTTTCTATTCCAACAGGTCCACCTGTATAATTAACTATTATAGATTCTAATATCTTTCTATCAATATTATCTAGTCCCATATTGTCTATTTCAAGCTTTTGCAGTGCAATATCTGCTATTTCTTTAGTAACATTTCCATCACCTAGAACAGAAGCATAATCTCTTACTCTTTTTAATAGCCTATTTGCAATTCTTGGGGTTCCTCTTGAACGTTTCGCAATTTCCATTGCCCCATCTTCATTTATGCTTATTTCCATTATCTCTGCTGATCTTTTTACAATAGTTTTTAGCTCTTCTTCTGTATATAGTTCTAGCCTATTTACAATTCCAAACCTATCTCTGAGTGGAGTTGTAAGTGAACCTGCTCTAGTTGTTGCTCCAACTAAAGTAAATTTAGGCAAATCTAATCTTATAGACCTAGCACTTGGACCTTTTCCTATAATAATATCTAGATTATAATCTTCAAGAGCGGGATATAAAATTTCCTCTACACTTCTATTTAGCCTATGTATTTCGTCAATAAATAAAACATCATTTGGTGCTAAATTTGTAAGAAGTGCTGCTAAATCTCCTGGTTTTTCAATTGCAGGGCCTGAAGTTATTTTTATATTTGAATTCATTTCTGTTGCGATAATATTAGCAAGAGTAGTCTTTCCAAGTCCTGGAGGGCCATATAATAGAACATGGTCTAAAGGTTCTCCTCTTTTCTTAGCTGCTTCTATGTAAATTTTCATGTTTTCTTTAACTTTATCTTGCCCAATATATTCTTTTAGGCTTTTAGGTCTTAAGGAAAACTCACTTTTTTCTTCTTCGCCATCTTGAAGGTTTGGAACTAATAAATTTTCTTCATCCATTTGCTTACCCTTTCTATTCTTCGGTTACTGTGCTTATCTTAATCTTTTCAACATTTTTATAGTTATATCCAATATCAAATTTGATTGTTTCACTTGCATTAAGCACATCTTCGTTTCTATACTCAATTCCAACTAACTTTTCATTTTCATTATAGAATTCAAACTTAACTTTTAAGTTTTTAATCATCTCTGATGAATTATTTGTTATGTTGCCTTTAATATATCCTTTATTCTTAGCAGCTTTGCTTTCTGTAACAACAATTTCTGGTGTTTGAACTGTTATTTCATAATTATTCATATCTTGATAATTTGTTTTAGTTAGAAAATAAACATAAACCCTAACTACTACAATCATAAGAATTAGTAACAATAAATATCTAATAATTTTCTTCATATAAGTACCTCATTTCAAAATTTAAATCTGCACCAATTATACTATAATTCGCCAAAAATGTAAACAATATTTCGGGTTTTAGAGCAAAAAAACAAACTGCAACAAAATTTTGCAGTTTGTAATATCTATTTTAATTTCAAATACCTCATTGCCTCATAAATGTTTTTTACGCCAATTATGTTTGCAGTATATGTACCTTTTAATTGTTTTTTATTATGTTCTGGTATTATGCATGTTTTGAAACCTAGCTTTTCTGCTTCTTTTATCCTTTTTTCTATCATATTTACACTTCTAACTTCGCCTGTTAGGCCAACTTCGCCTATTGCAATTGTATCTAGTGGTATGCTTACATTTTTATAGCTTGAAGCTGATGCAAGAACTATTCCTAAATCTAATGCTGGTTCGTTTATTTTTATTCCACCAACAATGTTTAAGTAAACATCTTGGTTTCCAAAAGGCATTCCTACAACTTTTTCTAACACTGCAATTAACAAGGTTAATCTATTATAATCAATTCCATTTGCCGTTCTTCTTGGAAAACCAAAAATTGTTCCGTGATGTTAATGCTTGTAGTTCTACCATAATTGGTCTTGTACCTTCCATACTTGCTACAACTATTGAGCCTGCTGGATTTTCGTCTCGTTCTCCTAGTAATACTGATGATGGGTTTTGTATTTCCACCATTCCTTTATCTTGCATTTCAAACATTCCTATTTCATTTGTTGAACCAAACCTGTTTTTTACACCTCTTAAAATTCTATATGAAAAATATCTTTCTCCTTCTAGGTATAAAACTGTATCTACCATGTGTTCTAAAACTCTTGGTCCTGCTATGTTTCCGGTCTTTTGTTACATGTCCAATTATTATTGTTGTTATTGCTTGTTCTTTACATGTTCTCATTATTTTTGATGTAATTTCTCTTACTTGGCTTACACTTCCTGGGCTTGAAGTTATCTCATCTGAGTACATTGTTTGAATTGAATCTATTATAACTAGCTTTGGCTTTACTCTTGTTATTGCATCTTCTATTACTTCTATATCTGTTTCACCTAAGAATAATATGTCGTCATTATTTATTCCTAGTCTATCTGCTCTTATTTTTATTTGCTCTGCAGATTCCTCTCCTGAAACATATAGAACTTTGCCTTCACCTTTTACTTTATCACAAATTTGTAGTATTAAGGTTGATTTACCAATTCCGTGGTTCTCCACCAAGGAGTGTTAAAGAACCTTTAACTAGTCCTCCTCCTAGCACTCTATCTAATTCCTCAAATCCTGTTGATGCTCTTTTTATATCTTGTTTTTGTATATTATTTAATAACATTGGTTCTGCTTTTTCTTTAATTGCCGCTTTCCCAGAACTTTTTGTTTGGGCTTTTTCTTCATAACATGTATTCCATTCGTTGCATGCTGAGCACTTTCCAAACCACTTTGGCGATTCGTTTCCACAGTTACTACATACAAATACTGTTGTTTGTTTTGCCATATGTATCTCCTCTCAATATAAAACTAGGTCGGCGAATTACCGACCTTTATTTTATTTATTAAATATTTCTTGGAATTCTTCTGATGTAATTGTTTCTTTTTCTAGTAGCTTTTGAGCCACTGCATGTAGTTTATCCATATGTGCTAAAATTAGTTCTTGTGCCTTTACACATGCTGTATCTATTAATGTTTTTACTTCAACACCTATTACATCTTCTATATTATTTCCAAATACTTGAAGTTCATATTGTTCTTTTGCTTCTAGGTTTATTGGTCCAACTCTATCGCTCATACCATATTTTTTAACCATATCTTTTGCAATTTGAGTTGCAACTTCTATATCATTACTTGCGCCTGTTGAAATATCATCTAAAGCAATCTTTTCTGCTGCACGTCCACCAAGTAAGGCAATTAGCTTTTCTTCCATTTCTGTTTTTGAAATGTAGTATTTATCTTCGTTTGTTTTATACATTGTGTATCCACCAGCTAAACCTCTTGGTATTATTGAAATTTCTTTAACATCTTGTTGTGTTTCTAAGTATTTGCTTACTATTGCATGTCCTGCTTCATGGTATGCTGTAAGTTTTCTATCCTTTTCTGAAATTACTCTACTGTTCTTTTGAAGTCCAACTGTAACTTTCTTTACAGCTTCTTCTAAATCGTCCATTACTATTTTTTCGTGATTTCTTGTTGTTGCAATTATTGCTGCTTCGTTAAGAACATTTGCAAGTTCTGCTCCTGTAAATCCTGCTGTATCTGTTGCGATATCTTTTAAATCTATATCATCTCCTAGAGGTTTGTTTGCTGAGTGTATTTTTAGTATTTCTTCTCTTCCTCTTGCATCTGGAACTGCTATTGTTATTTGTCTATCAAATCTTCCTGGTCTTAATAGTGCTTTATCTAGCATTTCTGGTCTGTTTGTTGCAGCTAAAACTATTACTGTTTCGTCTGTATCAAAACCGTCCATTTCAACTAATAGTTGATTTAATGTTTGGTTATTTTCGGATTCTGCCCCACTGCCACCTGTTCTTCTTGCACCTATTGCATCTATTTCATCTATGAATACTATACAAGGTGATACTTTCTTTGCTTTTTCAAATAACTTTCTAACTCTTGAAGCTCCTAGTCCTGCAAACATTTCTATAAATTCTGATCCACTCATTGAAATGAAAGGTACCTTTGCTTCTCCTGCTATTGCTTTTGCAATTAATGTTTTACCTGTTCCTGGTTTTCCATAAAGTAATATTCCTCTTGGTATTTTTGCACCCATGTCTTGGAACTTTTGTGGTTCTTTTAGGAAGTTTACTATTTCTATTAATTCATTTTTTTCTTCATCAAGTCCTGCTACATCTTTAAAAGTTATGTTCGTCTTTTCGCTTTCGGCATCATATACTTTACCTTTATCTCCAAGTCCTTGCATTTTTAATACAAAAATGAATAAACCTACTATCATTATTGTTGGTAACAAGCTAAATAATGTATCTGATATTCTTACAAGTATGTTAGTTTTCTTTTGCTTTAGGTCTATTACATTTCCTTCTTGTACTTTTTGTTGAACTAATTCTATAAATGCTTGTGTACTAGGTACTATAGCATTTTTTTCTTCTTCTTCATTTTTAAGTTTTACTTTTATTGCTGTGCTTCCAACTGTCATTTCAATTTTCTCTACTGCGTTTTCATCTATTTTTGTTATTAATTCTGTGTATGATATTTCCTTAGGATTCTCCTCATCTGGTTTTTGAGTAAGCATTGCAAAAGCCATTATTGTAAGAGCTATACATACAATTACTCCAAAAATTATATAGTAAATTTTATCCTTTTTTTCGTTCTTATCTTTGTCTTTCATTAATTTTTGTACTCCCTTCTTATTTCCTTAGAGATATATAGTGGATTTATTTCTAATGTTGCTATATCTCCTGTTTTGATATTACTTCCTGTAATATCAACTATTGTATGGTACATTCCGTATTGTTCCAATTACATTGTATCTTTTTTCATTTATTACTACTGTTATTTTTTGTTTCTTAAATATACTTTTTAGCTCATGCAAAGCCCTTCTTAGCTTGTCCGCAGTTCTGAACATATCTGTTTTTTGAGTTACATTATATCCATCTAAATATCCTATTGGTATAATTGCAATTTTTGTTTTTTCTCGGGTTTTGTAACTGTTTAAGTAACTTATATTAAAGTCTTTTGGAACATTTTTTACTTCTGCTATGCTAATCTCTAATTCTCCAATTTTCTTAAGCCCTATATTGTTTTCAGAACAAACTCTTCCAACAAATGCTGAACCAATTCTAGCTGCTGTTAAATGCATTTCTGGGTAATTTAAAATTGCTGGTGAATTACATATATGTTTTAGCTTTATTTTTATGTTGTTTGCTTCTAGTTTTTCGATTACATCTGTAAACCTTTTGAATTGTTCTAATGTGTGTTTATTGTTTTTTCTATATGCATCTGAGCAATGGGTAAATATCCCTTCAATTTCAACATTTGGTTTTAAGCTTTGAACTGTATTTAAAATATTTTCATAATCATCATATATAAAACCATATCTACCAAAACCTGTATCTATTTTCAAATGTACTTTTATATTATACCCTTTATGAGCTAATTCATTTACAGCTTCTGCATTTTCTTTTGAGTCTATTGCTATTGTTATGTTGTTTTTTACAGTTTCCTCTAGTTCTTGTTTGTTATAAAGTGGAGACATCATTAGGATATTAACATCTTTTTGTTTTTTTCTAAGTTCTATTGCTTCTTCAAATGTTGCAACAGCTAGGTACTTGATGCCATTTTCTACTAAAACTTCAGAGTATTCATTTAACCCTAAACCATATCCATTTCCTTTTACAACAGCAATTATAGTATAATTATCATCATTTGAGATTTTCTTTGTATAGTCTTTTATTCTATTTATATTGTGCTTTAAATCTTCTTTATTTACAACTAATTGCTTCAAATTATTTTCCTCTTTCTTTTATTTTTGTTTTAATACCTGCAAGTTTTTTGTATAATTTTTCGCTTATCTTAAACATCTTATTTGTAAATGGTTTGTAATTAATATATAGTTCTCCTATAAATTCTGTAAATTCAGCATTAAAGCCTTGTTTGAATCTGTATAAGCCATATTGTGGGTGACTTTCATCTACAACTCCAACTACTCCTCTAAAATCATACATATCCTTTTTTTGTTCTATTGAATATTTTATCATATTCCATTGTAATAAGTAGTTTGGCATTAAGTTTCTGTGTTCATTACTGCTTGCTCCATATAAATACCAAATTTTGTTTCCATAGATTATATCTATTATTCCTGAAATTGGCTCTCCTTCTGGGGTATAAGCCATCATAAGTTTTAAATGCTCAGGTGCTAGTTCATCATACATCTTTTCAAAGTATGATAATGGTCTTATCATAAAGTCATCTCTTTTTCCTGTTACTTCCATTATTCTATGAAAATCTTTTAAATCTTCTCTTGTACCTTCTTTTATTATTACACCTTTTTTAGTTGCTAAACGAATGTTATATCTTGTTTTTTGATGCATTTCTGCTAAAACTTGGTCTTCGGTTTTTCCTTTTAAGTCTAGTCTAAATACATATCTTGGTTGTATTCCTTCACTAAAATCTTTTGCATCATCTTTAATTTTAAAGCCTAAATCCTCTGCTATTTTTCTAAACTCTAAGTCACTACTTTTTATATCTGGTTCCCATTTTAGTGTAAATGCCTTGTATTTTTTTGCAAGTTCTTTTAGTCCATCTGTTAAATCTTTTAAAACCTCTTTGTTATGAGCATCACAAATTGGGCCTCTTGAAACATACATTAAGTTTCCAAAGATTGGTATTTTTCTAATAAGAACACTTATTGCTCCAACTATTTCACCTTTTTCGTTTTTAGATAAAACAACTTCATTTGTCCATGCTTGCTTTACTTTTCCCCATTCTAGTGATTGTTGAAAATTACATCTTTCATTATTTTCTAAAAATTTCTTATATGCTTTTTTATCATTTTCAGTTAAAATTTGCATTTGTTTTTGTCCTTTCGTTATAAATCTAATTCAATTCTTCTTCCTGTTGGTATGTATTGTCTGTACTTAACATGTCCCATATCTAGCAATTTTTTTGAGACTTTTACACTATCAGTATCTGCATATTTATCTGATTTATATATTACTTCCTTTATTCCTGATTGAATTATTGCTTTTGCACATTCATTACATGGAAAAAGTGCAACATAAACTCTACTGTTTTTAAGTGTTGTTCCTGTATAGTTTAGTATTGCATTTAATTCTCCATGGCATACATATGGATATTTTGTTTCAGCAAAATTCCCCTCTCTTTCCCATGATATTTCATCATCTGAGCAACCATTTGGAAAGCCATTATACCCAATTGATAATATTTTATTATCTTCGCTTACTATGCAAGCTCCAACTTGTGAACTTGGGTCTTTGCTTCTTTCACCTGAAAGAAGCGCAACTCCCATAAAATATTCGTCCCAGCCTATATAATCTTTTCTTTTTGGCATTTTTTCCTCCAACTTAAATTTCATTATATTTTTTCAAGTGTTGTTCCTTCTTTGCTGTCTTTTACTGTGTATCCACATGTTTTTATTTTATCTCTTAGTTCATCTGATAAGGCCCAATTTTTTTCTTGTCTTGCTAAGTTTCTTTGTTCTAATAGTTTTTGTACTTCTTCTGGTATTTCTTCTTTTTTAACCTGAACAGGTTCTTCTATTTTTATACCTAGAACTCTATCAAAATCTAATAGTAAATCTGCTAATTTCTTTGATTTTATTGGGTTTTTAACCACATCCCAAACTAAACTCATTGCAACTGGCATATTTAAATCATCATTTATTGCTTCTAAGAATTTTGTTTTGTACTCTTGTATAATGCTATCATCAATTTCTTCTGTTCCTTCTTTATGTTTTGCATATCCTTCTTTTAATCTTATTAGTGAATTTTGGGCACTTGTTAAAGCATCCCATGTAAAGTTTAGTTTATTTCTGTAATGTGATGTGAAGCATAACATTTTATAGCTTAGTGGGTCATATCCTCTATCTATTAAGTCTTGAACTAAGTATGTATTTCCTAAACTCTTAGACATTTTTCCACCATCTATAAGTAAGAATTCACAATGCATCCAGAATTTTGCAGGTATTTTACCTGTGCAACCTTTACTTTGTGCAATTTCATTTTCATGATGTGTTGGTACTAGGTCAATTCCACCTGTATGAATATCAAATACTTCTCCTAAGTATTTATTGCTCATTGCAGAACATTCTATGTGCCAACCTGGGTAAGATAGTCCCCAAGGGCTTTCCCATTTCATTATATGATTTTCTGGTGCTTTTATCCAAAGTGCAAAATCATATGGGTTTCTTTTTTCTTCATCAACTTCAACTCTTGCCCCTGCTTTTTGGTTTCTTAAATCTATTCCAGATAAAATGCCATATTTATCTAATTTTGAAACATCAAAATATATTGCTGTTGATGTTTCATAAGCATAACCATTATCTAATAATTTTTGAACATAGTTCATCATATCTTGAATATGATCTGTTGCTTTACAAATTATTTCTGGTCTATCTATATTTAATCTGTCAAAATCTTCTAAGAATTTCTTTGTGTAGTATGCTGCAATTTCTAATGGTTCTTTCTTTTCTTCTCTTGCAGCTTTTACCATTTTGTCTTCTCCTTCATCTCCATCAGAAACTAGATGTCCTACATCTGTTATGTTCATTGCATGTTTTAATTCATAACCATTATATTTTAGCATTCTTCTTAAAGTATCCATAAATATAAATGACTTCATATTTCCTATGCTTGCGTCCTTATATACTGTAGGTCCACAAGTATATATTCTAACAGTATTTCCTTCTAATGGTTTGAATTCATCTTTTGTTTTAGTTAGTGTGTTATAAAATTTTATACTCAAAATATATCCTCCTTAAAGTGTGCGTTCTGAAATCACTAAATTGGCAGATTAAAAATCTGCCACATTTTAGTGTGTTACATTATCAATAGTAATACTACTATTTCCACTTGTATTGTTTCCTCCTGTTGAATTTCCACCCGTATTATTACCACCGGCTTGTATTGTTTCCACCAGTTGTATTATTGCCTCCTGTCGTGTTATTACCACCAGTTGTATTGTTTCCTCCTGTTGTATTATTGCCTCCTGTTGTATTATCATTTGGTTTTTCTGGTTTATTTGGTTTTTCTGGTTTATTTGGCTTTTCTGGTTCTTCAGGTTTTGCTGGTTCTTCTGCTTTTTTGTGTGTTGTACATGTATCTTTTATAGTTAACATATATTGTGCATCTACTGCTCTTTTCCAGTCACCTGTTTCTGTATCTGGTCTTGTAATGAATACTTTTGTTTCTGGGTTTGGGCAAAATTCGTTTGCAAGTAATCCTGTTTCTGGGCAAATTTTTACTTCAACATGACAAGTACAAGTTTCTGTTGGAACTGTTCCTTTTATAAAATACTCTGTATATACTTGGTTTCCTCTTGGGTCTTTTTTGCAAAGTTCTGTTGCAAGTTTTCCTGAAGCCTTACATATTGTAGCTGATGTTACATTACTTGGTCTTGTTTCAGAGAATTTTTTATTAGGTAATGGTTCATGTATTGTTTTCATAACAGCTCCCCAAATTTTACCTGATGGGTTTCCACTAACATTAACATATTCTCCGTTGGTCATATCCAAACCATGTTGCTGCTGTGTAATATGGTGAGAAACCACAAAACCATCTATCATAGTCATCATTAGATGTTCCTGTTTTTGCTGCTGTGCTTATTCCTGGAAGATTACCTACCCAACCAGCACCTGACCTTACAACTTCTGTTAATATTTCTTTAATTACATATGCTGTGGCAGATGATATTACTGTTTTTGTTTCTTGTTCTGCTTCTAGTACAATGTTTCCGTCTGAGTCTACAACTTTTGTATAGAAAGTTGGTTCTATATATACTCCATCATTTGCAATAACTGCATATGCTGCAGCCATTTGTAATGGGCTTGCCTCTACACTTCCTAATGCCATTGTTATATTTGCTTGTTTCTCAGATACACTTATTCCTATGCTTCTTAGATATTCTGCAGATCTTTCTATACCAACATCACAAATAGCTTTTAACATTGGTATGTTCTTTGACTGTGCTATTGCAAATCTTACCGTTGTAAGTCCTTGGTAAGAGCCTAGGTTGTGAAAGTCTTGGAATTTTCCAGAATAATATGGAATATCATCATAAACAGTTGCAGCTGTAATAATTCCTGCATCTATTCCTGGTGATAGTACCGCTATTGGTTTTGCTGTTGAACCTGGTTGTCTATAACTTTGTGTTGCTCTATTTAACCCAAATGCAGTTGTTTTTTCTCCAATTCCACCAACAGTTGCTACTACGTATCCTGTTGTATGGTCTATAATTACCATTGCTGTTTGTGCTGTTACTGGGTTTCCGTCATCATCTACAGTCTTTTTAGAATGGATTATATAGTTTTCATTTTTTACTTCTTCTTCTAATATTTTTTGATATTCTGTATTTTGTGTTGAGTATATTGTAAGTCCACCGCTTTTTACATAATAATCTAAATATTCATTTGTCCAGTCTGGGTGTTTTTCTTTTAAATCATTTTTTACTTGATTTATTGTTGCATCTGTATGATATGAAAATACAGTTTGTGTAATAGTTCCTTTATTGAATGCTAAACCATTATCAATTTCTGCTATTGCTGTATTATATTCTTCCTCTGTTATAGCTGCTTTGTGCTCTGGATTTGTTTTTCCAAGCTCATACATTTTTTCAACAACAGTTTTTGTTCTTCTTTTTATTTTGTTAATATCATTTTCATCTGTTGAAAATGCATTATAGTAATTGGGTCCATCATTTATTCCTGCTAAGAACGCACTTTCTGCTAGTGTTAAGTCTTTTGCATTTTTACTAAAATAGTAGTTTGATGCAACTTGAACACCATAAGCTCTATCTCCTAAGAATATCAAGTTCAAGTATAATTCTAGTATTTGTGATTTTGATAATTCTTGCTCTAGGTAATATGCTCTTGCCATTTCTTTTACTTTTCTTTGCCAAGTTCTTTCATCTTCTTCTGTTAGAACTTTTAAGAATTGTTGCGTAATTGTACTTCCTCCATAACTTGCTGAGCCTATTCCAATTTTGCTTAATGCATATTTTATTGTTGCTGCACCTGTTCTTTTTATATCTACTCCCTTATGATCATAAAATCTCTCATCTTCTATTGCAACAAATGCTTTAGGAAGGTATTCAGACATGTCTGAAAGAGAGACGTTTTCCCTGTTTTCGTCTCCACTTAAAACTGCTACAGTATTTCCGTTAATATCTTTTACTACTGAATTTTCATATTTTATTATTACATCACTTATATTTAATTTTGCTTCTTTGAAAATTCCATATATTTTACCTATAAAAATACCTGCAACCACTATTATAACAAGCAAAATCAAAAGCAAAGTTATTCCTATTATCTTTTTAGCTTTTGAATGTTTTTTTGTTTTAATCTTATATTTTTTTGTTTTATCTAATTCATTTTCAGTGCTATTATTAGGTACTCTTTTTACTGCTTTTTTAGAGTTACTTTTCTTTTTTTCCATATCCTTATTTTCCTTTCTAAAAATATTTTAATTTATAGCATTATGTTACAATTATATTACATTTAATGATAAAATTCAAGAAAAATCTTCTAAAATATCACTCTGTTTGGTAACTATTTTAGCTCCTTGTTTAATTAATTCATTCGTACCGTTCTGAGTTACTGCTATATATGTTTCCGTGGTATTGCATAAATAGTCTTTCCTTGTTCTAAAGCAAAGTCTACTGTAATTGTTGTACCACTTCTTCCGAGCCGCTTCCACTACTAATATGCCATCTGATAGCCCACTTATTATCCTATTCCTTGCTGGGAAGTTAATTCTTTCAGGCTTTGTGCCAACAATATATTCAGAAACAATTGCTCCACCAGTTTTCAAAATTTGTTTAAACAGTCCGCAAATTTTCTTTTGGGTATATATTGTCTAAGCCTCCACCAACTACTGCAATTGTAGGTTTCGAAGCATTTATAGTTCCTATATGTGCATATGTATCAATTCCTTTTGCCAAACCTGATATTATATTAATATTTGATTTAGATAAATTATATGCAAACTCTTTTGCTACTTGCTTTCCATATTCTGTACAAGCCCTACTTCCTATAATTGCAATTGCCCTGCTATTTAATATATCAATATTTCCTGCCACATATAATACTGATGGCGGGTCATAAAGGTTTCTTAATTTTTGTGGATATTTTTCATCTTGTATTGTTAGCATTTTTATTTTATTTGTTTCCATGTAATCTGCATATTTTTCTAAATTTTGTCTGTACTTTTTATCCAACAGAATTTCCACATATTCCTGTTTTACAAACTTTTCTAGTTCTTCTTTTTCTATGTTCCAGATTACTTCTGGGCTTTTATATTTTTCTAATAATTGGTTTTGTAATTTTGCTCCAATTTTATTTATTCTTGAGAACCAAATCCAGTATTTATTCATAAATTTTCCTTTCTTAGTTCTCCCTTTATTTTCAAACTACAGATTATCGCCTTTTTTTGCAGTTTTTACAATATTGTTCATAAGCATTGCTATTGTCATTGGTCCAACTCCTCCTGGAACTGGCGTGATATAGCTTGCCAAGTCTTTTACATTTTCAAAATCCACGTCGCCACATACTTTTCCTTGTTCATTTCTGTTTATTCCAACATCTATAACAACTGCTCCTGGTTTTACCATGTCTTTTGTAACAAATTTTGGTTTTCCTATTGCAGAAACTAGTATGTCTGCCGTTTTCGTTATTTCTTTTAGATTTTTTGTTTTAGAATGGCATATTGTAACTGTTGCATTTTTATTTAGTAAACAATTGAACATTGGCTTTCCAACAATATTGCTTCTTCCTATTACTACAGCATTTTTGCCTTCTATTGGTACATTATATTCCTCTAATAATTTTATAATTCCAAAAGGTGTACAAGATATTAAAGTTTCTTGTCCTAATACTAGTTTGCCAACATTTATTGGGTTAAAACCATCTACATCTTTTTCTGGAAGTATTGTTCTAAAAGCTTCGTTTATATTTAAGTGTTTTGGTATTGGGCTTTGTAATAATATTCCATTTATATCTTGTCTATTGTTTAATTCATTTATTAAATTTAATAGTTCCTCTTGTGTAGTTTCATCTCCTAGTAAGAACTCCTCGTATTCTATCCCAACTTCTTCACAGGCTTTACTTTTATTCCTTACATATATTTTTGAGGCTCCATCATCTCCCACCATAATAACTGCAAGTTTTGGGAATATGTTTTTTGCTTTTAAATCGTCAACTTTTCCCTTTAAATTTTCTCTAATCTTCCTTGCTGTTTCCTTGCCATCCATAATTACTGCCATAAAAAAACCTCCTCTATTCTTTAGCCTTTTCATATTTTATATATTCTATGTTACTGTTTTTGCTTCTTTCTACCATTGTGTTATATATTCTATCTCTTAAATCTTTTTGAGCATCTTTTAATTTTAAGTTTTTATTTGGAAAAAATGGCCCATCTACATATGTTACCATTTTTATTTTATCCTTTTTTTTGCCTCGTGCCACATATGTATTTGTAATGCAAAAAGCAGGAACATCAAGACTTACAGGATATTTAAAAGATACATCTTTAAATGGTCTTATTTTTGTGTAATATGGCCATATATGCGCTTCTGGGTATATTGTTATAGAATTGTTTTTGCTTATTTTATTTTTAATTGCCTCTAAAAAATGTACCATGCCTTTTTTATCGCTTGGTATTGGCAATGCACCTAACATTTCTACGGTGTGTTTTAAAAATTTCATTGATACATTTTCAGGGTTTACTATAAAGAAATTTCTTTTAGGATAGTTTGCAAGGCTTGGAATAAAGGTGTCTGCAAAGCTTTGTGTATGATTTGCATATATAAAATATCCTGTTTTCCTTGCCTTTTTAAACTTTTCTTTTCCAATATATTTAATTCGTAATTTGCATTTTGCATAGATTAATTTTATTGGCATGCTTAATATATTTTGTAATATGTATGAGGCAATGTTCCATAAAGGATTTTTATGGATGTATACATAGTTTTCATCTATCTTCCTTGGAACAATCTTTGCCTCTGAAAATTCGTCATTTAGTTCATCTTTATAGTATATTACTTTTCTTTCCATTACTTATTTTCCTCTTCTTGTTGTTCATGTTTTATTGTTGTATATTCTAGTGGTATTTTATAAAAGTCTTCATAAATTTGTTTCCATACTGCTGAGTTTTTCTCTCTCATAGCTACTATATTATCTTTATCTGAAAGATTTTCATCTGGGTAGATTGGTTTTTCAATGTTTATATAGTATTCCATAACTGGGAAACCGGTCTTCTCCTATTATGTCGCTTTCTTTCATTGTAATGAAAATTGGCACAACTGGAACATTGCTTTTTACTGCCATTTTGAAAGCTCCATCTTTTAATGGCTTTGGTTTTTTATAGTTCCACCACATGCTTTGTTCTGGGTATATTAAGATAAATTCTCCTTTTTTTAGTAGTGTATCTACTGCTTTTAGGAATTCTATCATTGTTCTCTTGTTTGAGCTTAGTGGTAATGTGTCGCAGTGTCTAAATAAAAAGCCATAGAACCCAGGGAAGTTTGTATAATTTCCTTCTCTTATTACCTTATATAGTTTTTTGTTTTCAGCTTGCTTACTCATTCTAAATGTTTTTTCAATTGCAAATGAATCAAATGGGTTAAAGTGGTTACATGTTATCATTGCACCTGTTTCTACCGAGTCTAAATTTTCAATTCCATTTACTTCTTTTATAATTAATTTGTTATTTTTAAGAAGTTCGTCTATAAATCTCTTTCCTAGTGTATTTGCAACTTTTGTTTTTATTTTGCTTGTTTCTTTTTTGTTTAAATAGTCTACATTTTCTGGAGTTAAAACTATTGTTGGAGGGTCGTTTTCTACATCTATATCAAAACGTCCTTCTCTTTCTAATCTCTTTATTTTATCTAATATTTCAAGCCTATCTTTTGCCTTAGGAATGTTAGTATCATTATAATTGTATGCAGCTTTATCATCTCCTACACAGTCACATTCTTTCTGTGCAAGTTCTCTTAGTTTTTTATCGCTTTCCCTGTCTTTAAATTTATCTTCATCTGTATATTCACTTTGTATTTTTAGAATTTGGTCAAAGTATTCTGTTTTTTTAGCACATTCCCAAAAATATTCTTTATATAGTATGTTTTCAAAATGCCATGGTTTGAAAGCTAGGTTATAGTGAATTAGATGTAAATCATCTCTATCCACAACGTCGCCACCTATAGGCATTCTGTTCCATGTATTTGAAAATAATTTCACTCTACCTTTGCAAAGTCTATTTAAGTAGTCTTGGTCTTGAGCTACTGAAAATTTAACCGTGCTTAATAAATACAAGAATTTTTCTTGAAAATCAAACTTTCTTAATTCATCTAAGTTCATTACTATAATTCCTGCATTAAAATAGTTTCTATAATCTGCTACTCCTACAACCTTTTCAACATAGTCTTGAAATACTTCTATTGTCTGAATTACATCATCTGGTGCGGCTGCGATTAAATTATCTCCAATATCTATATTGTATAAATCTGCTACGTCTGATAAAATTGTAATATCACTATCTAAGTATAATACTTTATTGTATTGTGGGTAAAGATTTGGTATAAATAGTCTAAAATATGTAGTCTTTGAGTAATAATCTCTTGTATATAACTTGTCTTTTATTTTTTCTATATAATAGTTCAAGTCTACAAATTCTATGCTTATATTTTCTCTTTCATATTTGCTAATTTTTTTTTGGTTTTCTTCACTAATATTAGTGTATAGTATTTTTATAACATATTGATTTTCATCTGATGCATGGTCTGCAAGTGACTGTATAGATACAGCTAAAAATGGAATGTATCCATCATCAACTGCAAAAAATATTGGTATTACTTGTTTATTATCCATATATAACTTCCTCATTTCTATTTTCTTCGTATTGCTTTTTTAATTTTACATATTCTTCTAAATCTTTATCAAATGCATGGCACTTTAAAACTGTGTGAACTTCTGGTAAATTCCATTGTTTAAAGTTTTCTGTATGTGGATATGGCCAAAACATAAGCCTTTTTGCAAAGTGGCAAATGATAGTATCTTTTTTATTAAACCTTGATTGCTCATTATAAATTCTTGGTAAAAGTTTCTTTTTAGTTGTAGACCAGAAAATTGCATCTTGGTCTGCAAAAAGCATCTTCTTTTCTTTTATCAATTTTCTTGCTTTTACAAGCAAGCCTGTTTCTTTAATCTTCTTCATGTTTAATAAAAGCATTCCTGCATTAATATAATCTGGTCTAATTACCCAACAACCATATTTTTCCTTTACTGCTGCATATTCGTAATCTTCTATATCTATATTATATAGCTGTTTAATATCTCCACCTATCATAATATCAATATCTAAGTACAATAGCTTATCTGGAATGTTTGATATTTTATCTGCCAATAGTCTTAGCAATGTATATGGTGTGCAATATGCTCCCTCATTTGCACAGTTCTTAAACTCCTTTTCGTATAAATCTGTTACATCGACTCTTATAACTTCATTATCGCTATTTTTCTCTTTTATAACTTTTTCTAAAAATTTCACTTGTGAATCTGAAATGCTTTTGTACTCTGGCTTCATTCTTGTTAAATTCATTGTGAAAATATAACATCTTATAGTTTCTTGTGTACGATTTGTCATAGAAATTAACTGTGTTAAAGCCCCATCAAAAACCTTTTCATTTCCGCAAAGTAATATATTAACCATTTTATTCACCTTTATTATCTTATCATAAAATTCAACATTAATCAACTTTTTTCTTGGGATATATTTTTTAGTGTAAATTGCATATTTGCTCTTAAATAAAAATACAAATTGCAAACATTTTTGCAATTTGTATTAAAACATAATATCTTATTTTAAGGTTTCAATTTCTTCTGGGCTAAGACCAGTAACTTCTGCAATATCTTGTATTGACATTTGTTTTTTTAACATATTTTTTGCTATTTCTAGGCTTTTATTTTTTTCTCCTTCTACTCTGCCTTTTGCTTCTCCATGCTTAAAGCCCTCATCTTGTGCATATTCTATTGAGGCTTGTTCATCTCTTATGTATTTTTCTTTTAGCTCTGCTATTCTTCTTATTTTTTCATTTCCACTTACTTGTTCTAATTCATCTATAGCTTTATTTATATCCTTATTTTCTTTCATAATTTGAACAACCTCCTTCTGGTTTGGGTTATCTAAAAATAACATCCATTGGCATATGGCATTATTCGGCTCTATTTTATACATCCTTCTTGCCTTCGGCAATTCTATTATAATTAATTCTAGTCTATCTGTCAATATTC
>OLRV01000374.1_pt1 | contig 44899 bp, 46 predicted proteins | sample 1672421 | NCBI WGS metagenome assembly OLRV01 (sample SAMEA3136684, study PRJEB25190) | human gut metagenome | biome: human gut; feature: human-associated habitat; material: faeces | place: Austria | collected 2013
AACCTGTGACCCTCTGCTTGTAAGGCAGATGCTCTCCCAGCTGAGCTATGCTCCCGAGCTGGACCGCCGCATCGCTTGATCGTGTCGAGCGCGGCGACGAAATATATAATACACGATTACACGATTTTTGTCAACCTTTTTTTGAAATTTCTTCAAAACGTTTTTGCTTCGCCCCCCCGTTTCGTTCTTTTTCTTTTGCAGGCAGGGACGCTCGCTCAGCGTTATTCGAGCGGCGAAAACAGCGCCCCGGTCATATCCAGAATATCGTCCATCGGGATTTTCGTCCCGTCCTGCAGGGTCATCAGGCGCGCGTATTCGTCCACCTTCCTGACCCTGCCCGTCACGCTCAGGTATGCGCCCCCGGCCTTTCGCGCGTCCGGCCGGAAGACGAGCAGGGTGATCTCCGGAGCGTCGCCCAGCGCGTCCATCAGCAGCCGAAACTTCATGTTCAGCGCGGTCAGCGCTTCCTCGTCAGGCTCAATCCGCGCGTCAGTCAATCTTCCGGTTTCCCGGATGGCCGCGTCGTAGCCGGTGAGGGCGGCGTAGGGCGCGAACTGCGCCGCGCGGTCGGCCATCGGCATCTGCGGCCGTGTTTTGGAAACGTGGTGCGCAAGCCCCATGATCTCGTCGTATTTGCCGTTCGGGTTCATCCCGCGTCCCCCTTTTCTCCGTCAAACCGAATTTTTGCTTTTGAGTGCCGCTTGTTTTACGCCTTGTGCCCGCCGATCTGCGCGTTGCGCTCTTTGGCCGTCGCGCCTTCTTCGAGGTTCATTCCCTTGAAAAGCGCATTTTTTCCGTATTTCTTTTTGATGGCGAGCGTGGCGTTTTGAATCCGCCGCTCCCGCGCCAAGGCCTCGTCCTCGGCCTTCTGCTTCTCCGCCTCGGCGGCGTAATCCGTAAAGAAATCGAGCTGAACGGCGTCGTCGCGCTTCTTCGGCGCGTCCGCCTCCCGCAAAACGCGGTTGGCCACGACGTACATGCGGCGGATCAGCAGATTTTTGTCCACAATCCGGTCAAACAGCTCCGTCACCGCGCGCATGATCCGGCGCGTGGAGGAGGTGTAGCCGTCAAGGTTGATCGAGCCGTGCGCCTGCTTGGGCACCTGCCGCCCATAGGGGTCGGTTTCAACCCGGCCGCGATACTTCGCCCGCCGCGCCGGGTCGGTCAGGTTTTCAATGTCATAGCCGACGGTCAGCACCATCTGGTCGGTGACAAGCCCCTTGTCCACCAAATCCAGCACGAGCAAATCCGTCATCTCGCGGATGACGAGCCGCGCCTTCTCCGCCTCGTAAGGGCAGTGCAGCACCTGCCCGGAGCTGATGCTGTTCGTGCTCGGCCGATACGCCTTGATCGCCTCGATGGTCGTCGGCTCCCAGCCCCATGCGTGGTCGATGAGCAGCTCCGCGTTTTTTCCGAACAGCCGGTAGAGCAGATCCTCGCTGCGCTCCGAGCAGAAGGCGACGTCGCCCATCGTCACCATCCCGTTCTGCTCCAGCTTTTTGGCGATGCCCCGCCCCACGCGCCAAAAATCCGTGATGGGCTGATGCGCCCAGAGCTCGCGGCGGAATTTCATTTCGTCCAGCTCCGCGATGCGGACGCCGTTTTGATCGGCAGGCATGTGCTTGGCCACAATGTCCATCGCCACCTTGCACAGAAACAGGTTTGTGCCGATTCCCGCGGTGGCCGTGATGCCGGTCGTCTCCAGCACGTCGAGGATGATCTTCATGGCGAGATCGTGCGCCGAAAGCCCGTATGTGCTCAGGTAATCCGTCGCATCCATGAACACCTCGTCGATGGAATAGACCACGATATCCTCCGGCGCGACGTATTTGAGGTAAATCTGATAGATGCGGCTGCTGTACGCCATATAATACGCCATTCGCGGCGGCGCGATGATGAAATCCATCGCCAGAGACGGATTGGCTTGCAGCTCTGAGAAAAAATGCGACGTGCCCTCCAGCTTTCGCCCCGGCGCGCTGCGCCGGCGGAGCGCATTCGCCTCCCGGACGCGCTGCCTGACCTCGAACAGCCGCCCCCGGCCGGAAAGCCCGCAGCGCTTGAGCGTGGGCGTGATGGCCAGGCAGATGGTCTTGTCCGTCCGGCTCTCGTCCGCCACGACGAGATTGGTGTCCAGCGGATCGAGGCCGCGCTCCCGGCACTCCACGGAGGCGAAGAAGGATTTCAGGTCGATTGCGATATAGGCTCTCTCTTTCATGCCCGTCCCCTCCTTCCCGCGCCTGCGCCGCGCACGTCAAAACGGCCGGGCAGCGCCCCTTTCCGACGCTCTCCCGGCCGCTATCCTTTGATTTTCCTTTGGCTCCACGCGCGCACCCGCGCACGTCCGAATGGGTTTTATATGCGGAGGATGAAGCCTGTTCCGTCAGTCAACGGAATCCTCCGCCCCGATATCGCTTTGTCTTTCGCTGGATTCCTCTTCTGCGAGCGCCATCTTGGCGATCTCTTCTTCGGTCAGCCCAGCCAACGCGCCCTCATACATCGTATCTTGCGCGGCGTCATCGCCCTGCGCCAATTCGGCGGTGGCTTCCGGCTCCTGTTCCAGCGCTGCGGTGGTTTCCGGCGTCGCGGTCACCGTGGGTGCAGGCTTCTGCGCGCTGTTCCCCTGCGAGATAACAATCAAACCGATCACAGCGATCAGCGCGACCACCAGCACGGCGACCACGGCTTTCATACCCGGCTGCATCGGACTCACCCTTTCTTTTCCCGCCCTTCAGGCGGCCTCGTTGTTGCCTGCCAGCGAGTTTTCGCTGTCGTTTACAGGTTTTCCAGTTCGATCAGGCCGCAGCCGCCATCTTTGCGGCGATACACCGTCGCGGCTCTGCCCGTTTCGACATTGTTGAACATGTAGAAGGAATGACCGAGCATGTCCATTTCCAGAATCGCGTCTTCAACGCTCATCGGCTTGGAAGCGTACCGCTTCACGCGGACCACCGCGATCTCTTCCTCGTCCGCGTCCGCCGCAGCGTCCGCGACCGGCAGCTTCTTCCTCAGGTCGCGCGCCAGACGCGTCCTGAGCTTCTTCATCTGCCGCTCCAGAACATCTATACCTTTATCCAGCGCGGGGAGGGAAATCTCCCGCTCCTGGTTTTCCGTGCGAAGTGTGTGACCCATGTAGGGCATGGTCATTTCGACCTTGTAGGTGTTCTTCTGTTCCGTAATGCGAATGCTGATTACCGTATCGTCCTCGGCCTCATCCTTGAAATAGGCGTCCATACGCTGATGGATTCTGCGCTCCATCGTTTCAACGATCCCAGCGGGAACATGCGCATCCTTAATCACAAAACGTGTAATCATGAAATCGGCCTCCTTTGCCTTGGGATTGCCTTAAAATGTTCGCTTGGCCTTTTCGGCTCTTTCTCCTTTCTTCGCTTATAGTATACGGAATTTGTCAGCTTTCTTCAAGCCAAATCGCATATTGATTGTAAGGAATTAACAAACGTTCGTCCTGTTCAGCAGCTTTTCATAAGTCGGCAGCATGTCCTTCTCCCGAACGGATTCAGCCAGCCGGTCAATCGCAATCCAGCCGACGGCGCTGTTCTCGTCCTCCGCCACGCGCAGGGGCAGCGAATCGTCCGCCTCAAACAGATACGATACGTTCAGGTGCAGGTGGCTGCCGACCTCCTTCCCGCGCTTCACGTGCGCCCAGACCGGCAGAATCTCCAGCGAAGCCGCGCCGTTTCCGATCTGCCTGAGCCGCTCGATGCCCGTCTCCTCCCGCGCCTCGCGCATCGCAACGTGCAGCAGGTCGGTTTCGCCGTCCGCGTGGCCGCCCGTCCATGCCCAGCTCTGATAGATCTTGTGGAACGCCATCAGCGTTTTCGTGCGCGCCCGATTGACGATGACGGAGGAAGCCGTCACGTGCGCGTAGGCGCAGTCCCGCGTCAGAAGCCGCTCGCCTTCCCGGTCAATCAGGGTCAGTATTTCCGCCTTCTCCGCCGCCTCGCGTTCGTCCTTCGGGACATAGCCCCTGATCGTCTGCTTCCAGTCCTCGGGAATGTTCGGGTTTTGCATCATCAAGCCGCCTTTCCTTTGTTGCGTGCTCTCAGCTTACCACAATTTCGCCCGTGATGCAAGTCAGCCGAATCCCTCGTCTGCCGCGATCAGCTCGCCCTGCGGGGTCATCTCCACGGCAATTCCGTCCTCCTCGTTTCCCGCCTGATAAAACCAGATGCGATAGTCCGCCTGCCTCGTCTGCTCGACATACATCAACTGCATTTCGCATGCCGCGCCATCCACGGCTTTTTTGGAGCGCTTCCAGCCCTTTCCGTGCTTCTTTCCGTATTGCCAGGCGTATTCCCGTGCCTTTTCCTCCGCTTCTTCGAAGCTCAATTCGTCGTCCAGCGGATTGACATGATACACCTCCGCACGCATCGGCTTGCCCAATTCCGCATCTTCTCCAAGCCGCGTAAAACCCGTTACAGGCTCGTTGTCGTACCAGCTCAGCTGCACCCAGTCGTCCGTGCCGATTCCGTTCACTTCCACAATTCCGCTCGGCAGCGTTTGGCGCAGCACCTTCGCGTTTTCGTCCGGCGCAGCGTAAACCGCCTGTTCGCCCGCCTCGGCGGTGTACCACCGAACGACGTGCGCCACGTCGCGCTCCCACCATACGCTGTAGGTCAAGTCGCGCGCAGGCATCCAGCCCTCCAGCGCCGCCTCGCCTTGACCGATGCGCACCCGGATCCACGCGCGCTGAACCTCCAATACCTCCGCCACCGTGCCGCTGTAATAATGGAACAGCATGTCGCTGCTCTCGTCCGGCTCGGCGTAGAGCGTCACCGTGTCGCTCTCCTCCACCGGCGCGCAGACGGCAACGCCCGTTTGCGGCAGGGTGTTGTAAACGTTCATCACCTCGCCCTTCGCGGACATCTCCACTATCAGTATATCCATCGACCATTTCCGCCCGTCCATGAGGATCGGATCATTCATATAGACGTGATAAAACGTTTCTCCCGTCAACGGCTCGTAAAACAAACCGCTGCAATCCCAGCGCATTTCCTCATCCAGCACCCGCGCATCCGTGTAGACCTCGGAAATGTTCCATTCTTCCCGCTTTTGGGGCACCCATTCGCGCAGTTTCCGCATGGCATCGTCCCGCGTAATTTCGCCCGCCAGCGGCAGAACCATCCATGACGAAGTCCATCGTTGCGGCCGGATCGTCCACGTCATGGGGATAAAGCCGTTTTCTCCCCAGACCGCCGCCCATCGGCCGTTATAGCCCATGAGCTTCACGCCGCCCGGCGCCGCGAGGATATCAATCACCCCGGATTGCTCGTCGCAGGCTTCATAAACCGGCGTATCCTCGTCAAATGCGGGCATTTCGGCGTATTGCTGCACCTCGCGCATCGCCTCCGCGCCGTATTTCAGCCGTTCCTGCCGAATATAGCCCTCCAGCGATTCGCCCGTCATCCCCATGCGCACATGCGCCCAGCCGTCCGCAAGGTCGAGCACCTGCAGCGGCGCGCCCTGAAAATAGCGCATCAGCGTTTCGCTCCGCCCGTCCGGCGCTTCATGCAGCACGACCGAGCCGTTTTCCTCCTCCGGCGCGCAGACCGCCGCGCCGACCTTCGGCGTATCGAGGTCGGCGGCCAGCGCCGCCGTCGCAAGCATCATCATCGCAAGCAGAACCGCGCCCCATATTGTTTTCATCGTGAAATTCCTCCCTTCTACTGATATAGACGAAGCAAACGGGCGAAAATTTCATTTTTTATGAAAAAAACCGGGGCGCACCATGAACGGTTCGTCCCGATTCGTGTTTATATGTGTGTATTCAGGTTCAAAGTCCTCCCTTTTTGAGGGACGTTTTCTATCGTCGCCGCCTGTGGCGGATTCAGACGATGAAAAACGCCGAAGGTTGACGCGCCGTCGGCGCGACGGAAAGCGTTTGTCCTTTAGTTCATCTTCACCGCGTCTTTTTCAAACCGGATGCCGTATTTGAACAGAAAACCGAGCACGAGCGCCGCCGCGCAGACCCACGGCGCGAGCAGCAGGGCGGCCAGCGCATACAGCGCGGGCACATCCGCCACCTTCTCATTGGGGGATGTGACGATCACCCGCAGCACGGATAGCTGGCGAAAAGCGTTCACCGCATTGTTTTTGATGGTTTCAAAATCCATGCTCATCCCTCCTCAGGCCTTGACCACGCGAACCCGCATGCCGAAAAGCACGACCAGCAGCGCCGTCAGCACCGCCAGACGGATACTCGCGACGCACGCCAGCACCGCCAGCCACATCGGCACTTTGACAAAGGTTCGCCCCGTGCCCTCGACAACGAGCCTGCTGCCGAAAATCAGGCTTACGATCTCTTTGATTTTATCCCACATCGTCTTCACCCCGTATGCTTACAGGCGGGTAATCATCAGCTTGCCGCTCATGGTATCCATGTGAATCGGCAGGGCGCAGGTGCCGTAGCGGTTCGGGCCGAACTCGTTGACGACCTTCCCGCTCATGCCGCTGATATCGGCCACAAACCCGCGGATGTCGCCGGGCAGCGCCACATGCGCGTTCGCGCTCATGGAGTTGAACTGCATCTTGCGCGTCGGCGCGACGGTGCAGAGCACCTCGACGTCGCCGGAAACGCTGTTGATCTCCCATTCCTCGCTCGCGCCCTCGGCGTGAATCCGACCGGAAACGACGCTCAGATCCGCCCGGTTCGCGTCGCAGGAGACGAACTGCCTGCCCGAAACGGTGTTGACCACCACGTCGCCCGCGCAGGCACTGACGGTCGCGCTGCCGGAGATCGTCGTTACGTCGATTTCCTTTGCGCGGATGCCCGCGTCCGGCTCGACGCGCACATCGCCGGAGGTCGTGTTCACCTTCACCTTGTCCACGTCGATGGCGTACAGGCGGATGTCGCCGGAGGTCGTGCCGAGCACGTAGTCGGCGGCATAGCCGCGCGGCACGCGCACCGTCACCTTGCCGCCCTCCTTTTGGAAGACGGAGAAGAACGTCTTGAACACATCCGGGTTCGCGCGGCGCACGTTCAGCGCGTGCTCCTCCATCGTCACAGTCGGCTGCTCCACGCCTTCGCGCCCGGCCTCCCATTCGACGAGCACATCCGTGCCGTCCGCCGCCTTTACGGTGACGTCGTCGGAATCGAGGCTCACGTTCACCTCGCGCAGCCCCGCCGCCGGATAGCGGCTGATGACGACCATGCCCGGCGCACCGCTGAGCGGCTCGGCCTGTCTGGCCGCGTTCTCCGCGTCGCGCACCACGTCGTCGATGTCAATCGGCTCGTTGGGGCAGCCCGCGTCCGCCTCCACCTGCGCCGCGTCGGCGTTCAGGCTTTCCTGCATCGCGTCCATCTCGCGCCGGAGCGCGTCAAGCTCGTCGTCCGTTTCGGGTTTTTCTGCTTTTTCAGCCTTTTCCTGCTCGGCCAGCTTGGCGAGCTTCTTTTCCACCTCGTCGGCCTCGGTCTCCAGCGCGTAGGCCTTTGCGCGCAGCGCCCGCGCGCCCTCCTGATCGCCCGCCGCCTGCTTGAGCTCCGCCTCGGCGCGGATGCTTTGGGCGCGTTTGCGCAGCGCCGCCGGAGCCTTGGGCTTTTCCTCGCCGAAATCGACGACGATTTCGCCCTTGTCGCCGGACAGCTTGTCAATCGCCTTGCCCGCCGCCTTCTGCGCATCGCTCAGACCCTTGCCGACCGCCTTGCCGATGCCGCCGATCATGCCGCCCGTCAGGTCGTCCACCTGCCGAACCAGCTTCTGTGCCTGCGGCACAATCTGCTTGCCCACGTCGCCCAGCGCGCCGAAGGCCTTGCCCAGCACGTCGCCGATATCCGGCGTTTTTTCGGTTCTGACCTCGAAATCCGGCGCTTCGGCCTTCGCGGTCTTTTCCTCGGTCTTTTCTTCTTTATCTTCTTTGTCTTCGGCTGGCTTTTCGGCGTTCATGTCGTGCAGCAGGCTCTGCACGTCGCCCAGCGACGCGGCCACCTCGGCGAAGGCCTCTTCCTCCGTCTTGCCCGCGCGAACGGAATCCTCGAAGCGCGCCTGCGCGTTGGCCATCATCTCGTCGCGCAGGGCGAGGTTATCCGCCGTCATCTTCATATCGGCAAAAATTTCATCAATCATTCTGCGAATCTGCTTGTTCATCATCTTGATGCGTCCTCCATTCCAAACAGTTCGGATATCACGGCGCGGTATTTGCGCCAGTCCGCCTGATTTTCCGCAAAGAGCGCGCGCCCTTTCTCGGTCAGGTGGTAATAGCGCCTGCGCGCGCCTGCGTTTTCGTTGCCCCAATAGGATTCGATCATCCCGGCCGCCTCGAGCCGCCGGAACGTCGTATACAGGGTCGCCTCTTTCAACTGCAATTCCCCGCGGGTGATCTCCTGCACGTTTTTGCTGATGACATAGCCGTAGCTGTCGCCTTCGGCAAGCTGCGCGAGGATGATCGTATCGGTATAGCCGCGAAGGATGTCCGATGAATTGAGCATTTCATCACCTCCGACGAGATACAGTATATCTCCATATACCTCGCCTGTCAATGTATCTCGGTCACTTTTTTTGAAAAATTCGTCCGCAGTCAGTCGTCCAATGAAATTTATCGTCATATCGTTGACGGTTTCCGGCATTTCTTCTATAATGAAGCTGACAAATCCCATGTCTGACGCTGCTTGGCATCGTTATGACCGATTGATAAGGAGGTTGACCCATGAAAAAGACCCACACGCTTCTTCTGGCTCTGTTCCTGTGCCTCGCGCTGATTTTCCCCTGCGCGCTGGCGGAGGACGCTTATGTGCCCGGCCAGCGGACGCAGGCGCTGATCGACGCCGCGCTGGACGCGGGGCAGGTTGTCGGCGGCGAAACGCGCCTGACCCTTCAGCTTGGCGACGAAATTCTCTCCATGCTGTCAGGCGACACGGAGAGCCAAACGCAGCTTGACGCGCTGATGGAGGTCATCGGCGGCGTCCGCCTTGCGGGCGGCTTCGGCAAACTCGAAGACGGCTATCGCGTGGAGCTGGGCGGCTCGTATACCGCGCCCTCCGGCGACAACGTCTTTGTCACCGCCGCGGCGAACCTGACCCTCGACGGCGTCAGCATCGAGAGCAACCTGATCGAAGGCGAGCGCCTGAGCATCCGCTGGGAAACCCTGCTGCGGCTGCTCGGTCTGACCGACGACGAGGTGAACCAGATCATGGCGCTCCGCGACGTGGATTGGGACAACGCCATGGAGGAGCTTTCCACCGTCGTCGCGCAGGCCGCCGAGGAAATCGGCAAGCTGGTTGAGCCGTATCTGGCCACGTTCGCCGACTTCCTCGCCTCGCTGGATATTCAGCAGCGCGACAACGTGGCGGCCGAGGGCGATTATCCGGCGGTCGATCACGAGATCTCCGTCACCTGCACCGCCGAGGATCTGGGCCGTCTCTTCCACACGCTGGCCGATCAGATGGAGCGGGACGACGCGCTTCTGCCCTACATCGAGCAGCTCGTCGCGAACACCACGGTGACCTTCACCAGCGACAGCGGCGAAACGACCCGCACCACGACCACCGCGGAATTTTTCGACGGTATGCGCGAATTTGCCGACTCGCTCATGCTTGAAGACGCCACGCTCGGCATTCTGGTGGGCTACAACGACGACGGCCTGCCCTTCTACCTCACCGCGGCGCAGACGCTGGATGACGAGACCGCCGCGCTCTATCTCCAGATCAACCCCGGCGAAACGGAAAACGCCACCGTCTTCACCCTGACCATGCTGGAAGCGGACGACGAGGGCGACCTCTCCGACCGTGTGGACGCGGATATGACCCTCGTTCTCGACCCGGCCGATCCCAACGCCTTCTCCGCCGAGCTCAACGTTCAATCCACCGAGCTCAATCTGTATTGCGCCATGGCGGAAACCGCCGTCACCATCGAGGAGAATCTGCCGGGCTACAAGGCTACGTTCTCCATGACGATAAGCGAACCGGACGAAACCAGCGGCCTGCGCATCGTCTACAACGGCGAAGGGCTGACCACCCTGACCGACACGGACGGCGAAAAGACCACGTTCTTCATGACCGCCAATCTCTATGACGAAGGCGACGATCCCATCGACTTCATCGTAGAGAGCGGCCAGCTCATCGAGCCGGGCGACGGTGCGCTCTCCGGCAGCTTTTACATGAACGAGACCATCAATGCCGGCGGCCTGCCCGTCACCGTCGGCTTTGACACCGCCGTTTCCTCGTGGGCTTACGACGCGGCGGAAACCGCCGCCCTTCAGGAGACCCAGTTTGAGGTCGCGACCGGCGAAGAGCTCGCCGCGCTGCAAAGCCGCGCCTCCGAGCGCCTCCAGCAGAAGCTGATCTCCCTGCTGTCGCTCATCCCGGCGGAGTTTCTGGAGCTGTTCGAGTAATCTTCTCCGGTTTTCCGGGCGCTGATCCAAGGCTAATACTAATTCGCAGTTAAAATGCTTAACAGAGCGCATCAGATTTTTTGTTCTGACGAAGCCAAGTGAAGTGAGGCGTACTGGAGGTACGTTGAACGGAACGAGGCAAAGTCAGAGCGAAAAAGATGGTGCGCGGATTAAGCCATTTTAACAAGAATTAGTATAAACCGTTTATATGAACAATGGACGCTTCTCCAAGCACAGAGAAGCGTCCATTTTCTTGTCCGAATTCCTTCATTGGCCGCGGCCGCCGATTTCTTCCGCCATCGCAACATCCAAAAACGCATCCACCGCGTCTCGGCCAAAGACATACACCGTCTCTTTTCCCCAGCCGCGGTGCCCCTCCGCCTTCTCCACGGCCAGCAGGCGATTCGGCTCCGCGCCCTCCAGCGCACCTTGCAGCAGGCGGAAGACCGTCTGCCCCTGCGCGTCGGGGCTCGTCACGTTCCACGCGATATACAGCTCCCGCTCCCACACATAATTGACGGCGTAGCGCTGTCCGTCCTTCCTCAGTTCCGGCGGGCAGTGGTACACGTAGCCGCCGTTGTTCACGGAATTTTGCGCGCCGAGTTTGAACCATGTGTCGCAGCAGATTCCCCTGCGCGCGCAGCGCTCGCGAAAATACTTTTTGCCATTCACGATGATCTCTCCCCATGCGCCGCCTCCGGAGCAGACCGCCGGGCGGCTTTTCTCTTTGGTAAGATCATAGCCCACATTCTGCGCAAAAGTCACGCAAGAAACCTTTTACACGGGCGATAATGGCGCGTTTTTTCCTTCAAAATCAAGCGTTTTTTCGAAAGCATCATTTATCTTGTGATATATATTCTGTGATTTGCTTTGGGACAAAAATCGGGGATGCGCCGCCGCAAAGGCAAGCGCATCCCCGTCGTTTTATTCCATTTCCTCGTACCGAAGAACGCGGCAGTCGTGCTCGTACTCATCCGCGTACAGCCTGCGCGTCAGGCTCTCGACGTCGCCGCTCTGGTTGTCATACGGATCATACCGCAGGAACCTGCGCGGCGGGTTGAACTCCTGCTGGAACGCGCTGCACGTCGGCATGCGCCACGGCTCGAGGTTGCCGAAATAGAAATTCCAGCGATCCAGATCGCCCGCGCGATAGGCCGAGCCGCCGAACGAGCAATCCGCGAACAGCCACCCGAACGGCGCGACATAGAACCGCGCCCAGTCGTGGTGCCCCGCGCTGTCCGGCTTGGTATACAGGCCGCTCTGCCACTGCGCCGGAACGCCGCACAGGCGGCAGAGCGTCACAAACGTGATGGCCTGCACGCCGCAGTCGCCGCGCAGCCCGCTCAGGAAGTATTCCGGAATGTTCGTCACCGTCAGATACGGCGGCATGAAGCGATAGACCGCCTGCGTGGTGATGAAATCGTAAATTTTGCGCGCCTTGAGCAGCGCGTTCGTCTCGTCCCCGACGATTTCCTTGGCCAGCGCGCGCAGATACGGCGTAAAGACCACGTGCGGCGGCTGCTCCTCAGTGTCGAACACCGGCTGCTCGGCGTAGACGTCGCGCGCGTGCGGCTGCTGATACGGCGCGTCGATTTCATAAGCGACGTCGGCGCTGACCGTCATGCCCGGCTGATACGGAAGCTCAAAGTAGATCGTGCGCTGCGGCTCGTCCTCCGGCGCGAGGAACGCGACGGGATGCGACGCGCCGAGCAGCGCGGCGGATTTCACCTGCGCGCCGACGATGGGCATCGGCAGGTGGACGCGCAGCGTTTCGCCCGGCGTGAGGCGGTCGCTGCGGATCGTCAGCTGCTCGTGCAGCTCAAAGCGCGCGTGCACGCCGCCGTTGGCTTTCATCTTGGCGATGATCTCGTGGAGCTGGCGGGCGCTTTCCTTTGCGCCGTTTTTCACTTCGGGATCGGTCGCCCGCGCGGCGTATTCCGCGCGCGTTTTCAGCAGTCCAGACAGCGCGTTATCCTTAAACCGCACCTCGCCGTTCACATAGCGCCAGTCGAGCGTGCCGTCGTCGCGCAGGGTTTCCAGCTCTTCCTCCTCAAAGTCCTTCACATGGCTTTTTAGAATTTCGAGCATCTGCGCCTGCGTATACGGATAGGCGCGCAGAATCTCATATGCCAGCTCCGTCTGCACGCGCAGGCGCGCCTTCAGCGCCTCGGGCACGCGCGGATCATCGAGCCGCAGGCGGATGACGCGATCCATGCGCGCAAAGTCGCCGGCCTCGTAAAGCCGCTGGATATCCGGCGGCAGCGGATAGCTCAGATAGGAAAGATCAAGAAGCATACAACGACCCCCTTTTCATGCTCAGCCCAGCAGCTCGCGGACGTAGGCGATGATGTTTTCATCCTTCGCGTGGGCGAAGAACAGCTCGGCGAAGCGCTCGCCCGCAACCGCGCCGCGCACCAGTTCCCGGTCAATGCCCTTGAGGCAGGTGATCAGATCCTTGAGCGTATGGGCGCGCACCGCGTCGAGGATCTTCTTGTTGCGCTGCTCCGGCACGACGCGATCCGCCGGGTAGCCGTTGCCGCTGCCAAAGCCGAAGAGCTTTTCAAACGTATATTCGAGGTTCAATTCAGCGCCCCAGCCGAAGCCCTTTGCAAACGGCATGGATACCGCGTTGCCGTCGTTGATCTGGGCGAACATGAAGCCGTCGGAGGGATCGACCACGTGGCCGCAGAGCACGCCCGGGAAGCTGTTGAGCGCCAGCATCGCGCCCTCGCCCGTGCCGCAGCCGGTGACGACGTAATCCGCCGCGCCGGAGTTGAGCAAAATCGCGGCGAGAATGCCGTTCTGCACATAGGTCAGCTGGCTTTCGCCTTCCTTGCCGTACATGCCGTAGTTATCGACCTGATGACCCATCGGGGTGACAACCTTCTTGAGCGCGGCCTCGATCGCCGCGTTTTTCGCCGCCTGACTGTTTTCGTTGATCAGCGCAATCCGCATAAATAAAACCTCCTGACAAATGAATATGCTTTCGGGAAGGATTCTTCCGCGATGCATACACAATACCGCCGAGCGGGCGGCTTTGTCAAGAGGAAAAGGGATTTAGTTCAGCACGGAGGCGGGCACGCGGCGCAGCACGCCGATGAGCAGCGGGCCCACGACCAGACACGCGACGGCCTCGCCCGCGGCGACGGAGAGCATGCACAGCGGCAGCGCAATCGCCGGGGAATAGCAGAAATGCACGACAGCGCCGACAATCACGCCGTTAAACAGCACCGGCATCAGCGCGGCCAGCCAGAATTTTTCGCGCAGGCGGCGCGTGCAGAGCGCAGCCAGCAGCGTGGCCAGCGAACCGAACACGATATCGAAAATCGTGCAGCCGCCGAGGATGTTGGCCAGCAGGCAGCCCACCAGCAGCGCGGGCACGGCCTCCGGCATCAGGATCGGCAGCAGGGTAAACGCCTCGGAGAAGCGAATCTGCACCTCGCCGTAGCTCAGCGGGGCCAGCAGAACGGTCAGCGCGGTATACAGCGCGGCGATGATGGCGCCGCGAGCCAGCGCGCGGGTGTCTTGGGGTTTCAAAGCGCTCATGGATAACAATCTCCTTGTTCATTTTGCTAACCGGCAAAACGACAGGGCAAGCGGCGGGGGGCGGCCTAAGGCCGCATGTACTTCCGCCGCATGTTATGCATCAGGCGGCAGATCAGTGCACGTGACCAAACTTTACAATAAAAAAACGGCCTGAGCCGCTTGGAAGGCGCAGCGCGCCTTCGGCCCATAGTTTTGTTTAAGGACTGGATGGTTTCGAACAGTCCGCAAGGGTTGCTCAACGATTATAGCAAAAGGCGCAAAAAAAAGCAACCCTCTTTCTTTCGAAAGAAGGCCGCTTTGATTCCTTGGTTTGATTTCTTCGGCCGCGCTGCCGCGCGCCCTCAAAACGGATCAGTCCTCCAGCTTGGTGAAGGTATACGTCTTGCCGTAGGTCTCGACATACACGGTGCGCATCACCTGCTCAGTGCGCGGCTTATCGTTGCTGTCGGTCGGCACGGAAGCGATGACGTCCACGGTATCCAGACCGCCGAGCACCATGCCGAACGCGGCGTAGTTGCCATCCAGATAGTCGCTGTCCGCATGCATGATGAAGAACTGGCTTCCGGCGGAATCGTTCGCGCTGGAACGCGCCATGCTCAGCACGCCGCGCACGTGGCTCAGGTCATTCTCCACGCCGTTGCTGCTGAACTCGCCGCGGATGGCGTAGCCCGGGCCGCCGGTGCCGTCGCCGTTCGGATCGCCGCCCTGAATCATAAAGCCGGAGATCACGCGGTGGAAGGTCAGGCCGTCATAGAAGCTGCCGTTGGCGAGGGAGACGAAGTTGCCCACGCTCTCCGGCGCTTTCTCCGGGTACAATTCGCCGTAGATCAGCGAGCCGTCGTTCATCGCGATGGTGAAGGTCGGGTTCTTGTCGATCTGCTCGACGCGGGTAACCAGCGCGGCGTTGTCCACGGCCAGCGCCGCATCCTCCGCCATCTCGTCGAGCATGTCCGCGCCGACATAGCCCTTGATCTCCGTGCCCGGCACGGCGACGAAGGAATAGGTCTTGCCGTCCGCGTCGATGCTGCCCAGAATATCCACGGACGCGCCGGCCTTCATATCGGCCACAGCGTCGCCGCCCGGCATATCCAGCAGCTTGGCATCCACGTTCACGGAGGCGTAAGCGACGGTCGCTTCAACCGCCTCGCCGACGTAGACGTGATACATCTGGCTCAGATCGCCGACCTGAATATCCGCTTCATCCAGAATGGTGTCGATAAAGGCGGAATATGCGTCGTTCTTCTTGTTGGTCAGGGTTTCCTCGGTCTCGGTCTCCTTGCGAGCCTCAAAGTCCGCCTCGCCGGATTCCAGATCCTTCGCATAGCGCAGGATGAAGTAGCCGTAGTCGGTCACGATCACGTCCGAAACGTCGCCCACATGCTCAAGCGCCATCGCGCCCGCCATGAACTCCTCGCCGTAGGTCGTGCTGTTTTCGGCCACCGGGTAGCCGCGCAGCATCTGCTCTTCGGTGGAGCCGTCCTCCGTATAGGCCTTCATGGTCTCCTCGAAGTCCGCGCCGCCAGCAATCGCCGCGGCAATCGCCTTCGCCTTGGCATAACCGGTCAGGGACGCGATATCCGCCGCCTCGCCCGCCGTCGCCTCGGACATGGTCGCCTCGGACACGGTCGCCTCGTCAGCGGTCGCCTCGTCGGCAGTCGCCTCGTCCTCGGTCGCCTCGCCCTCCACGCTGGCCACAAAGATGCACTCCATCAGGCGCACGTTTTCCGGCGTGTAGAGGATTTCGCTTTCATTCACATAGTCGTTGACGAAGGCATCCACGCTGGCGTAGCTTTCCTTCTGCTTGGCCACCTTCTCGTCAAACGCCGCCTTGACCTCGTCCTCGGTCACGGTCACATCCGCCGTCGCCCGCTCATACAGGAAGTTGAGCACGTCGTTCAGCTCGGCGCTGTCCATCAGGGTCTCCTCGGTATAACCGGCCTGCGCCATCTGCTCCTCCACGGCGGCATTCAGCTCGTCGCCGGTGAAGCCGGAAGCGGAGAGGTAGCTTTCCAGATATTCGCGCGTGTTGTCCAGCGCGGTCTTCACCTGCGCGGCCAGCTCGGTCTTCTTTTCCTCGGTCAGCTCATAGCCGTTCTGCGCGGCGTAGTGGCGGACGATGGAGGTGCTCAGCTTGGTCTGCACCGTCTCCTGCGCGACGGAAGCCTGCAATTCCGTGTCGTACTCGTCCACGCTGTAGCCGTACTGCGCGTAGTAAGCGACATACTGGCTGAGCATCTGGTCATATTCATCCTGAATTTCGGATTTCAGCACCGTCACCGCGCCGTTGTAGGCGGAGGCCAGCACGTCGTCCGAAAGTGTCAGCGCCGCTTCCTCGGCCGCGGGCGCTTCAGTCGTCTCGCTGATCACGACCGCCGCGGCGGCCTCGTCGCTCTGCGCGTCGGCCTCAGCCTCCGCGGTCGGCATTGCGGTCGCTTCCACGACCGGCACAGCCGTCGGCTCAGCGGTCGGCGCTTCCGTCGGCTCGGCCGTCGGCGCTTCCGTCGGCTCGGCCGTCGGTGCTTCGGTCGGCTCGGCCGTCGGTTCTTCCGTCGGTTCGGCGGTCGGCGCTTCGGTCACAACCGGCGTCGCCGTCGCTTCCGGCTCTTTCACCTTCGAGCCGCACGCGGTCAGAGAAACCAGCGCAATGGCCAGCATCAGAGCCAACAAACTCTTCTTCATCAGGTTTTCCCTCCATTTTGTCATGCAAATCCTTCCGCATCCATTTCGCGGCGGGCGCGAAACCGCGGGATTTACATTCTTTCTCGGCGATGCATCCGGCGTTACGCCGGTTTGTTACGGCATCAAAACCATGTCCTTCATTATACGCGACGCGCGGCCAAAAGGCAATCGTTTCGTCAAATTGTCTTTTCGGCTTCATAGGCGATTCACAATTTTGTCACAATTAGGCGGGTTGACCCTGCCTCCGCCGAAGTCTGCAAAGCGTCCAAGTCCCGCTTGCGCGGGCGTTTTTGCGCGAAAAAAGGCCGCCCTCCCCGCGCGGGGAAGATCGGCCCGTTGATTTTAACGTCTCAAATTCCGTTTCAATGCCGACGCGCCGCGTCAGAACGTGTTTTCCGGGTCAAAGCCCGCGTTCGTCGCCGGCGCTTCGCGCCGTTTCTGCCGCGCGAAGGACTCGATGAACATCGCCATCTGCCGCACGGCCGGGGCCATCATCTGCGGATTGAGCACCGCAATGCCAAACTCGCGGTATTCCATCGGTTCAATCGCGTAGGTCTCCACGTCGCCGTGCACACGTTCGAGCGTCAGGCTCGGCATGATGCAGATGCCAAACCCGCTTTCCACCATCGCGATGGTGGAAAGATCGTCCACCACGCGGCAGGTTGCCCGCACCGTGATGCGATATTTCGCCAAAAACGCCTGCACGTCCGCGTCGGTCGCGTCGCCCTGCACAACGAACGTCTCCGCGCGCATCTCCTCAGGGACGATCACGCCTGGCGTTCTCGTCTTAAATCCGCGCGGCGCCACGCACATCAGCCGGTCGCGATACAGCGGCCGCACCGCCAGATCGCGCGTGGATTCCGTGGAGAGGAAGCCCAGATCCACCACGCCGGTCTTGATCCACTCGATCACGTCGTCGTAGGTGCCCTGATCAATTTCAATTTCCACGCCGGGGTATTTCGCGCGGTATTCCGCCACGAGCTGCGGCAGCCACGCTACGCACACGCTGTTGAACGCGCCGACGCGCACCTTGCCGCGCTGAACGCCCTTCAATTCGCCGACCGTCTGCGTCAGCGCCTCGTCGGCGGAAAGCACCTGCCGAATCACGGGATAGAGCGCCTCGCCGCTGCGGGTGAGCGAAACGCCGCCCTTGCCGCGGACAAAGAGCGAAAAGCCGCAGGATTCCTCCATGGAGCTGACGGCGTGGCTGATGGCGCTGGGCGTCAGGTGCAGAATCTGCGCGGCGCGCGCAAAACTGCCCTGCTGGGTGACCGTGTGAAAGATGCGATATTCAAGCAGCGTCATCGCTGTCCCTCCTGCCAAAGATGGAATAAATGCGATTTATCATCGCCTGTTTCCACTGTAACACTTGAAGGGGGGCGCGTCAAGGGAAAGTTTCATTCCACCGTCACGCTCTTGGCGAGGTTACGCGGCTTATCCACATCGAGTCCCTTAGCGCAGCTGATGTAATAGGCCAGAAGCTGGAGCGGCACGACGGCCAGCGAGGTGGTCAGCAGCGGATCGGTTCGCGGCACATAGACCGTGAAATTCACGGTATCCTCGATGGCGTATTGGCCGTAGGTCGTCAGGCCGAACAGGCTTGCGCCGCGGCTGCGCACCTCCACCATGTTGGAAACCTCTTTTTCAAACAGCTCCGGCTGGGTCGCGACGGCGACGACGAGCACCCCGTCCTCGATCAGGCTGATCGTGCCATGCTTCAATTCACCGGCGGCGTAGGCCTCCGAATGGATGTAGCTGATCTCCTTCAGCTTGAGGCTGCCCTCCATGCTGATAGCGTAATCCAGCCCGCGGCCGATGAAGAACACATCCTTGCAGGCGGCCATCTTGTTGGCGTACCACTGCACGCGCTCCTTGTCGGAGAGCACCCGTTCAATCTGATCCGGCAGGGCGAGCATCGCGTCAATCAGCGCCTCGCGGCGCGCCGGGGTGATCTGCCCGCGCACTTCGGCCATATGGACGGCGATCAGATACAGCGCCGCGAGCTGGGTGGAATACGCCTTGGTCGTCGCGACGGCGATTTCCGGCCCCGCCCAGGTATAGATCACGCTGTCCGCCTCACGCGCGATGGAGGAACCGACGACGTTGACCACCGCCAGCGTCCGCACGCCGCGCTCCTTGCACAGGCGCAGCGCGGCCAGGCTGTCGGCCGTTTCGCCGCTCTGGCTGATGATAATCACCAGCCCGCTTTCCTCCAGAATCGGGTCGCGGTAGCGGAATTCGCTCGCCAGATCGACCTCGCAGGGGACGCGCGCCGCCTTTTCAAGAACATAGCGCGCCGCCATGCCGACGTGATACGCCGAACCGCAGCCGATGAGATACACGCGGGAGACGGCGGCGAAATCCTCGTCCGTCAGCCCGGTTTCGCTCAGGTCGATATACCGTTCGCCGCTCTCGTTTTCCTTGATGCGCGGGGAGAGCGTGTCGCGCACGGCGCGCGGCTGCTCGTGGATCTCCTTCATCATAAAATGCTCGTAGCCGTCCTTTTCGGCGGCGGCGGCATCCCACTTGATCTCCACAAACGGCTTTTCGATTTCCTCGCAGTCGATGTTATAGACGTGCAGCTCGTCGCGGGTGAGGCAGGCGATTTCCTGATTGTCGATGTAGACGACGCTGCGCGTGTAATTCAGCACGGCAGGCACGTCGGAGGCGATCATGTGCCCCTGATACTCGCCGTCGCAGCGTCCAAGGATCAGCGGGCTGTCCTTGCGGGCGGCGTAAATCACGCCGGGCTGGTCGCCGAAGAGAATCCCCAGCGCGTAGCTGCCGCGCACGCGGATCATCGTGTTGCGAATCGCGTCGAGCGCGCGGGCGCGGGGATCGCTCTCCCGCTTGGCCGCCTCGGCATAATAGCTGTCCAGCAGCGCGGCGGCGACCTCGGTATCCGTCTGCGAGGCGAACGTGTAGCCCTTTTTGAGCAGGGATTCCTTGATCTCCTGATAGTTTTCGATGATGCCGTTGTGCACGATCACCACGCGCTTTTCGCGGGTATACTGCGGATGCGCGTTGACGGTGCTCGGCTCGCCGTGGGTCGCCCAGCGGGTGTGGCCGATGCCGCAGAGGCCGTGCACGGCGTTGCCGGAATCGGTCATCTCCATCAGGTTTTTGAGGCGGCCTTTGGCCTTGACAACCTCAATATGTTCGTTGGCCTCGTCGTGCACGGCCAGACCGGCCGAGTCATAGCCGCGGTATTCGAGCTTTGACAACCCGGAAAGCAAAATCGGGGCAGCCTGCTTGACGCCGACATAGCCGACAATTCCGCACATGGTTTTTCCTCCCTTACACGTTAAACAGCAAATCCCCATAGGTCGGCATCGGCCAGAGCCTGCCGTCCACGATCATTTCCAGATGATCGACCGGGGCGCGGAGCACCTCCATCGCCGGGCAGATCACGTCGTGCGCATAGCGCGCCTGCTCCGCTCCGGTGAGCGCGGCGGCCTTCTCCTGCTTGACGCGCAGATCGGCGAGCGCGTCGCCGGCCTGACGCAGAAGCACGTTGACGCGGGTGAGCAGCTCCTTCTGCACAGAAGCGTCCACGCCGAGCGATTCCACCTCGCGCGCGGCGCGCGCCAGCTCGCCGGTGTAGCGCACGACGGCGGGCACGATATCCTTCCCCGCCATGTCGATCATCGTCAGCGCCTCGATGTTGATCGTCTTGGCGTACAGCTCGTAGGATACGTCCGCGCGGGCGCGCAGCTCCTTCTCGGTGAACACGCCCTGATGCGCGAACAGCGCGACGGAAGCGGGCTTCACCAGCTCCGGCACGGCGTCCACCATGCTCCGCAGGTTCGGCAGGCCGCGGCGCGTCGCCTCCGCCACCCATTCGTCGGTATATCCGTTGCCGTTGAAGATGATGCGCTGGTGCGCGGTCATTTCGCGGCGAATGAGCGCGTGCAGCGCGGCTTCAAAATCCTCCGCCTTTTCCAGCTCGTCGGCAAACGCGCCGAAGGCCTCGGCCGCGATGGTGTTGAGTGCGGTGTTCGCATCGGCGATGCAGCCGGAGGACGGCACCATGCGGAATTCAAACTTGTTGCCCGTGAAGGCGAAGGGCGAGGTGCGGTTGCGGTCGGTCGCGTCGCGGCGGATAAACGGCAGGGTCGAAACGCCCACGCGCATGATGGATGCGGAGGGCACGGTTTCCTCGCTGCCGCGGATGATGTGATCCACCACGGCGGTGAGCTGGTCGCCCAGGAACATGGATATGATCGCAGGCGGCGCTTCGTTCGCGCCAAGGCGATGGTCGTTGCCGGGATTGGCGGCGCTCATGCGCAGAAGACCGGCGTGCTCATCCACCGCCTTCATCATCGCGGCGAGCACGAGCAGGAACATCCAGTTTTTCTGCGGATCGCGCCCCGGTTCGAGCAGGTTGTGGCCGGTGTCCGTCGTCAGCGACCAGTTGTTGTGCTTGCCGCTTCCGTTGACCCCCGCGAAGGGTTTTTCATGCAGCAGGCATACCAGCCCGTGGCGCAGGGCAACCTTTTTCATGACGTTCATAACGAGCATGTTTTCATCCGTCGCCACGTTGGTGGTGTTGTAGATGGGCGCAAGCTCATGCTGCGCGGGCGCGGCCTCGTTGTGCTCCGTCTTGGCCGGGATGCCGAGCTTCCACAGCTCGATATCCAGATCCTTCATGTAGTTGCTCACACGTTCCTTGATCGCGCCGAAGTAGTGATCCTCCATCTCCTGCCCTTTGGGCGGCATCGCGCCGAAAAGCGTCCGCCCGGTGAAGATGAGATCCTTGCGCTTCAGATAGGTTTCGCGATCGACGATGAAATATTCCTGCTCCGGGCCGACGGATGTGGTCACGCGCTGGGTCAGGTTATCGCCGAAGAGGCGGCAGATGCGCACGGCCTGACGGCTGACGGCCTCCATCGAGCGCAGCAGCGGCGTTTTCTGGTCGAGCGCTTCGCCGTTGTAGCCGCAGAACGCCGTGGGGATGCACAGCGTTTTGGTGTCGCCGTTGTCGTAGAGAAACGCGGGGCTGGTGATATCCCAGACGGTGTAGCCGCGCGCCTCGAACGTAGCGCGGATGCCGCCGGAGGGGAAGGAGGAAGCGTCCGGCTCGCCGCGAATCAATTCCTTGCCGCGCAGCTCCATGATGACGCTGCCGTCCTTCTGCGGGCTGATGAAGGAATCGTGCTTTTCGGCGGTGGTGCCGGTCAGCGGCTGAAACCAGTGGGTGTAATGCGTAGCGCCCTGCTCAATCGCCCACGCCTTCATGGCGCTGGCGGTCGCGTCCGCCACGGCGGGGTCAAGCTCCTCGCCGGTCGCTATGCTGGCGGCAAGGCGTTTGTAAATCTCTCTGGGCAGGCGCGCGCGCATCTCCTTATCGGAAAAAACGCTGCTGCCGTAAAGCGACGGAATATCCAGATATTCGCTCATGCGTGCTCTCCTTGGGCCGTATTTCTCCCGCGCTCCCATCGGCGCCGGGAGGGATGCATACCGTATTACAATACACCATTCGACCCGAAATTGCAATTAAGAAAAGCATTTCGGCCAAATCGTTTCGTTTTTTCGGTGTTTATGCCTTTTTTCTTTGGTTTTTGCGGCAGCTTTTGCCGCTGGTACTTTCTGTGCCGTCGTTTTTTATGCCGCAGGCCGTTTAGGCCGCCGCGTTTCCAGCATAAAATGAAAATGCCGCGCTCCTCTCGTTTTTTCAAAACGGATGACGCGCGCGGCGGCGGGCAAAATCATCTTGCGGCAGCGCGGACACATCGCCCCGCCCCGGCATAATCTGCCATCAGGCGGGTTCGCCGCCGCAAAGCCGAAAAAACGGAGGGATTCTCATGGCGCATTATGCGGTTCGCGAAAGCCCGCCGCTGCGGGGAGAAATACCTATCAGCACATCCAAAAACGCGGTGCTGCCCATCATGTGCGGCGCGTTGCTGACCGGCGAGGACGTGCGCATCGAGCGCGTACCCGAGCTGACGGATGTGAAGACGCTCTGCGCGCTGCTCGCGTCCTGCGGATGCAGCGTGAAAAAAGAAGGCGACGCGCTGGTTCTAAACGCGGGCGCGCTGCAAAATCCGCAGGATGAGGAGGATGTACGCAAGATGCGCGCCTCGGTGCTGGTGCTCGGGCCGCTGCTTTCCCGCCTCGGGGAGGCGCGGATTCCCCTGCCCGGCGGATGCGCCATCGGCCAGCGGCCGATCGATCAGCACCTCAAGGGCATGAGCGCGCTCGGCGCGAAGGTCAAATTTGACCACGGCGGCGTGACGCTCTCCGGCCGCCTGCGCGGCGCGGTAATCTATCTGGATATGCCTTCCGTCGGCGCGACGGAAAACCTGCTGATGGCGGCGACGCTCGCCAGCGGCACGACACGCATCGAAAACGCGGCCAAAGAGCCGGAGATTGTCGATCTGGCGGCGTTTCTGAACGCGATGGGCGCGCGAATCTGCGGCGCGGGCACATCCACCATCGTCATCGAGGGCGTTCGGGCGCTGCACGCCGTCAGTTGGCAGCCCATCAGCGACCGCATCGAGGCGGGCACGATGGCCTGCGCCTGCGCCATCACCGGGGGCGAACTGCTGCTTTCCGGCGCGCGGGCGGAGCACCTGCGCTCGCTGCTCTTCAAGCTCAGCGAAGCGGGCATACATATCAAGGATACGCCGGGCGGGCTGATGGTCTTCGGCCGCGCCAAGCAGCCCTTTGAAATCCGCACGATGGTCTACCCCGGCTTCCCGACCGATTTGCAGGCCCCGATGATGGCCGTCGCCTGCAAAACGCCCGGCACAAGCGTATTTCTCGAAACGATTTTCGAAAACCGCTTCATGCACGCCGCCGAGCTTTCGCGCCTCGGCGCGCACATCCGGGTGGAAAACCGCGTCGCCGTCGTGGAGGGTACGCCGTATCTGACCGGCGCGCCGGTTCGCGCCACCGACCTGCGCGCGGGCGCGGCGCTGATTTTGGCCGGGCTCTGCGCCGAGGGCGAAACGCTGGTGGACGACTCCGGCGGGCACATCGAGCGCGGATATTGCGGCATTGAGGAAAAGCTGCGCGCTGTCGGCGGCCGCATCGAGCGCGTGGCTCTTTAGGGTCTTTTTCGCTGCCGCAGTCTGAAAAATCGCAAAGGTGCTTCTTCTCCCGAAGGGAGGAGAGGCACTTTTATCCTGTCGTTCTTCCCGCTCGCGGCGGCCTTGCAAAGCCATGGGGCTTGGTGTATAATTCTATACGGGATAAATTCGTTCTTCATTTATTTTTCTAAACAAACAAATCTCAGAGATTCGCCCGCGGTTGCGCGCTCTCTTTGATTCTTTTATTCAGAAAGGAATCCGCCATGACACGAAAGCAATGGGCTGCTCTGACTTTATCGCTGCTTGCGCTGGGCATCGGCGGAACGATTGCCGCCGTCTCGATCATCGACCCCTTTGAAGTGTATCACAAAGCGACGGCATTCATCCCCCCGATTACAAACGGCACGCAGCTCTATTCCAACGCGGGCATCGCCAAAAACTACGCATACGACAGCGTGGTGATCGGCTCCTCGATGACGGAAAACTTTCGTCCTTCCCAACTGAATCGCCTTTTCGGCGGGCAGTTCGTCAAGCTGTGCGTCAACGGCGGCTCCTCCTTCGATCACAAACAGATGATGGAGCTGGCCTTTTCCACGCACGACGTTCGCCGCGTGCTGTACGGCATTGATCTGGACGCGCTGACCTACTTCTATAAAACGCCCAACCACGAAACGCCGAATTACCTCTACGACGACGACCTGCTTAACGACGTCGCCTATTGGTTCAACGCCGGCGTGCTGGCCAAATACATCCCCCAATGCCTGATGACGCTCGGCCAAAGCGATCCGGATCAGGTAGACACCATGTACATGTGGAGCGACCTGTTCACATATGGCAAGGACGCCGTGCTTCCGGGGTATACGTTCAGCACCCGCCGCGTCGAGCAGCGCGACGCCGGGGAAAAGCCGACGCTTTCCTATCAATTCCAGATGAACGTGCAGCACAACTTCCTGCCTTACATCGAGCAGCAACCCGATACGCAGTTCATGTTCTTTTTCCCGCCGTATTCGCTTCTCTCGTGGTATCAAACCTACGAAAACGGCACGCTGGAGCTCGATCTGCACCAGAAGCAGGCGCTGATCGAGGTGCTGCTCGCCTATGACAACGTGCAGGTTTACGATTTTCAGGCACGGGCGGATTGGATCTGCGATCTTGACAACTACATTGATACGCGGCATTACAGCGGCGCGATCAACGACGCGATGGCCGAGGCCATGGCCGCCGGAGAAAACCGCGTCACCGGTGCCGCCCAGATTGAGGCCGACAATGATGTGATCCGCAGCCTCGTCGATCAGATCGTCTCCGCCGGAGAATGGCCGTTTTGATTTTTGAAAAGGAGCACCGACCGCCATGCTGTTCAATTCCTACGTCTTCATGCTGGCCTTTCTGCCGCTGACGCTGCTTGGTTATTTTCTGCTGGGCAGACTGCCGGAAAAAATCCAGCTCAACAAGGTTTTCCTCGTGCTGGCCTCGTTTCTGTTTTACGGCTACAACAACCCGAGCTATGTGCCGATCATCGCGGGCAGCATCCTGATCAATTACGCGCTCAGCCAGTTGATGCTCACCCAGCAGAAAAAAGCCCTCCGTCTGCCGCTGATGCTGCTGGGGCTTTTCCTCAACCTCGGTGTGCTGTTTTACTTCAAATACCACGATTTCTTCTTTGAAAACCTGAACGGCGCGTTCGGCCTGCATCTGACGCTCAACCATCTGGCGCTGCCGCTGGGCATTTCGTTTTTCACCTTCCAGCAGCTTTCTTACGTCATCGACAGCTACAAGCGCACCGTGCCGCGCTACAACATTCTGGACTACTCGCTCTTCGTCACGTTCTTCCCCCAGCTCATCGCGGGGCCGATCGTGCTGCACAGCGAAATCGTGCCGCAGTTTGCGGATGTGAAAAACCGCCATTTCAACTTCGATCATTTCGCCCCCGGCCTGTATGCCTTCGCGCGCGGTCTGGTGAAAAAGGTGGTGATCGCCGATACGTTCGCCGTCGCGGTCGAGGCGGGCTTTGCCGACGCGCTGACGCTCAACACGGCGGAAGCGTGGTTCGTCGCCATCGGCTACACCCTCCAGCTCTATTTCGATTTTTCCGGCTACTGCGATATGGCGACCGGCGTGGGGCTGATGTTCAACATCGAGATTCCGATCAACTTCAATTCGCCGTACAAGAGCCTCAACATCCGCGAATTTTGGCAGCGGTGGCATGTCACGCTCTCCCGCTTCCTGACCACCTACGTCTATTTCCCGCTCGGCGGCAGCCGGAAGGGTCTGGCGCGCACCTGCGTCAACCTGATGATCGTCTTTCTGCTCAGCGGCCTTTGGCATGGCGCGGGCTGGCTCTTCCTGCTCTGGGGGCTGATGCACGGGGCGGCGAGTGTGCTCTACCGCATCTTCCGCAAGCCGTATGACGGCCTGCACCCAGCGCTGCAATGGATGATCAATTTCGGCTTCATCGTCGTGGCCTGGGTGTTCTTCCGCGCGACGAGCCTCGCCGACGCGCTGGCCATCGTCAAGGCCATGCTGACGATGAACTTTGGGCCGCTGCGCGATTCCATCACCTCCGCGTTCGCCCTGCCCGGCGGCTTCCATCCGGACGGCAACGCAGTATATATGATGATTTGGTACGCCGCTTCGCTGTTTGCCTGCCTCGGCCTGCGCAACACCTACGAAAAGACGATGGATTTCCGCCCGACGGTCTGCAACGCGCTCTCCACCGTGCTGATGATTCTCTACTGCACCCTGTCGCTTTCCAGCGTGAGCGTGTTCCTGTACTTTAATTTCTAAACGCTTTCCCGGCGCGCGTTCCGCGCCCCTGCCGCCTTTTTCCCCCGTTTTCGGTAAAGTATTGATGAAACGAAAAACTTGGGCGCTTGCGAGCCTTGCGCTTCTGCTCGCCGCAATCGCCGCCATCTGCCTGACGGTGATCGTCATTGATCCGTTTCAGGTGTATCGTCCGGCGACGCGCTATCTGCCGCCGATTGATAGAACCACGCAGGTCTACGCCAACGCGGGCGTTGCGCGCAGCTACGCATACGACAGCGCCGTTGTCGGCACATCCGTGACCGAGAATTTCCGGCCGTCGCAAATGGATTCGCTGCTCGGCGGCCGCTTTATCAAGCTGTGCACCTCCGCCGGAACGGCCTATAACCACGCGCTGCTGATGGATTTGGCTTTCCGCACGCACGACATGCGCCGCATCGTCTACGGGCTGGACGTCTATTCCTTCATCGCCCGGCTCGACCAGACCGGCAGCGACGTGCCGCTGTACCTCTATGACGACAGCCTCCTCAACGACGTATCCTATTGGCTCAACCGCAGCGTGCTGGCCACGTTCCTGCCGCGCTGCCTGAGCGCATGGGGGCAGAAGCAGGACGATTCCATCCGCGACAGCATGTATTGCTGGGCGGGGCAGGATGAATACGGCTCCGTCGCGCTGTATACCGCCCGCTTCACCGCGCCGGAAAATCCGCTGCCCGCGGACGCTTACATCCGGCAGACGCAGGCCAATCTGGACGCGCATCTGCTCCCCTACGTCGCCGCGCACCCGGAAACGCAGTTCGATATCTTTTTCCCGCCGTATTCCGCCGCCGAGTGGGCGACGATGGAAAGCAAGGGCACGCTCGAGAGCATGCTTGCCCTGCGTTCGCTCTGTTACGACGCGCTGAGCGGCTTTGCGAACGTGACGATTTACGATTTCACCACGCGCGCGGATTGGGTGCTCGACCTGAACAACTACAAGGACGCGCTGCACTACGGCCAGTGGATCAACGACGCGATCACCGAATGTATCGCGCGCGGCGAAAACGTCGTTGCCGACCGTGAAACGCTGGACGCGGCGACGGCGCAGCTTCGCGCGTGGGCCGACGCGCAGATTGAGGCGGGCGGCTGGATATTCTGACCGCCGGAAAGGAGACTCACATGCGCCCATCCCCCTCCAAGCGGGCTGATCCCGCCTTCACCTCCGCCGAAGCTTGCAAAACGTCAAGCTCTCGCTCACGCGGGCGATCCCGCGCAATTTCCGATATGCCAAAGCGGGCTGAGCCCGCCTTCACCTCCGCCGAAGTTCGCGAAACGTCAAGCCCCCGCTCACGCGGGCGATCCCGCGCAATTTCCGATATGCCAAAGCGGTCTGAGCCTGCCTTCACCTCCGCCGAAGTTCGCGAAACGTCAGGCTCTCGCTCACGCGGGCGATCTCGCGCAATTTCCAATGCACCAAACAAGCGGCAGCCTTACGGCAAACTGCTTGCGGCCAGCGGCATTTTGCTGGCCGTCGTGCTGGTTAGCGCCCTGATGACCACCTTTTTACAAGCGCCCAACCTCGACGCGCTGGCCGACGCCACCGCCGTGCCGAGCGTTGAGCCCACGCCCAGCCCCGAGCCGACCATCACGCCCACGCCGGCGGTTTACGCCCCGTTCGGCGCGCAATACGGCTACGGCGGCGCGAACCTGATTCCCGATACCCCGACCCCGAATCCGGCCACGTCCGTGCCGACCGCCGCGCCCACCGACACCCCCGCGCCGACCGCCGTTCCGACCCGGACGCTGAAAAAGAATTCCACCGGCGAGGACGTTAAAAAGCTCCAGCAAGCGCTGATTGATCTGGGCTATCTCGCCGACGCGGCGGACGGCACCTTCGGCGCAAACACGCAGGAGGCCGTCACCCGGTTTCAGGCCGTCAACGGTCTGAGCGCCGACGGGCTGGCGGGCGCAAAGACGCAGGAGCTACTCTACAGCGGCAACGCGCTTTCCGCCGATCAAGCGCCGAAGCCCGATTTCCTGATTCTGGTCAATCGTCAGCACAAGCTCGGCAAGAACGACGCGCCGACCGATCTGGTGACGATTGAAAACGTGCTCTCCGCTGACATCGTGAAGGTCAAGTATTCCGGCACAAAGGCCGACCGAACCGCCACCGAAGCGCTGGGGCAAATGCTCTCCGCCGCCATCGCCGACGGCGTTTCCAATTTTCAGATTTCCTCTGCCTATCGCACGTACAGCGAGCAGCAGAAGCTAGTGGACAACTCCGTCGCCAAATATCGAAAGAATAACCCGGATTGGTCGCGCGACCGCTGCCTGTCCGCCACCTATAACACCGTCGCCCCCGCCGGAACGAGCGAACATCAGACCGGCCTCGCCTTTGACATCACCGTGCCCGGCGTGAGCTTCACCGGCACGCAGCAGCAGAAGTGGCTCCACGCGCACTGCGCGGAATACGGCTTCATCGTCCGCTTCACCGCCGAAAAGCAGAAGCTGACGGGCTTTGTCGCCGAGAGCTGGCATTTCCGCTATGTCGGTCAAGAGGCCGCCGCCGTCATCACGCAAAACGGCTGGTGTTTGGAGGAATACGTCGAAAAGATGGGACTGTAGCCCGTTTTCTGCCGCAGATTCACCCCCGCCGCTCTGAATAAGGGAGGCGGGGGGTTTTTGTCTGCAGAACATCAAGTTCCTGCTCACGCAGGCGATTTTACGCCGTTCCCGATATATCCGAGCAAGAGTAAAAAGCAGAATGGCAAACGCCAAAGCAAAAGGGCGGCAGGTCGGGCGCAGACCCACAAATAAAGATGATATTCCCGCGATTTTCTATAAGCACTATCCCGCATATATTGCAGGTCAAATGAATGTGAGCGAACTCGCGCGGATTTGTGATTTGAGCAGACCGACAGTTTATAAATATTTGAAGATGGTTGGTTAAAGAAAGCCCTCTTTCCAAAGGTGGAAAGAGGACTATATTGCTTAACGAACCAAATACCTGCAATTAAATTTCATTTATTAAACAACAAAAGATAATATGATTTATGAATTATTTCCCTTCTAGGCGTTTCCGAACACTTTCTTGTCTGGTTTCATAATAATCTCCATTATATTTTTTGTTAATTTCTTTTGTGTTTTTGTCATCTTTATCAAAAATTAAACTAAAATCAAACTCCCACGAATCGTAATCCTCAAGGTATTTATCTACTTTACTTGAAAAGGTTCTGAAATCAGGTGAATAATTAGTCTTATACTTACAATATAAAGAAGCTTCCTTATAATAATCTTTTAATGTGCCTAAATTAGCATAATCGGGGTCAGTTTGCATAATCATCTGAATATCTTTCAGGGCATATTCAAGAAAAACTTCCATCGCTTCAGGTAGAAAAAAGCATCCGGATTCTTCTCCGAATTTAATAAGAATTTCTCGGGTCTCCATTGGATCATTCGATATACGCGCTTTTTTAATCGCATTAACAAGCAATTCTTTTTGTTCGCTATTATCAATACCATCAAATTTTTTATCTATAATTCCATATATGAAGCTAAGGCTCAATCCTCTATCTTTCTCATTTTTAATATAGTTTCGCAACCACTGAGTGTTTATATCATCCCACGTTTGTACATCTAAAAGAGATTCCCATAATCCTCTAAATATTTTCATATATTTATTGTTTGCATTATACACAAATTTTATATCATTATAAGCAAAATATGCAAGTTCGTCTGTTGTATATTTTGAGAGATCTTCAGCATATGCGGTGCAGCTTACTACGCTTAACAACATAATAACCATCCCCAAAACACTAATTAACTTTTTCATTATAAAATCCTCCTTTTGAATCATAGATATAAGCATCTGCAAGATAGATAGAATCTGCAAATCAATTTTTACTGTTCTTTTTTCTCATACGGAAACATACACCGCTTGCACTGATGAGCTTCTCTGTGGCGATGTTTTAATGTGTTTTCTGCTTCTTCGTAGGTATAACATTCCTCAAAATTATCCGCGTGAACATTTGGATTACTAACATCTCCAAATCGGCAACAACCTGGGATGTAGTGAACTGTTCCTGTTGTTCGATGGAAACGATAAAGTTTTCCCTCCATAAGTTTCTCCTCTCTTAAACTTTTGCGGCAATCGACTTTCTTCCCTCCTTTTTGTCGATTCTCTCGCTTTTTAACTACAATCCGTTGACGTTGTTTGAATTATAACATAAAATAAATGTCTATTCAATGAGAATAGACAAAAATTATTTGACTAATGCCATTCAGAAGTCCGCTATCATTGATTCAAGAGGTGATAGCGATGAATGAAGATTTTGTCCGTGAGCGGATAACCGCGCTTCGGCTGAAAAAGGGCGTTTCAGAATACCAGATGAGTTACGATTTGGGGCATAGTCGCGGCTATGTCTATAACATCTCGTCGGGCAAAGCGCTTCCGCCGCTCAAGGAATTTTTCGCTATCTGTGATTATTTCGGCTTAACCCCCGCGCAGTTTTTCGATGAAGGAACGCAAAATCCTGAATTGATTCAAAAGGCGGTCAGCGGCATGAAACAGCTAAGTGAAGCCGACTTGCTGATGCTCTTAGGTCTAATCAACCGCCTGCTCGATACAAAAAACAAAAGCGAAGGAATGTGAAGGTTTCTTTCGCTTTATTTATTTGAAACTCAGTCCATATGCTTTCGTTTATAAGTTCTGCACCATCCTGTAGCCACAAAATATGTACACTTCTTCGATGTACCACTTTGGGCTGTTTTCGCGCTCTTTTTGCCGCAGTTTGAAACTCAGCGTACAACTTTTGTACCACTCTACGCGAAAAGAGGGCTGCACCTCTTTCAAGCTGCAACCCTCGTTTTTCAAACAATATCTGAATTTCTTACTTACCGAAGTACCGCTTGAGCAGCCCCTCGAAGGCCTTGCCGTGGCGGGCTTCGTCGCGAGCCATCTCATGCACGGTGTCGTGAATCGCGTCGAGGTTATGTGTATATGTTCAGCCTGCGGCTGCCCATATACACTGACTTTCTGCTGCCAGCTTCGCGACATAATCCGCGACATAATTTTAATTTGCCACGCTCGCCATCCACCAAACGACATAATCGCGACATAATCGCGGCATAACAATGGGGTGGAAAAAGTGGGCAATCAACCTGAAAAAAGTGTCTATCAATTAAGCAATGGGATGTGGGGATTTCGTTACTGTGTTCGTATTAATGGAAAGAATGTTTGTAGGCGTTCCAGTAAAGACAAAGACGGAAATCCGTTAAAGACCAAACGCGATGCTCTAAGAGCCAGAAAACAGGCTATCAGTTGTGTGCAAAACCCGCCTGAACCAGTCAAAGCAGATGAAATCATCAAAAGAACAACTGTATCTGCCGTCTTTGAGGAATATCGCGAAAAAGGACGTGCCGACCGCGCCTATAATACAAAGCTCAAACAAGACAGCCTTTGGAAAAATCATTTGAAAGCCGAATTTGGCAACAGGTTCGTTGATGAAATCAAAACAACAGATATTCAAGATTATCTGACCCGCTTATATTATGAAGATGGTTTCGCCTATCGCTATGTCGAATCGTTTCTAAAGATGTTTTACCTTATTTTCGGTCAGGCATATTCACGCGGTTATCTTCCTCTTGACCTTTACAATCGCCTTTGTAAAAACAAAGATACAAAGATTCATATGCCGAAGATGAAAACCGACGAGGATTTGGATATCGTCGCCTTTTCAAATGAAGAATGTGCCAAATTGGATGCTTATTTTCACGGAACAAACGCAGAAACCGCCTATATGTTGGGACGCTATTGCGGATTGCGTATCAATGAGTGCTACGGTCTGAAATGGAATCAGATTGACTTGGAGAATGGCGTTATCCATATTGAACAACAGCAACAATATCAAAAAGGAATTATCAAACTTGTTCCGCTCAAAACTCGAAATGCCCGACGAACCATTTACCTTAATCAAAGGATGAAGGATTATCTTTCTGCTCTTATTTCACAGTGGAATGATGTTTCTCCCCTTATTCTCACTCAACGGGAACAAAATCAAAAGTTCATTGAAGATACAAACGGAAAAAAGGTTTCCTGCCTTGAACTTGTAAATTGCCTTTATAACGGAAAAATTCAAACCGTCAATTCAATGAAATATCATTCTAGGACGCTTAAAGACAAATATGATATATTTTTCAAATATCATTACCTTCGCCACACATACGGCACTCAATTAGCCGTGTTAAATACGCCTGCTCATCTCCTTTGTAGGCAAATGGGACACGCAAATATTCACGTCACCGAGCGTTACTATATCGCCATTTCAAAAGATGGCATTGAAGCATTAAAGAAGAATTTGGAGCAACTTTAATCAACTTTCCTTTTGTCTCCATCAACAGTATACAACTCAACATCATCTTCAAACGACTTGCCTTTTCAGCAGGTCGTTTTTCCTATTTTCCCATCTTACCCAAACAAAAGTGTGCTATTTCGCTTCAAATATTATTTATATATATTCAAATTGAAAAAACACACATTTTTCTATCTGTCCAATTTTACGGACAGTTGATTTGATACAATACAGCCACAAGGTTGAGAGAAACAAAAGAACAACAATCAACAACATTAAACAACTGAAAGGAAGAATCTCACAATGATGAACAACAATCAATTCAAAATCGACTACATCAAAAACACCATCACCGCTTCCAAGAAATTTCTGAAAGCCGCAAGCGTCTACGGTTCTACTGAATACAAAACGATGATTCTGCTTCGCACTGACTTTCCCACTTTTACCTTTGAGGAAAAACAGATTACGCAAAAGAAGGGCAAGCAATCCTATAAAAATCTGACCTTTGAAAAAATGCGCGAACACATCATCCTTTGTCAAGACGGCAACAGGCTCAAGCAGTTTGATTATCTGATGACGTTCTACGAGACCCATCGCAACCGCTACGCAAAAATCAAATCTTGGTATTTGGAACAATATAAAGATGAATACAACGCTGACGCTGATACCAACAATGACGACAATCCCCCTGCTCCTGCCGTTGAACAGCCTGCTACTGCCGCACTCCCTATGTCCTGCTGATTGATATAAATATGAAAGGATTTATTGATTATGAACGCTTATAAGATTGATTTCGTCCACCGCACTGTTACCATCACCAAGGCTTTTGCTATCGCCGCCAACACCTATAATTCTAAAGAATACACGATGCTGAACGACCTTCAAAAGCAGGGCTTCATTATCGTAAATCAAAAACATACAGCTCCCAAGAACCGCAAGCCTACGCCGACTTATGCCCAAATGGAGCAGTATATTTCCTGCCTTGCTGAATCTGAAATTTATCAGAAACAGTATGCTGCTGTTTGTAAAGCAGCCAAAAGCTATAACAATCCGATTATCAAAGTTCGGAAGTGGTTTAACACCACTTTCCCCAACTACAACAAACTGCCAGAGTTCGACGAAAACGGGCGCATTATTGTCACGCCCAAGGGACACGATGCTGACACTTTGAAAGCCGCTTCATAATTGTCCCAATTATCGGACAATCAGTTTTGTATAATATAGTCACAAAGTTGAAGAAAACAAACAACCAACAGAAAAGAAAGACGAGGCAATGATTTATGGGTTACTATTATGATGTTCTTACCAACACACTGTCCGCTACCAAGGGTTTTTTTGATAGGGCTTCTCGCGTAAACACCACCGAATACAATCTCATCAAAAAGCTGCGTGCTGATAACCCAGGTATGACCATCAAACAGCGCCCTTCCTCTACCCGCCCTCATCATAACATCACCTTTGTGCAGATGGAGCATTATATTGCACAGTTCCCCCAAAATCGTCAGAAGAATTTGATGAATCGTTATACTCACGTCCGCGCACTAAGCAAAACCCACGCCAGCCCGTATAAATATGTGTTGGATTGGTTCAATGACTATTTTCCGCACTATAACGATGATATGATTGCTTTCGATAAGGACAATCAGCCTATTTTGAAAACAAAAGATGATAGCAACAACAACAACAACAACAATAATAATAATAATAATAATAATAATGACGAAATAGAAAAATTGGATAAGGAAATGGAAAAAAGCGTCCAACAGTTCAAAGATACTATTTCGTCTGAAAATGTCAGTAACAATGAGTAAGCACCCTACTTTTGAAGGAGACTATACTTCTTATGCTTGGAACAAAATATTTATCTGAATTGGTAAAGCCCGAAATGCTTCAAGCAGGCAAACTGAACATTATCAAATCTCCCACAGGAAGCGGCAAGTCTTACTTTGCCCTGACTGCAATCCCCCAAACGCTTACAGACGCTACACATAGACTGGTCTATTTGATTGATACTATCAACGGCAAAGAGCAAATTCTCAATAACTATCACGCCCAGCGTGATTATATGGATTGGGTAAACGAAACCTCTCATCACTTTCTTTATTTTGATAAAGAGTGTGAGCCAGTCGGTGAATCTGTCGTCGTTATCACTTATGCCAAATTTGGAAAAATCTTAGAAGAACATCCGAATTTTCACGAGTACTTTGATTATATCATTTGCGATGAACTTCCCAGCCTTTTCAAATTTGAACATTATTCAGAACAACCCAATTCACATACCATCGCGCATAAAGGGATAGAAAGAGCTGTTCAGAATGGGCATACCATAGTTGTTGCGCTATCCGCTACACCTGATAGCATCGCAAAGATGTTCAATTCTCCTTGTTATACAGTGCCTTTTGACGATACGGATTTGAAGCATTATGAAACAAAAGAAATCATTCCCTATACAAATCTTTCCTATTTATTAACAACACTTGATGGTTCTGAAACAGGCATTTGCTATGTATCACGAATCAGCGATATGATACGCCTTGAAGAAGAATCCCGCCAAGAAGGACTTCATCCCGTTTCTATTTGGAGTATCCGCAATGAAGCTCATCCAATGACACAGGAACAAATGGATGTTCGCAATGAAATTCTCGAAAACTTTACTTTACCATCCAAATACAATTTTCTCATTATTAACGCAAGCAGCGAAACCAGCATAAAAATCAAATCTCCCATTGATTATGTTATTGTTCACAGTAAAAACGAAGATACTCAAATTCAGGTTCGAGGTCGTGTCAATAGCGATTTGTCGAGGCTCTATCTCCCCTCAAATTGCCCAAATGCTTTAACTGTACCCGATGAATTTTTAAGTCGTCCGCTCTTTAGAGAAGATAAGGAAAAGTTATATACCATTATCAACCTGCGCAATGACTTTGGGCGCATTTACAGATGGCGCACAATCAGCGATATGCTCATCGACTGTGACTATTGTATCAGCAACGGACGAAAGAACAATCGGCGCTATTCAATTATCACCTTACCCGCGAATATGAGCGCATAACATAAAAATGCCATTTCTGTCTAAAACATTAGTCATATAGATAAAACTGGCACAAAATGGAAACAATGCCGTTTTTGTCTAAAAGAATAGTGATATAGACAAAAATGGCAGGAAATCAATATAACACAAACAACGATTTGAAAAGGAGCAAGCAGCTTATGAAAATGATTATGATTCCTCATCCTTTTGACAACGATTATGATACCATTATTCAAAACGCCAGAAACGTAATGTCCGACGAAGCCTTTGATGCGTTCAAACTTGGTCTGGCGTGTCGATATTATGAAACACTCTTTTTCCCCGATGAAGTTTCCGACTAACTAAAAGATGAGCGAAGGAGCATTTACGTTCCTTCGCTTTTGTTATTGGTTTCGAGCAGGCGGTTGATTATACCTAAGAGCATCAGCAAATCGGCTTCACTTAGTTGTTTCATGCCGCTGACCGCCTTTTGAATCAATTCAGGATTTTGCGTCCCCTCATCGAAAAACTGCGCAGGGGTTAAGCCGAAATAATCACAGATAGCGAAAAACTCCTTGAGCGGCGGGAGTGCTTTGCCCGACGAGATGTTATAGACATAGCCGCGACTGTGCCCCAAGTCGTAACTCATTTGATATTCTGAAACGCCCTTTTTCAGCCGAAGTGCAGTTATTCGTTCACGGACAAAATCTTCATTCATCGCTATCACCTCTTGAATCAATGATAGCGGACTTCTGAATGGCATTAGTCAAATAATTTTTGTCTATTCTCATTGAATAGACATTTATTTTATGTTATAATTCAAACAACGTCAACGGATTGTAGTTAAAAAGCGAGAGAATCGACAAAAAGGAGGGAAGAAAGTCGATTGCCGCAAAAGTTTGAGAGAGGAGGAAGCATGCGAGAAAAAACTTATCGTTTTAATAAAGCAAGTGGAATCATTCACTATATTCCACGATGCTGCTGTTCTGGAAAAGCTAGAAATTCAATTTCTTATAAGGATAACTACGAAGAAAGTTATACTTACGAGGAAGCAGTAAATGTTTTGAACTCTCGATGTGTACAAGCATTCAAATGCAAGAAATGTGACTGGCCCAAAGAAGAAAATTTGCAACATTAGTTGCGGAGGAATATACAATGAAAAAGATAGTTGGTATTTGTCTGGCAGTAATGATGATGGTTTTTGCATCTTCTATTGTAATCGCTGAAGATTCAACAGACGAATATGGAATTTGGAATATTGATGAATTTGTAGATGAATTTGACATGCCGACAGGCGAATACTTTATTGTTTCTGACCCTTTGCATGGAAAATTCAGTAATAGTGCTACTACAAACTCTGATGTTACGGCATTTCTTTTTTGCAAGAAATTTTCTGATACCAAAAAACCGTATATAACACTCATGATGTATGAATATGATAGCATCCTTGTGAAAAATGCGTATTCTTCTGCCGAGATATACGATATTATCATGATGGATGGTGCAGGTGTAAAACACAATTTGACTGGTGTCATGCTGTCGCATGATTCGGATCTCGGAATTGCAATTGATGAAGAGATTGCGACAGTCATCAATGCGCTCAAAGAGGGCGGCACCGTTCGATTCGCCATTGTTGATTCTGAAAACAGCTTAAACAAATATAGCTTTGCCATTGATGATGCTGATGGATTTGATAAAGCATATTCTGATTGGTTAGCAAAGTAACTACTTATTCCCGTTTAGCCCTCTTTCCACTTCGGAAAGAGGGCTTTCTTTATCCAACCATCTTCAAATATTTATAAACTGTCGGTCTGCTCAAATCACAAATCCGCGCAAGTTCGCTCACATTCATTTGCCCCGCTACATATGCGGGATAGTGCTTGTAGAAAATCGCGGGGATATCATCTTTATTTGTGGGTCTGCGCCCAACCTGCCGCCCCTTTGCTTTGGCGTTTGCCATTCCGCTTTTTACTCTTGCTCGGATAATCGACAATTCCAATTCAGCGAAAACCGCGCTCATTTGAATAAACGCTTGGCTCATTGGGTCGATTTGACCGTTGCGGCAATCAACGGTAATTGAACCGACAATGACCAGCCGCAATCGCTTTTGTTTGATGATATCCACGATTTCACAAAGCTGTTTGGTCGAGCGCGTTAGGCGGCTGACCTCTAATGTGATGATGGTATCGCCTACATTCGCTGCTTCAAGGAGCATATGGAGGTTTTCTTTTACTTTTGCGTCGCCGTGTTCAAACTCAAAGATAACTTTTTCTGCCCCAGCGCTTTTCAATTCCCTGATTTGTCTGTTGATATCCTGCTTATCTTCGTTGGTAGAGCATCGCGCATAACCATAGACCATTTTTCATTGTTCCCCCTGTCAAATCAAACAAGTGATTTCCTTTACAGAATTTCGTGCTGGATTTTTCCCGCTTTTCAGGCACAAAAGACGCAAAATCTGTAAAGGAAATTCAAACTGGGCTTTACTTTACAATAAGCGCTTGATACGCCTGAACACCATCGCGGAAACCCTGTTTATAGGCTTCAACCGCTAATTCCTGCGCGTATGCTGTGCTGTTGTCCGTTCCATCCAATTCGCGCAATGCCGAAGCAAATTCAGGGTATTGGGCTGGATTCTCCGTCATTTCCATTTCGATTTGGTCAATACGTCTACGCACGATTTCATCAACCGCATTTTTGAAGAATGATTTCATATGCTTTCCTCTTTCTTAAAGAAATGAGCGGGAGTTATGCTCCCGCAAGAATGAGTTCAACGGCTTTTTCTGCCTTGCCAGACGCACTGACGATAAATCGCTTATCATTCTTCAAAACATTCAGCCAGCTTTGAACATATGCTGTGTTGTTGCGGAAACTCTTTTCGGTTTCCAACCCTGCGTGATTGACCAATGCCGACGCGCCAATTTCGGCGACCAATTCTTCCTTGCTGTATTCCGCATTGCCGAAATGCGCGGTTTGAGTTAGGCGGTTCAGGCGGTTACTGTGTCCTGTGCTGTGAACCATCTCGTAAAACGCTGTGCTGTAATATTCAGCGGTTTCGGCAAATTGGCTCATCATCGGAAGAACAATCGTATCATTGGAAGGACGATAGAACGCTTTGTCTCCCTCTTGATGAATAAGCGTCACGCCAGCCCGTGCGCAATAGTCGGAAATAAGGCGTTCGGCTTCTTTATCAGGTTCAGCGTTGTGTGCCAAGGGCTGAATGTGTTTCGCGGTAATCCCTTCGCATTGGTCGATATGGAACACGTTGTAGTAGCGAAGCAGGGGAACTTGCTTTTCTTCTTTTGTGTCCTCATCTTCAACCATCAGGAACTTCCAGAACACAACCATATGTGATTTTTCACCTTTGCGAACGTGTCCGCCTACGCTTTGAACCTGTTTGAAGGTCAGGTATTCGCCCGCCTTGCCCAACAGCATTTGATTCAGCAGGGAATAGGGCTTTCCTGTTGCGTAAGAAATCGCCGCGCCACAGGCAACCCACGGCTTACGCCAAGGAATAACGCCCTGTTCCAACTGATTGATGATACGATTTGTGATTTCTGCGTAAATATCCATAATTCTTTGCTCCTTTTGATTGAAGGGAGCAAGGAAAGTGTGGTAGAATATCCTTGCTCCCGTTGGTTCTTGGTAGGTGCTGATGTGGGCGATGAGCCGAACGTTGTGGTAGATGTTCGGCTTTTTTAGTTGATGGTGAATCGGCACGTTCTGGTTTCTTTGGTATATGCCTTTGCCAATTCAGGATTTGCCTTTTTGAACGCTGTGCTATCAAAGCGCGTTCCTGTGACGACCTTCCAAGTCATTTTGTAATCGCCTGCTGTCAGCGTTTCCGCGCCCTGTTGCGCCATTTCATATTTGATTGCGTCCTCAATAGCGGTTTTCATCGCTTCCAGTTCCTCAATCTCTTTGCGAACTTCCATCAGTTCGCGCGCCTTGGCTTCCAATTCGTTGATGCTCATTGTTTTGTCCTCCTTTTGTTGTTGAGGTTTTCTTTATCAACCTTACGAGTATATTATAAAGGATTTCATTTATTTTGTCAAGCGATTTATAAAGATTTTTTTTTATTTTTTCTATTTATCATTGACGAACAAAAGAAGAATCTGTATAATAACATCAAAAGGGGATGAAAAAATGACGATTTCGCAAAAAATCAAAATGGCTTTAGCGTATAAAGGAATGAGTGAAGCCGACCTTGCCCGCGCCGTTGGTTCCAGTCCACAGGCTTTCAATCAAAGAATGAAAACAGGGAAGTTTTCAAGCGATGAAATGGACAAAATAGCCAACGCCCTTGAAGCGTCTTATTTCTTCGGTTTTGAGTTCAAGGACGGTACAAAAATCTGAATATGAAAAAATCAGGGTTGCCTTGCTACTACTGCGCGGCAACCCTCATTGTGTCTAGGGGGCGTATGTTCTGGGCGAAAAAAATTCACTTTTCAAAATATGCCCCCTGTCTGGTCTACATCCCCGCTAAATTCAATTTGAAATCGGTTTAACGGAATACTTTTTGAAGATGTTTGAAAAGGTCGTCTATGGTTTTCTTTGCCTGTTGAACAGATTTTTTATCCACTTCAACTTTAACTTTGTTGCTGTCCAGCACTTGCTGAACCATAGAAGGAAGCTGTTCTTTCACTTCTTCCGCGCGTCCTAAAGAAACTGCGTCCGCATAATCACAAAATTCCTGAATGTGCGGCGTATGGTTGGGGTTTTCCCCGTTCAAAGCGTTTTTCATCTACATAGTGTGCCGTTGCATATTGGCACGCATTAAATTGCTATTCATATTAACATTTCTCCTTTTCTATTCTCGGTTGACATTCAACAAATTTACTCATTAAACAAATATATTTCATTGATGATATGTGTGTATTTTGGCTTCGCGCTATATTTATTGCTTTAACAGCCAAAAATCACACTTCTTCTTTTCGCGGTGTAATCCACGCCGTTGCCGAAATCCACGTTCCCATACACTTATACTGTCCGTCTCCCTGTTTCTCTACGATTTTATCTGTCATAATCGCCCACAGTTCGCCACTCAATACTTTCTTCGCTTTTACAATCGTGCTTTCGGACAGCGCAAGTTCTTCCCTCATTTTTTCATTGGTCGTAATTTCATTACCGTGTTCTATAAAATACAGCCATACTTTTAGAGAAGCCGACCAGTCCACACCGCATTTATCGCACTCGCGCAATGCTGTAATCCAATCTTTTCTTATTCGTATAATTTGTTTATCGCGCTCCGCTTTCTTCGCAAGAGTAAGCGTCCAAGTATTACCATCTTTAATGGTTTTGATTTTTCCACTTTTTTCGAGGTTCTCAATCGCTGTTTTTATCTTTGCGTTTGTTCTGCTGTCTCTTGATGCTACGTCGAGAAATTCACACATATCCGTCAGTGTCCCACGATAGGCTAAATGATTATCCGCAAGTAAAACAATCATTGTCAGAATTTTGAACTACATCTTTTCAATCGGCAACCATTCTTTTTCAAATTCTGCTTCTTTCTCTTGAGTTTGTTTTCTCAACCCTTTTCATCCTCCTTATTCAAATAGTCTCGAAGGAGCTTCCGTACAATTTGAGAAAGGGTCAAATCCTTCTTTTGTGCTAACTCCGTAATTTGGTCTTTTTCTCTTTCATCGAGTCGAATACCGATGTGTGCCACATCCTCATCCCCCTTCATTCTCTTTTGAAAATCCCATTGGCTTCGTTTTCGTCTTTTGTCCAACTGGGTTTTACAAATTTATAATAACAAAAATTTTCTATCAAATCAAAAAAGAGCGCCCAGCGCCCAAAGTTGATGGAAGTTGTGCTATAATGAAGGAAAGTTGTGAAAGGTTGCTGATTGTTGTGCGGACAGATGATAAGAAGTTAAAACTTGTTTATTTAATGGATATTTTTCGGCAATATACTGATGAAACGCACGGATTGACCATCAACGAAATTGCTGAAAAGATGAGTGCTTTCGGCTATACACCCGAACGAAAAAGCCTTTATTCTGACTTCGATTCTTTAGGTTCTTATGGCTTTTGTATTGAAAAAGACAGCAAGCGCCCACCTCACTATTATCATGTTAAGAACCCTGAAAAAGATATATCTCTCACCGAATTAAAGCTCATCTGTGATTGCGTCCGTTCATCGAAATTTATGGACGAACAGGTTTCTTCTCTCTTGATTGAAAAACTCAAAAACAACGTCAGCGGGATTGAAGCCCTCGCTCTATCACGCCAAATCACTGTGTTGAACCGTGCTAAAAAGACCAATAGCGACCTTCAAAATAACCTTGACTGCATCTTCAAAGCCATTGACAGCAACCTTCAAATCAAATTCAAATACGCCTATTATGATGAGCATAAAAAACGCCGCTATCGCAAAAAAGCTGATACCAACGGCTTCTACTTTGCCAGTCCGTATAAACTCATCTACACCGATGATAACTACTTTCTCTTAGCTTATGAAAGTTCCAATCACCCGCCGAAGATTAAGCACTTCCGCGTGGATAAAATGGCAGAAGTGGGCATTGTGGTTGCTGAACGCGAAGGTCTGGAAGCATATCAATCCATCCTCGATATAGACCATTACACAAATTACACCTTTTCGATGTATGGCGGCGAAGTGCGAAATGTCACTCTTGTTTTCATCAATCATATCACCGATACCATCATTGACCGATTTGGTTCTGATATCACCATCACACACTTTAATGATACTCATTCCAAAGTCATCGTGCCGATTGCTTTAAGCAACGCTTTCTATGCTTGGGTCTTTGGTTTAGGTAAGAGAATCCAAATCGCCGCTCCACAGGAAGCCATCGAGGGGATGAAAAAGCTGCTCGTTGATGTTTCAGAAAAATATAACACATAAACAAATAGCGTCAGTCAAATCAGGACTGGCGCTCTGTTTTTTTGTAAACAAAAGGTTATTGACAAACAATTTTGCTACATCTAAAATACAAGCATCGTTTGGTGTGACATAATTCGTGACATAATCAGAAAAACAATGTGCCGTGGAATTCCCCTCGCGACATAAATATGACATAATTTGGCGTTCAGAGCGCGAAAAGAGGGCTGCACCTCTTTCAAGATGCAACCCTCATTTTTCAAACAATATCTGAATTTCTTACTTGCCGAAATAACGCTTGAGCAGTCCCGCGAACGCCTTGCCGTGGCGGGCTTCGTCGCGCGCCATCTCGTGCACGGTGTCGTGGATCGCGTCGAGGTTATGCTGCTTGGCCAGCTTCGCCAGCTCAAACTTGCCCTCGGTCGCGCCGTTCTCGGCCTCAACGCGCATTTCAAGGTTCTTCTTGGTGGAGTCGGTCACGACCTCGCCCAGCAGCTCGGCGAACTTCGCCGCATGCTCGGCCTCTTCATACGCGGCCTTCTCCCAGTAGAGGCCGATTTCCGGATAGCCCTCGCGGTGTGCAACTCTTGCCATTGCGAGGTACATGCCGACCTCGCTGCACTCGCCCTGGAAGTTTGCGCGGAGATCAGCAAGGATATCCTCGCTGACGCCCTGTGCGACGCCGACAACGTGCTCAGCCGCCCAAGTCATGTTCTCTTCCTGCTTCGTGAACTTGGAAGCCGGTGCCTTACATACGGGGCAGAACTCCGGAGCTGCTTCGCCTTCAAAAACGTAACCACATACGGTGCATACAAACTTTGCCATAATAAGATCCTCCTAAAATTGATTTTCGTTTGCGGCTTTTAAGCCGTTTTATTTTTGCTTTTTTCTTTGCATTCGGCGCACACACCGCCGAACAGCAGGTCTTCTTTTGTGATTGTAAACCCGTGTTCCGCTTCAATGCGCTCGAGTGTTTCTGTGTCCACAAGCGGTTCAAAGATATCGAGCACGCGCCCGCAGCAGTCGCAGACGAAGTGGCTGTGTGCCGAAGTATCGCCGTCGAAATGCTCCTGCCCGTTGATGACGCCGACGCTTCTCGCTTTGCCCTCTGCACAGAATTTTTTAAGATTGCGGTAAACTGTGCCGAGACTTAAATCGGGATATTCGGGTCGCAGCGCAGCGTAGAGCCACTCCGCGGTTGGGTGCACCGTTGTGGCGCGCAGTGCGTTGTAGAGCGCCTCACGCTTTCGGCTGAACTTTTCCGGCATCGGCTTCACCTCCTTTAGGTTTGTGGGATTTCTTTCTCTCTCACTTGTTGGCACTATTATAGCACGTCTTTTTCGATTTGTAAATAGTAATAATTATCATTTTTATTATTATTTTGTAAACAAATTGTGAACAAGCCTATTGAAAAGCTTTCAAAACCCCGTTTGCTTGCTTTCCGAAAACAAGATGCAAAACGGCTCTGCATTTTACCCGCAAAGCCGTTTTCTTAGTTTCTATTTATTCTCCTTTGGTCTCATCGTTTTCCGGTGGAAACATTTTCATGAAGTTAAGTGCTGCGCCGACGAGGTCGTCGTTTTTCATCATTTCGGGAACATCCTGCGGCCGGAACCAGATCTGCGCAAACTTCTCTATGACGGGACGCACCATTTCTCTTTCCGCATCCGTATGCGGTGTGCCGATGCCGCCCGGGTTCATCATGTGTGCAATGAATGTCGCGGCACTCTGCACACGCGCTTCACCCTCGGGGTTCCACCCGTCTTTTGTCATACAGTTCACGCCTTGCTTTGCGGCAATTTCAATTTTCTTTTCCGCGCGGTGTTCAAAATCTGCGTAATCCCCCGCTTCGTTCCACGCGATTTCGGATACGGCATACAGGCGCGGGAACAGCAATTCTTCGAGGTGTTCCGGCGTTTCCACCTGCTCCGACCACAATGCCGCTTCGTAACCGAGCATATTCGGACTGTCTGCGTAGCTCTTGCCCATGACGACCGGCTGATAATGGTAGACCTTATTCAACGAATTGATGCCATGCGGATAATCGAAATACAAAGCGGACATATTGGAGAAGATCACCTTGCCGCCACGCTCGATAAATGCCGGCACCGGCGCTTCATGCTGCGCCGTCCAATACTGTATGATGTTTCCGGTATCGACATCTTTGGATTCCAGAACATCGTTCCAGCAGACGGCGCGCTTGCCGTGCTTTTTGAGGATAGCGACAACACGCTTCGTGAAGTAGCCCTGCAAATCTTCATAATCGGTAAGGCCAAGCGCTTCCATGCGCGCCTTGCAGTGCGGGCATTTTTTCCATTCGGTCATCATGGCCGTAAGCGCCGATCATGGAGCGGTCCAGG
>OLRV01000375.1_pt1 | contig 44877 bp, 35 predicted proteins | sample 1672421 | NCBI WGS metagenome assembly OLRV01 (sample SAMEA3136684, study PRJEB25190) | human gut metagenome | biome: human gut; feature: human-associated habitat; material: faeces | place: Austria | collected 2013
GCTTTTTATAGCGCCTGCGGCGCGTCAAATTCTGCACAAGACGAGAGGGCACGCCGACGGCGTGCCCTCAGTGCGCAAAGCGCACGTGTTTTTTGATTTTCATAATCAAAAAACGTAGTATTACTCTTTTCTTCCCTCCGAAACTTTCGGCTGGATAGGTTTTTTGACAGTCTGCGCAAAGCGGAGATGCCGACGGCATCTCCGCTTTGCTTGCATAATATTGTAAATAAAGCCTGTATGCTGGTTTTGAAATTCGAAATCTATTTGGAAAGCACTGCGGCCAGAACCGGCTCCAACTCCTCGCAGGCAAGTGATTCCGCATTGCCGGAGTCGCAGGCCTTGGCGACGTTCGGGTCGATGGGCAGCCGCGCCAGCACCGGCAGATGGTATTTCATCGCGGTTTCCGCCAGATGGCTCTCGCCAAAAATCGCATGCTCTCTGCCGCAGTCCGGGCAGCGGAAGTAGCTGTAGTTCTCCACCAGACCCAGCACCGGCACCTGCATCATATTGGCCATGCGCACGGCCTTGCCGACGATCATGGAAACCAGCTCCTGCGGCGAGGTGACGATGATCACGCCGTCGATGGGCAGGGACTGGAACACCGTCAGCGGCACATCGCCCGTTCCGGGAGGCATATCGACGAACATATAGTCCACGTCCTCCCAGACAACGTCCGTCCAGAACTGCTTGACCGCGCCCGCGATGATCGGCCCGCGCCACAGCACGGGGTCGCTGGCGTTGTCCAGCAGCAGGTTGATGGACATGATCTGGATGCCAGTCTTGCTGACGGCCGGATGCAGGCAGCCTTCCTCCGCCCCCGCACACTCCTCCACGCCGAAGGCCTTCGGGATGGACGGGCCGGTGATGTCCGCGTCCAGGATCGCGGCCCGCAGGCCGCGGCGCTGCACCGCGGCAGCCAGCATGGCCGTGACCGTGCTCTTGCCGACGCCGCCCTTGCCGGACACGACGGCAATGACCTTTTTGACCTTCGACCGTTCATTCAGCTCTGCAAGCAGACTCTCCTGCTTGCGCTCTCCGCAGCTTTCGCCGCAGCTTGCACAGTTGCCGCTGCAATTCTCACTCATGGCAATTCTCCTTTATTCTTCGATCTGTGACGCAGCGGCTTCCCACTGCGTCATAAGCTCTTCCAGTTTTACTTCCGCCGCTTCGCGCTCTGCCGTCAGGCGCATCAGCTCCTGATAGTCCGCGGACGCGGCCGCCAGCGCCTTATCCAGCTCCGCCACGGTCTGCTCCTGCACGCCGATCTCCCGTTCCAGCCGGCGCACCAGCTTCTGCAATTCCTTTTCCGGCAGGATGCGGGCAGCCTTCGGCGCTTTTTCTTTTTTCTCGGCCGGACGCTGCATGGCCTCGTGTTCCTTGATGGAGCGGTACTTCGCATAGCCGCAGGGATAGTCGCGGATGCCGCCGTTTTCCAGCTCCCACACGCGCGTGGCAAACTTGTCGACAAAATAGCGGTCGTGGGAAACGAAGATCAGCGTCCCCTCGTAGTCCTCGATCGCACATTCGATCCACTCGCGCGAGGCCACGTCTAGATGGTTCGTCGGCTCGTCGAGGATCAGCAGATTGATCTTGTCGTCCATCAGCATACACAGCCGCAGGCGCGACTGCTCTCCGCCGGACAGCGTGCCGACCGTCTTGAATACGTCCTCCCCGGAAAAGAGGAAGGCGCCGAGGCGATCGCGCGCGACCTGCGGCGTGCAGTTTTTCTCATAGAGCATGGTGTCGTAGAGCGTGCGCTCCGGATGATCGAAATGGATGACCTGCGGCAGATAGCCGTATTTGACGGAAGGGCCGAAGCGGATCTTCCCCTCACCCGGCTCCTCGCCCAGCAGCACGCGCAGAAAGGTCGTCTTGCCGGTGCCGTTGTCGCCCAGCAGCGCGATGCGCTCTCCGCCCGTGACCTGTAGATCCACATTGGAAAACAGCACCCGGTCGCCGAAGCGCTTGCCCAGTCCCTTGACGGTCAGGACCTCGTCCCCGTGGAAATCCTTTTCCCCAAAGCGGGCGCGCAGGGTCTTTTCCTTCGTCGGGCGCTCGGTCTTTTCGATGCGCTCCATGCGGTGCTGGATGGACATCGCGCGGCGGTAGAGCACGCGGTTGTTGATGCCCCAGCCCTTCATGCGCTCGAGCGTGAAGCCGAGCTGCTTGAGCTTCGCCTGCTCGGCCTCGTATTGCTTGAGCTGCGTATTGAAGCGTTCCTGCTTCTCCTGCAAATAGAATGTGTAGTTTCCGCTGTAGAATTCCGCCTTGCCCGCGTGGATCTCAATGATGCGGTCGACCACCTGATCAATGAAATAGCGGTCGTGGGAGATCGTCAGGACGGTTCCCTTGAATTTCTTGATATAAGCCTCCAGCCACTCGACGCTGCGCAGGTCGAGGTGATTCGTCGGCTCGTCCAGCAGCAGAATATCCGTCTTTTCCAGCAGCAGGCGCGCAAGATTGACGCGCGTCTTTTCGCCGCCGGAGAGGCGGTCGAATTCCTGCGGCCGCATGGCCTGCGGGATGCCGAGGCCGTTGCAGATCTTGTCGGTCTGCGTGGCCTGCTCGTAACCGCCGCCCGTCTGATAGGCGCTCGACAGGCGGTCGTATTCATTCAGAACGGCCTTGTCCGCCGACTCGGCCATCTGATGCTCCAATTCCTCCATCCGGCGCTTCATCGCCTGCAGGGGCGCGAAAGCCGTCGCCAGAACGTCGTCCACCGTATAGCCCGCCGGGTAATGCGGAATCTGGGAGATCAGCCCCAGCTTTTTCCCTGCAGCGATCATGATCTCGCCGCTGTCCGGCGTGATCTCGCCGGTCAGCAGGCGAAACAGCGTCGTCTTGCCGCAGCCGTTGCGCCCCATGATGCCGACGCACTCGCCCTCGTGGATGTCGAAGCTCAGTCCGTCGAGCAGGACGCTGCCCACTTCAAAGGATTTGACCAGATCCTTTACCGAAATATCAACCATTGTGTTCTCCGTAGTTGCACAAAAAATCTTCTCTTGTCATCAGGACGTTCAGCGCGTCCAGAAGCGCGTTGCTGCTCATATGCTCCGGCAGGCGCAGCGTCTTCAGAAGCGCCGCACGCCGCGCCGCGCTGTCCGTTCCGCCGGAATAGCCCGCGGCGCAGAGATCGGCCTTGGTGATCAGCTCCGTCCGGCGGAGCGCGTCCGGCTCCGCCTCCGCGCCTGCGTCACGCAGCGCCTGCAAAAGCACCTCCGGCGGCATCCCCTCGACGCCCAGCTTGCCCTCCTTGCCCGGATGCTCCTTGCGGCGTTCCTTGCCGTAGACATCCGGGATGTAGGCGTGCAGCACGCCCTTTTTCGGCAGCACGCGCTTGAGATAATTGCGGATGACAAAGCCCGCGCCGTCCGAATCCGTCAGGACGATCAGTCCGCGGCGCTCCGCCGTCATGCGCAGGAGGCTCACGAGCTCTTTGTTTTTCATCACACCGAAGCCGTTCGTTTCAAACACCGGCGCATCGACGAGCTGACGCAGCGCATTTTTATCATACCGCCCCTCGACGACGATCGCCTGCCGCAGCTTAATCATGGCGCGCCTCCTCGGCAAGCGTCAGGATCAGCATCTCCAGCAGACGCTTGGGGTCGTCATAGGAGCGTTTGAGCTTGAAATCCGTATCGCTGCACAGCAGCACCGCCCGGCTGCAAAACCGCTCGGACAGCCGCCGCGCCTGCGACATCGTCTTGTTGGCGGCAAAGGGCGCCAACGAATACAGCTGTGCCAGATCGTCCGCCGTTTTTCCCGCGTTCATCAGCGTTTTCGCCGCATTGAGCCGGCGCATCTGATTGCCGATGGCAGCCAGAATGGGGATCGCCTCCGGCTGGAGCTTGAACATCACGTCCAGCCGTTCCAGCGCTCTGGAAAAATCCCGCTGCCCCATCGCGTCCGTGATCTCAAACACCACGGCCTCCATTGTCGGCTCCGCGACCGCGTCGATGTCCGCCTGCACGATCTCTCCCGCTTCGGAATAAGCGCAGAGCTTTTCGATTTCCATGTCCAGATGCGTCATGGAAACGCCGCAGTAGCGCAGGAGATAGTCGCAGGTCTGCGGGGAGATCGTCTTGTTTTTCGCCCGAAAGTGCCGGACGACCCACGCCTTCAGGTCGCGCTCGGACTGATAGCGGAATTCCACCTGCACGGCGTTTTTCTGCATCACATCCCAGAGCTTTTTCATGCGTTTGTCCGGCTTGAACTCGGTCGCGCTGTAGGTCAGCACCAGACAGCAGTAGTCCGGGAGGTCGGAGAGCGTTTCCGCAATTTTGTTCCGCTCCGCCTCCGGCAAAAGGAAGAGGTCGACGTCGTCCACCTGCACCAGTGAACGCTCCGACATCATGGGGATGGCCTCGATGCTGTCATAGAGAAGCTGCGCCGACAGGTTCTCCTGCGTCAGGCGGTGATAATTAAAATCCTCCGTCAACTCGTCGAGCAGCTGCTTTTTGAGCATGGACAGATAGTGCCGGCGCAGATAGTCCTCCTCGCCGTAGAAAATGTAAAAACGGCCCGGCTGCTTCTGGGCAAGGTCCTTTTTCAGTTGTTCGTACCCGGCCTGCGTGCCTTCCGTCTTTTTTGCCATGTTCTACCTCTCGATCACGATCGTTCCCACCTCGTCCGTGCGCAGCGCAAGCGCACCGGACGCTTCAATGCGCGCCAGAGTCTCCGGCGCGGGATGACCATAGGAATTCTCCCCGACACTGATCACGACGATCTCCGGCGTGACCGTCTGCAAAAGCGCGCTGCCCGTGGAATAGCGCGAGCCGTGGTGCCCGGCCACCAGCACCTCAATATCGTGCAGTCCGTGCCGCACCGCCAGAAGCTGCTCCGAGCGCGCGTCCATATCGCCGGTAATCAGTATATCATATTCTTCCACGGACATCAATGCACTAATTCCGTCATTGTCCCCACTCTCGCGCACCGGCGCGAAGATCTCCAGCCGTCCCGTCGGAAATTCCACCGTCACATCCTGCCGCACGAACCGGACGGCAACGCCCGCTTCCTCCGCCGCGGTAAGGATCCGTTCGCGGTTTCCGCCGTCGTCCGCCTGGTCGGGCGCGAGGATCGTGCCGACCTCCATTCTGGAAAGCAGCTGCGGCACGCCGCCGACGTGATCCTCGTCAAAATGCGTCAGGACAAGGAAGTCGATCTGCGTTTTGCCCTGCATCAGAAGGCGGCGGGCAAGCTGTTCTCCGGCATCGTCGGCATAGCTGCCGCCGCAGTCCACCACGACCGTCAGGCCGCCGGGCTGCAAAAGAAGGCACTGCCCCTGCCCGACATTCAAAGCAGTAAAAGTCAGGGCGGCATCGCCCGGCAGCATGGAAAACGCAACGGCGCAGGCAAGCGTCGCGGCAACCGCCGCGCAGAATACCCGCTTGCATCGGCAGCGGCCGAGCAGGAAAATCGCCAGAAGGACATAGAAGCCAGCGATCCACAGGCAAATGTAATCGCTCTGCGTGTAGACCGCCGCAAAGGGAATGCGCGAAAGCGCCCCGATCACGCGCAGAACCAGCCGGACACCCCAGTCCAGCACCCATGCAAGCGCGGCTCCCAGCGGTCGCCAGAGAAAGCTCAGCAGCACCGCCGCGCAGCCGAAGGTGAAGAGATAGCCGATCAGCGTCAGAAGCAGCAAATTCGTCACCGGCGCGATCAGCGACACCGTTCCGAAATAAGCCGCGACCAGCGGCAGCGTAAGCACCGTCGCACCGAGGCTCATCGCCTGAATGGAGAAAAGGCCGCGCGCAAGGCCGGACAGGCGCAGGTGCTTCTTCCGGAACGCTCCGGGCAGAAAGCGGCGCTCCATCCAGCGCAGAAGCGGCTCCGTAAACAGCAGGATGTCCGCCGTCGCGCCGAATGAAAGCTGTAGGCTAACGTTTGCAACCGCCCACGGATTTTCGACCAGAAGCAGGAGCAGCGCAAAGCCCAGCGAGGTCGGCGCGTCGTTTTCGCGCCGGAACAGCGGCGCCAGCAGCAAAACCGCGTGCATCACGACCGCGCGCACGACGGAAGCCGGAAAGCCCAGCATCGCCGCAAAGAACAGCATGACCGGGATCCCGACGACCGCCGCCAGCCGCCGGCGGCGGAAGCACAGTAGAAGCACCGCCCCGGCGATCAGCGACACGTGCAGGCCGGACACCGCCACCACATGGGAAATGCCCACAAGGGACATCTGATTTTTTGTTTCATAGGTCAGCCCGCTGCGGTCGCCCGTCAGAAGCGCCCGCAGGAAGCCCTCCGTATCCGCAGAAAAGAGCGCCGTGATCCTCTCGCGCACGGCCTTCGCCGCCACAGTAGGATAGTCACGCAGCGGTATCTTTTCCGCCGTCGTGATCTCCGGTTCACTTCTCTGGAAGCCGAGCAAGCGGATGTCCTTGGAAGAATAGTAGAGATTCTCCTCCTCTCCGCTGCCGCGGGAAACGTCCGCCACCTTCGCTGTCAAGCGCAGCGTGTCGCCGGGGCGCAGGGTCTGCTCCCCGTTCAGATACAGGAGCATCCGGCCGCCGTCCAGCCGCACCACAATGCGGCAGCCGTATTTCGTCGCTTCCGGGAAGTCGCAGACGGTCGCAGTAATCTCCTCATTTGCGCCGCAGTGCTCACGCAGCGGCGCGATGCGAAACTGCTCATAGCCGAAGCTCCACAGAAGCCCCGCCGTCAGGCCGAACAGGGCAATGCGCACGCGCTTTGCCTGCGGCAGCCGGAGGAAGCACAGCGCCAGCCCACACAGCAGGCAAACTCCCGCCGCGATCAGGCAGACCTTGGGAGGAAGCAGATACACATAGACCGCCGCTGCCGCCGCAAAAGCAAAGGAAAAGATCGCCAGTTTGCGCATATCGTCCCTCCTTCCCGATAGCAAGCAGGACGGGTGTTTCACGCCCGTCCTGACAAGAAAATATTAGTTGAAGCTGCCCAGCGGCTTTCCGCCGAGCACATGGAAGTGCAGATGCCGGACCGTCTGACCCGCATCCGCGCCGCAATTCGTCACTACGCGGAAGCCCTCGGAAAAGCCGAGCTGCTTCGTCAGCTTCGCGATTACGGCAAAGATATGCCCGACCAGCGCGGCATTGTCCTCGCCGAGCTCCGCCGCAGATGCGATATGCGCCTTCGGCACCACCAGAAAATGCTGCGGTGCAAGCGGCTGAATGTCATAGAAGGCGAGGCACAGCTCATCCTCATAGAGCTTTTTCGACGGGATCTCTCCCGCAATGATCTTGCAGAAAATGCAGTCGTTCATATGATTTCCCTCTTATTTCACGTTCGCCGCGACGAATTCGTCCACAATCGCAAGCGCATTGTCCAGCTTCATCGGATTCTTGCCGCCGCCCATCGCGGAATCGGGCTTGCCGCCGCCGGAGCCGCCGCAGATGGCAGAAACTTCTTTGACCAGCTGTCCTGCCTTGATGCCGCGCGCGACGGCATTCTTGCCGCAGACCGCCAGAAGCGTGATCTTCTCGCCCTGAATGCCTGCCAGAACGGCAACGGCATCCGGCTCGCGGTCGCGGATCTGGTCGCCCAACTTGCGCAGATCGGCCGCAGAAATGTCGCTTCTGGAGATCGTCAGGACCTTCAGGCCGCTGACATTCTTCGCCGCAAACAGGCAGCGCTCGATCTCGCCGCTGAAGAGCTTGTCCTTCATGCGGTCAAGGCTCAGCTTCAGCTCCTTCAGTTCGCCCATCAGTCCGTGCGCGCGCTGCAAAAGCTCCTTCGGCGTGGTCTTGAGTTCTTCCGCAACGTTCAGCAGAACGCGGTTGGCCTGCTCCATCTGCTCAATGACCTTCTTGCCGGTGTAGGCCTCGATACGGCGCACACCGGAAGCGACGGAGGCTTCGGACATAATACGGAAGGGGCCGACCTTCGCGGTGTTGCTCAGGTGCGTGCCGCCGCAGAACTCAATGGAATCCTCCCCCATTCTGACCACGCGGACGACGTCACCGTACTTCTCGCCGAAGAGCGCAGTCGCGCCCAGCTTCTTTGCTTCCTCAATGGGCAGGACCAGCGTTTCCACATCCTCGCCCTTGAGCACCATCTCCATCACGATGGAGGACACCTGTGCAAGCTCCTCCGGCGTCATTGCGGAGAAGTGCGTGAAGTCGAAGCGCAGATGATCCGGTTCGACCAGAGAGCCCGCCTGATGGCAGTGGTCGCCGAGCACACGCGTCAGCGCCGCGTCGAGCAGATGCGTCGCGGTATGCGCGCGGCGGATGGCATTGCGGCGTTCGGTGTCGATGGAAACGGTGCACTCGTCGCCCAGCTTGATCGTGCCGGAAACGACCTTGCCATAGTGCATGAACTTGCCACCCTTGTTCTTCTGAACGTCCGTGACCTCGAACACACCGTCCGGGCCGGTGATCGTGCCATGGTCGGCCACCTGACCGCCCATCTCGGCGTACATCGTCGTCTGGTCGAGCACCACGATGGCTTCGACGCCCTCGGCGATCTCGGTGCGCGGTTCGTCCTCGGACACCATTGCAAGGATCTTGCCCTGCGTTACGTCGTTTTCATAACCGACAAATTCGGTAGACGGGATATCTTGGCCAAACTCGATGCCGGCCCAGCCGAGGTCGCCCAGCGCCTTGCGCGCCTCTCTTGCGCGGACCTTCTGCTCCTGCATCTGGCGCTTGAATTCTTCCTCGTCGACCTGCATACCCTCTTCCTTCGCCATCTCGATCGTCAGGTCGATCGGGAAGCCGTAGGTGTCGTAGAGCTTGAAGGCGTCCGCGCCGGAGAACACCGTTTCTCCCTTTTCCTTATGGGAGGCCAGCATTTCCGCAAAGATGCGCATACCGCCGTCGATGGTCTTGGCGAAATTCTCCTCCTCCACGCGCACCACGCGGGTGATATAGGCCGCGCGCTCGCGCAGATAGGGATAATGTCCCTCATTTTCATGGATGACCGTTTCCACGATCTCGCACAGGAAGGGATGGTTCACACCCAGCAGCTTGCCGTGGCGCGCCGCGCGGCGCAGCAGGCGGCGCAGAACGTAGCCGCGGCCCTCGTTGGAGGGCAGCACACCGTCCGCGATCATAAAGACGGAAGCGCGAATATGGTCGGTGATGACGCGCAGGGAAACGTCGCGCTCCTTGCTCTGGCCGTAGCTTGCGCCGGTCAGCTCCGTCACCTTGTGGGTGATGTTCATCACGGTATCGACGTCGAACAGGGAATCCACGTCCAGGCAGACGACCGCCAGACGCTCCAGGCCCATGCCGGTGTCGATGTTCTTCTGCGCAAGCTCGGTGTAGTTGCCGTGGCCGTCGTTGTCGAACTGGGAGAACACGTTGTTCCAAATCTCCATATAGCGGTCGCAGTCGCAGCCGACCGTGCAGCCGGGTTTGCCGCAGCCGTACTTCTCGCCGCGGTCATAGTAGACCTCGGAGCAGGGGCCGCACGGGCCGGAGCCATGCTCCCAGAAGTTGTCCTCCTTGCCGAAGCGGAAGATACGGTCGGCCGGGATGCCGATCTCCTTGTTCCAGATCTCAAAAGCCTCGTCGTCGTCCTGATAGATCGACGGATACAGGCGGTTTTCGTCCAGACCGCAGACCTTGGTCAAAAATTCCCAGCACCATGCAATGGCCTCGTGCTTAAAATAATCGCCGAAGGAGAAGTTGCCCAGCATCTCGAAGTAGGTGCCGTGGCGCGCGGTGTGGCCGATGTTGTCGATGTCGCCGGTGCGGATACACTTCTGGCAGGTGCAGACGCGGCGGCGCGGGGGCGTGACCTCACCCTTGAAATAGGGCTTCATCGGGGCCATGCCAGAGTTGATGAGCAGGAGCGAAGCATCGTTCTGCGGGATCAGGGAAAAGCTGGGCAGACGCAGGTGTCCCTTGCTCTCGAAGAAAGACAGGAACATCTCGCGCAACTCATTTACGCCGTATTTTTTCTGTGCCATGGGAATTGATCCTCCAATCAGTTGATAAAAAAATACACCCCACCCCAACATAGGGGCGAGGCTCACTCGCGGTACCACCCTAATTACCGCCTGCGGCGGTATCTTAAGTCATCCTTTAACGGAGATGAAGCGTCCCGCTCCTCGCGGGCTGCTCAGAAGTGGCTGAACCTACTGCTGGCCACAGGGCTTTCACCATTCCCCTGCTCGCTGCTGCCGCCGGTAGGCACTGGCTTCCTCAACGCATAATCCGATATTACATTCGTATTCTAACAGGGACAGCCGCATTTGTCAACCACGAAAACATTTTTCCAACTTAATAAAAACTTAATTTCTTTTGGGTTATATTTTTAACAACTCCCGTCTACAATAAAAACTGTAAGTGTTGAGTTTTTCTTTTTCATTTTCCCCCTCTATTTATACCGGAAGCAGCAGGCAAGCCAGCCACTTGCCTGCTGTTTTCATATGCATTGCAAAGCGCCGCGATTTTCATCGCGGCGCTTTTGAAATAATATCATATCGTTAATATGCGACGCCCCAGTAGATCATCTTCTTGGCAGGCTTGCCGCAAATGGCGCAGCGGTCGCCCAGATGCTCCTGCGCAAAGGGGATGCAGCGGCTGGTCATGCCGGCCTCTTCCTTCATGCGAAGCTCACAGGCCTCCTCGCCGCACCACATCGTGCGGATAAATCCGCCGTTTTCCTGCTGCAAGCGCTTTGCCTCTTCCATCGTTTCGGCATCGTAGGTGTGCTCGGTCAGGTTTTTCTTTGCCTTTTCGTACATACCGTGGTGGACGGCGTCCAGCATTGCTTCCACGGTGTCGGACAGGCCGTCGAGAGAGACGAAGCTCTTTTCGCCGTTGTCGCGGCGAACCAGCACGCACTGGTTCTGCTCGATGTCCTTCGGGCCAAGCTCCAGACGCAGGGGCACGCCCTTCATCTCATACTCAGCAAACTTCCAGCCGGGGCTCTGCTCGGATTCGTCGATCTTCACGCGCAGTCCGGCTGCGCTCAGGGCTGCCGCAACCTCGCGCGCCTTCTCCAGCACGCCCTCCTTGTGCATGGCGATGGGGATGACCACGAGCTGCACGGGTGCGATTTTGGGCGGCAGGACGAGGCCGCTATTGTCGCCGTGGGTCATGATGATGCCGCCGATCAGACGGGTAGAAACGCCCCAGGAGGTCTGGAACGGGAAGCACTGCTGGTTGTTCTTATCGGTAAAGTGAATATCAAACGCCTTGGCGAAGCCGTCGCCGAAGTAGTGGGAGGTTCCGGCCTGCAGCGCCTTGCGGTCGTGCATCATGCACTCGATCGTGTATGTCGCCTCTGCGCCGTTGAACTTTTCCTTGTCGGTCTTCTGGCCGCGGGTCACGGGCATGGCAAGCACATTTTCGCAGAAATCCGCATAGACATTGAGCATACGCTCGGTCTCCTCGCGCGCCTCCTGCGCGGTGGCGTGCATGGTGTGACCCTCCTGCCAGAGGAATTCGCGGTGGCGCAGGAAGGGGCGGCTGGTCTTTTCCCAGCGCAGCACGCTGCACCACTGGTTGTACATCTTCGGCAGGTCGCGCCAGGAATGGATGATGTCATGGAAATGCTCGCAGAAAAGCGTTTCCGAAGTCGGACGGATGCACAGGCGTTCTTCCAGCTTTTCGCTGCCGCCCATCGTGACCCACGCGCACTCCGGTGCGAAGCCCTCGACATGATCCTTTTCCTTCTGAAGCAGGGATTCGGGGATCAGCATCGGCATATAGACATTCTCCGCGCCGGTCTTTTTGAACTCTGCATCCATGATTCTCTGGATATTCTCCCAGATGGCATAGCCATACGGGCGATAGACGAACATTCCCTTGACGGAGGAATAGTCGATCAGCTCCGCCTTTTTGCACACGTCGGTGTACCACTGGGCAAAGTCGACCTCCATATCGGTGATCTGTTCCACTTTTTTCTCTTTTGCCATATTCTCTCAGCCTTTCTGAAAGCAGTTTTTTACACTTATATTATTTTATCACGGATGTCAAGTGCCTGCATAGGATGAATTATGCCGGGCATTCCCTTTTCCGGTAACTTCTCAGCACAAGGGAGGCTGCCATATGGTGCAGATCACCATCACCCTCGACAATACCACCGCGGCGTTTTACCGGCACGTCGCCGCGCTGGCCGGACTGCCGCTGGAAACGGTGCTCTCCGACGCGCTGTTCAAGCTGGCCGGCGAGCTTTCGCTGGAGGCAATGCGGCAGAAAGAAACAGCATCGTGTTGATTTTTCCTGAAGAACTGTTATAATGGAAGCAGCACAGAAGAGAAAACCGGAGGAAAATAAAAATGAAATCGATCCGTGACGTTTACAAGATCGGCAAAGGTCCGTCCAGCTCCCACACCATGGGGCCGGAGCGCGCGGCAAAACTCTTCCTGAAACGCTATCCCGATGCGGAGCGCTACCGCGTCGTTCTTTACGCATCGCTGTCCAAGACCGGCCGCGGCCACGGCACCGACCGCGTGCTCTATGAGGTGCTGGGCAAGGACAGAACCGAAGTCATCTTTTCCGAGGACTCCCCCGCCGACCTGCCGCATCCGAACACGCTGGACTTCTTTGCCTATCAGGGCGAGGAGCAGATCGGCACGATGCGCGTGCAGTCCATCGGCGGCGGCGACATCGTCGTTGACGGAGAGGACACCGCCGCGAGTGAGGAGATCTACCCGGAGAATTCCTTCGCGGAGATCGAGCAGTTCTGCCGCTGGCGCTACATCTCCCTGAGCGAATATGTCGATCTGAACGAAGGCCCGGAGATCTGGGACTTCCTCGCGGAGGTCTGGGCCGCCATGAAAAAGTCCATTGACGACGGCCTGAACGCCGAAGGCATCCTGCCGGGCGGCTTACAGGTCGAGCGCAAGGCCAAGCGCCTGTACGCGCAGGAAAAGCCGGATGAGCTGCCGCAGATCCGCGAGCTGCGCATGGTCTGCTCCTATGCCTTTGCCATTGCGGAGCAGAACGCCGACAACGGCACCATCGTCACCGCACCGACCTGCGGTTCTGCGGGCGTACTTCCGTCGGTGCTGCTGTATATGCAGAAGCGGCACAATATCCCCGACCGCAAGGTGCTCGAGGCGCTGGCCGTGGCCGGCCTGTTCGGCAGTCTGGTCAAGCGCAACGCCTCCATTTCCGGCGCGGAATGCGGCTGTCAGGCGGAGATCGGCACGGCCTGCTCCATGGCCGCCGCGGCGCTGTGCCACCTGATGGGCAAGACCATCAACGAAACCGAGTACGCCGCGGAGATCGCCATGGAGCACCAGCTCGGCCTGACCTGCGACCCCATCTGCGGACTGGTGCAGATCCCCTGCATCGAGCGCAACGCCGTCGCCGCCAAGCGCGCCATCGACGCCTTCAACCTGTCGAGCCTCTTGTGCGGCTCGCGGAACATCAGCTTTGACATGGTCGTGCGCACGATGAAGGAAACCGGCGTACACATCAGCTCCAAGTACCGCGAAACCTCCGAGGGCGGCCTTGCCCGCCTCTATGACCGCCGTCGGGCGTAAGTTTAATAAGACGATAACGAAAACACCGCCGGGGCGTGCAATGCACGCCCCGGCGGGTTGTTTATTCTCATGTATTCAGTTCGATTGCCGTATTCTGTAAATACCCCCTGTGTCCTTACCAACATATTCAAATGTTCTTGCATCTTCGGTAAGAACCGCTTTCAGCAGCCAGCCCACATCCTTTGCCGCATCGCCCGCCGGGTCTTTCGCCTTTTTTATGTCTTTATGGTATTCATAAATAGCTTGGAGCGGGGTATTTCCCCAATCTCTGTTATCCCCGCCGAACAAAATGCGCACAGACAATTCGCCCGCCGGATCGCTGCTGCAATGAGCATGGACGGCTCCCTGAATGTAGGCCTTGGCAAGCGCAATTTCTGCTTCCGGGATTTTTGCAGAAATGTGCCGAACCGTTTGGCTTGTATTCTCTATCATTTACATCACCATCATTCCAGCTTGATAATGCCTTCGCGTCTCATCAGCTTCTTACTCTCTATAAAATGTATAAGAATAATATTCCACCATCCGTTCATATGCTTTTTCAGGGTCAGACAATATATCAGACGATATTTTCGATATTAGCGCGCCATTCGCTCCCTGCCTTTGATACCATCCATCGGGATTCTTAAATATTACGCGTGTAATGCCGGAGTTTTCAAACGGCGATTGGTCACTGTACGCTATCTTATTCACATTTTCCGGAATGGTCAATTCTTTCAGATTCGTACAGCCAACAAAGCAATCACCGCCAATGTACTCTAAACTCTGAGGAAGATCGATGTGTGTCAAAGAGGCACAGTCCATAAATGCTGCGCCTTGCAAATATTTTAGATTATTTGAGATTATAATGTCGCTCAGCGAGGAGCATTCCCTAAAAGCATTGGCGTAAATCAAAGTGATCGAATCCGGCATAACCACTTTTCTTAGCCGGCTGCATCCTCTAAAGCTACCAATTTTTGTAACTTCTATTCCATACCACTCTGAAGGTATGTAGACTTCATCAATAATTGACTGATATTCCTTCTTTATTCCAACTGACAAGGTTCCATCACTACGTAGTTCAAAGCGAAGATACTCCGTGTTTTGATTTTGGTTATTGATCTTTCCCAGATTATCGCTCGTACCATCGGTATAGGTGATCACAAGTTCGCCGTTTACCAGCTCGGTGCCGGCGATTCCCCTGCCGTTTTCTCCGGGATCGCCCTTGTCACCCTTTTCGCCCTTCTCGCCGGGGTCGCCCTTTTCGCCCTTGATGTTGCCAAGGTTATACACGCTGTTATCCGTCATGAGGATGCTCAGGTCGCCCGCAGAGGAGAGCGTGACGTTCTTGATGCCGACGCCGTCGACGCCGTTTGCGCCGTTCGTTCCCGTGATTTTCCCGAGGTTTTTCGTCGTGTTGTCCGAATAGGTCAGGAGGAGCTCTCCGTCGGCATTGATCTCGGATTTCAGAATGCCGATACCGTCGGCGCCCTTGATATTTCCAAGGTTCAGAACGCTGCCGTTTGTCAGCGTCATGGTGAGCGCGCCCTCCGGCGAGATCGTCACATTCTGAATTCCCGTGCCGTCCTTGCCGTCCGCGCCGTTCGTACCGTCGACACCGTCCCGGCCATCTTTGCCATTTACGCCGTCTTTTCCGTCCGCACCGTCTTTGCCGACAATGCAGCCCAGATTGACGCTGCGCAGATCCGAGAAGGTCAGAACAAGTTCATTTTCCGCATTGATCGTCACATCCGTAATGCCGACGCCATCCTTGCCGTCTGCACCGTTCTGACCGTCAACGCCGTCGCGGCCATCCTTACCATCCGTACCGTCAACGCCGTCCCGGCCGTCCTTGCCGGCTTCGCCGGTGTCGCCCTTTTCGCCCTTCGCGCCGGTTTCACCCTTCGCGCCGTCGTTGCCGACCACGCGGCCAAGGTTTGCAGAGGTTCCGTCGGAATAGGTAATAACCAGCTCGCCGCTCTCCGTGATCTCGGATTTCGTCACGCCGACGCCCTGTTCGCCTTTATCGCCTTTGTCGCCCTTTGCGCCGTCGTTGCCATTCGTACCGTCGATGCCATCGCGGCCGTCTTTTCCGTCGGCACCGACCACGACGCCAAGGTTCACCGCCGTATCATCCGAGTAGGTCAGCACCAGCTCGCCATGCTCGTTGATCGACACGGACGCAACGCCGCGCCCGTCCTCGCCGTTCACGCCGTCAACGCCGTCCCGGCCGTCCTTGCCTGCTTCACCGGTGTCGCCCTTTTCGCCCTTTTCGCCCTTTTCGCCTTTTTCGCCCTTCGCACCGTCCGCGCCCTTGATCGTGCCAAGGTTCAGCTGCGCGCCGCTGCTCAGCAGGATCTCCAGCTCTCCGGCATCATTGATCGTGATATTCTGGATTCCGACACCGTCCGCGCCGTTCGATCCATCTTTACCGTCAACGCCATCCTTGCCGTTCGTACCATTCTGGCCGTCCCGACCGGCTTCGCCGCGCTCGCCCTTTTCTCCCTTTGCGCCGACAACGACGCCCAGATTGGCTACGTTGCCGTCGGAATAGGTCAGCACGAGCTCGCCCTTCTGATTGATCTCGGACTTTACGACACTGACGCCGTCTTTTCCGTCCGCGCCGTTCAGGCCGTCTGCACCGTTTGTTCCGTTTTTCCCGTCAGCGCCGACGACCCGGCCAAGGTTCGCCCGCTGCTGATTGGAGAAAGCAAGCACAAGCTCCCCGTCAGAGTTGATCTGCGCTTCGATCACGCTGATCCCATCGGCACCGTCCTTGCCGTCCAGACCGTCCTTGCCGTTCTGGCCGTCTTTCCCATTTTTGCCGTCTTTGCCGTCTGCGCCATTCTGGCCGTCTTTTCCGTCTGCGCCGACGATCCTGCCGAGGTTGGCTGCGGTCCCGTCAGAATAGGCCAGCTCCAGTTCGCCCGCGGCATTGACGAAAGTGTTGGCAATGCTGACGCCATCCTTGCCGTTCTGGCCATCCAGACCATTTTTACCGTCCTGACCGACCACAACGCCCAGATTCGCCGTCTGACCGTTGGAATAAGTCAGAACCAATTCACTGCCGATGATCTCGGATTTTACAACGCCGACGCCATCTTTGCCGTTTTCGCCGACGATCTTGTCCAGATTCACGACCCGGCCATCCGAAAAGCCGAGCAGGAGCTGCCCCTCGGAATTGACGGATGCCCCGCTGACGCCGATGCCGTCCTTGCCATCCAAGCCATCCTTGCCGTTCTGGCCGTCTTTCCCGTTCTGGCCGTCTCTCCCGTTCTGACCGTTCTTGCCGTCTGCCCCGTTCTTGCCGACGGCAACGCCCGCATTCAGGACGGTTCCGTCAGACAGGGTGATGAGCAGTTCGCCCTCAGTGGAAAAGGAAGCCGAGCGGATCGTGACCACTTCGTTCTGTGCCGCCGCGTTCAGCGCATCGGCCCAGTCCGACTCCGTCCCGGTGTAGCCGTTTTCCTTTGCGATCTCATAGGCAGACTTGCCGTTCAGGGATTCCAGCCATTCCTGCAGGCTGCCCTCGTAACCATATTTTTCCGCCAGTTCATAGGCAGAAAGGCCGTGTTCTACCGTCGCCCCACCGGTTTTATGTACGATCCTTGCCACAATAAAGGCAATGCCGATCATCAAAAGGATTGCCAATATGACGCATAACACATTGAATAAAACCGATTGCTTTTTCCGAGTTCGCTGTTCCATTTTCATTTCTCCTTTTCTCCGCGCAGCGGTTGTTTTTGATATTCAATAAACACCTCCGGGCTGACATTCAGCGCCAGACAGATCGCTTTGAGGTCATCGGCATACAGGGTCCGTTTTCCGCTCAGGATGGCATGGAATGCCGTCTTTGGAATTCCGGCCTTCTCTGCGACCGCGCCCCGCGGATAGCCTCTTTCCTCTATGTACGCCCGCACCTTTTCATATACTTGCACCGTCCTCACCTCGGCTACAGTTTTTCTGTATTATATTGCTATATTATCACAGTTTTTCTGTAAAATCAAGGCAGGGTTCAAGAAAATCTTGATTTTTTGATTGCTATTTCCCGGAATTAACCCTATAATGAGAGAAAAGGCGGTGGCATTGTGAAAGAAACGAAGTATGAGATCGGAAACCGGATCCGCAAATACCGCGAGGAATGTAACATGACGCAAAAGCAGCTCGCCGAGCGCATCGGCGTCAGCAACAGCAGGGTGTCCAACTGGGAGCAGGGGCTCAACCGCCCGGACGCGGACATTCTCGCCGCCGTCTGCGTCGCGCTGGATGTATCGCCCAGCCTTCTGCTGGGAATTCGGGTCACCGGCGACGATCTGACCGAGCAGGAGCGCCGGGTACTGAAGGCCTACCGTGAAAAGGACGACGTCCGTCAGGCGGTGCATATTCTCTTGGGGATTTCGGAGAACGCACAGGAATAAAAGGCACTCCCCGATTTGCTCCGCAAATTCGTCCTGAGAACCATTATGACAGCTTGAAACAAAGCAGCAAAAAAGTGTTGAGGAACAGGGAAAACTGTGCTATATTAGTTCTTAGTCTGTGGCTTAGCCGCCGCATTGTGCATCAGAAAAGCTCAAGGAGAGGTAAAGATATATGAAATTAGGTATCGTCGGGCTGCCGAACGTCGGCAAATCCACCCTTTTCAACGCCATCACCAACGCCGGAATCCCGGCGGACAACTACGCTTTCTGCACCATCGACCCGAATGTCGGCGTCGTGCAGGTGCCGGACGAGCGTCTGGAGTGGCTGCGCGATCTGTACCACCCAAAAAAGTTCACCCCCGCCGTCATTGAGTTCGTCGACATCGCCGGCCTTGTCAAGGGCGCGTCCAAGGGCGAGGGTCTGGGCAACAAGTTTCTTTCCAACATCCGCACGACCGATGCGATCATCCATGTCGTGCGCTGCTTTGACGACAGCAACGTCACCCACGTGGAAGGCAGCACCGACCCCCTGCGCGACATCGACATCATCAATCTGGAGTTGATCCTCGCGGACGCGGAAATGTGCGAACGCCGCGTGGACAAGGCGCAGAAGGCCGCCAAGGGCGGCGACAAGCGCTTTCTGCGGGAGGCGGAGGTCTTTACCGCGCTGCTGGAGCATTTGAACGAGGGCAAGCTGGCGCGCACCTTTGAGTGCTCCGACGACGACCGCGCACTGATCGCCACCTCCGATCTTCTGACGCTCAAAAAGACGATCTATGCCGCGAATATCTCCGAAAATGACGTGAACGACCCGGAGAGCGTTCCCTACTTCCAGCAGGTCAAGCAGCTTGCGGACGCCGAGGGCTCGCTGGTGCTTCCCATCTGCGCCAAGCTGGAGGCGGACATCGCGGAACTGGATGACCCGGAGGAAAAGACAATGTTCATGGAAGAGCTTGGCCTGAAGCAGTCCGGCCTTGACCGCCTGATCAAGTGCAGCTATGATCTTCTGGGTCTGATCTCCTTCCTGACCGCCGGCAGCGACGAATGCCGCGCCTGGACGATCAAAAAGGGCACCCGCGCACCGCAGGCCGCCGGCAAGATCCACAGTGACTTTGAGCGCGGCTTCATCCGCGCGGAGGTCATCGCCTTTGAGGATATGAAAGCCTGCGGCAGCATGGCCGCCGCCAAGGCAAAGGGTCTTGTCCGCAGCGAGGGCAAGGAATACGTCATGAAGGACGGCGACATCGTCAACTTCCTGTTCAATGTGTAAATAGCCAAACCGGGGCGTGGTTCTCACGCCCCGGTTTTTTGTGACCTTTCATATTCAAGCACCGGCCGGACCTCCCGCCTGCCACGCCAGACGATAAGCCAGCAGGCCGTCATTGCGGCCGCACCGCAGATCGTCACGCACAGCCGGTAATCCAACACCTCGCCCAGCGCGCCCACCAGCAGGGACAGCACGCTCGCCGCCAGCGTCAGCTCCATGTCGAAGAAGGAATTCACGCGCGAGCGCATTTCCTCCGGAATGTACTGCTGTACCGCCGCCTGCCGCATAGTCGCGCTGTTCGTGCCGAGAAAGCCGCAGATCGCGCGGTTGACCAGCATCAGGGGATACGGCAGCCACAGCAGGCACATATCCATCGTTTCGTAGACCTGATACACCCCAAAGATCATCGCAAAGCGCCGCTTGGCCGGAATCTTCACCGTGTATTGCAGCAATCCCGCGACCGTCCGTCCGGCAAATTCCGCAACGGAGAAAAAGGAATACAGCACCATGCTCAGGCCGGGCGCCGTCCGGAAAAAGGCGGTGATCACCGGCCCATAGCCATAGGAGACGCCGTTCGTCACCGCCATATAGGCGTAAATGCTGCGCAGCCCCTTTTCTTTTCTGAAATACCGCCCCACCTCACGGATGTCCTCCCACCAGAGGCGGAGAGTGTAGCGCTTTTCCGCCAGTCGCTTTTCCTCATGGAGACGGATACGGCTTTCAACGAGCGCGGCAAGAAGCGACAGCGCCCCCTGCCCGATCAGAAGCAGCCCCACGCCCAGAAGCTCATACAGTGCGGCAGCCGCCGGTATCATGAGCACCTGCACCACGGGATAGAGCATGGAGGACACCGCGTAGCCCTTTTGTTCCATCCCCACCGGAATCAGCTTGGGGTAGATGCTGTTGTAAGCAAGCTGATCAAAGGATGACAGCGTCGCCAGCAGCAGAGAAAAGCACAGATAACCAACGTAGGAGAATCGGAACAGCAGCAGGTACACCCCCGCCCCGGCATACAAAACGCCGTTCAGTACGTCCCCGCCCACCAGGAAGGGCTTGCGCGGCATCCGGTCCATCCACGGAGCCAGAAGGAGCGGCATCAAAAAGCCCGGCACGATCTGGATCGCCAGCACGATGGCAGAGGCCAGCGTGCTTCTGGTTTCGTCGAACACCAGAAGCGACAGTGCGTACCCGCCCGCGATTCCTCCGATGCAGCCGAGCGTTGTCGCCGTCATCAGGAGCGTGTAGTTTCTCGTCCAGAGTCTGTTTTTCATCTGATCACCTCAGCTATATTCTAGCAGAGGATTCAGAGAATAAAAAGCAGGTATATATGGGAAAATCATCCCTCATATACCTGCTTTAAGTCTATACGATCAGCGTTTTTGGGAAAGTCCGCAGGAGCTCATATGCCTGCTTGTACTGCCGCGCAGCCGTGTACCATTCCAGCACCCACGGCAGATGGAAGGAAGCATATCCGATCGGCAGGCGCTCCCGGCATTCGGCGAACACCGCCAGCAGTGCCTCTCCGTAGGCCGGATCGTGCAGATACTCCGGATTTTCCAGCCGCATCCGCACCAGCGCGCAAAGGCGGCGGGCTGTCGACGTGTCCGGCGAGAAGCTCTCCATCTGCTCCGCACGGTCGAGCGCAGCCAGTGCCTCCTCACGCCTGCCGAGTTTTTCGCAGCAGATCGCCAGCTTGTGCAGCGTCATCACCGACGGCTGTGCGCACCCGGCGTAGTAAGCGTAGGCTTCGGCATACTCGCCCGTTTCCAGTCGGACCGCCGCTGTATTGTAACGGATGGTCTCCAATATTTCCTCGTCGTCCAGCGCTTTTGCCAGCCGCTGCGCCACCTCATACTGCGCGAGCATATTCGGTACATCAAGCATATTGCAGTAGCAGTTTCCCGCCAGTGCGCGGCAGAAGAGCATCAGATGGGCGCTGCCCTCCTTGGCCGCAAGCTCAAAGCCGGTCTGAAACAGTTCCAGCGCCGCCGGATAATCTCTGCCGTGCTCCGAGGCGGCGTCCCCGGCGAGGTAGTAGAAATACGCCCGCGGATAGAGCGCGACGACCTCTGAAAACCGGTTCTGCAGTGCACGCTGGAGCGCAAGCTGACGCGCATCCATGCAGGCCTCCAGCTCCTGCGGCAGAGCTTCGTGCGGCTGCTGTGACAGAGCTGTCAGCAGCATCGCGTCCAATGCAAACGGGCTGTAGCGCAGAAGCGCCTCCTGCGGCTCCAGCGCCTTCACGCTTCCCTGAAATTCTTCCATTCGGAAGGAAAACAGCGCATCATAGGCCGCTTCCACCTGCGCGCGCAGGGGCGCAAGCGTCTGCGGCGCGCCCTGCCATGTGATCCCTATCCGCGCAAAAAGCTGCCGCACGATCTCCTCGGAGGCCGCAGCGCGTCCTTGCTCGATCTTGGAGAGGTACGACACCGCACAGATCCCTTTGCATAAACCTTCCTGACTCCAGCCGAGGTGCAGCCGCTCCCGGCGGAGCAAAATTCCTTCCACAGACACATTGCATCCCTCCATTTTTTACTATAACAGCAAAATTTCGGAAAGGCAAGACAATTTCTTTTCCCGCATCTTGTATTTCGACAAATTCTTCGCACAATATATGGTATTTTGTCTTTAGTAAGCATGGGGACGCAGAGAAAGCACCACCGCCGTCATATCATCTATCGCCGCAGCGCCTGCAATCAGCAGTGCCGCCAGTTCCCGCGGTGAGTCCCCGCTGAAGCCAGCGATGATCCCCTCCGTTTCCTCCCCTCCTGCCCCATCGCTCAAAAGAATCAGCATTTCTCCGTTCCTCAGGGACAGCTTGTACTGCTCCGGCGCGTGGCCCCCTCCCACACCCACGCCCGGCGGCAGTGCGGCTGCCCCCATTTTTTTGACCAGCCGTTCGTTTTCACGGAGATAAGAGGGCGCGCCGCCCCATTTCAGAAGCACCGCTTCGCCGCTTGCCAGATCGACACGCACCAGATCGACCGTTGCAAAGCAGCCGTTTCCGCGCAGGAGAAAGGCGCCGTTGAGAACCTGCAAGGCATTCTCCGGCCCCATCCCGGCATAGAGCAGCTTTTTCAGGAAATGCACCGTTTCGCTGCTGAGCGCCGCGGCTTCGCGCCCGCTGCCCATGCCGTCGCAGAGCAGCACATAGTAGTCCGCGCGCGGCCCGGCAAAGCACACTCCACGGTCGCCATTGGCAAGGTTTCCGCGTTTGCGCGCCGTGCTGACACCCGTTACGGGCGCGTAAGCCCCCCGGCCGTGTTCCGGCTCGTGGATCTCCTCCTGGCGATCTCGCAGGAATTCCGCAACGCAGGAAAACTCCTGCGACACCACCTGCTGCGCCTCCTGCATCTGTATCCGATAGCGGCGGCGGTAGAGCATTCCCTCCAGTTCCTGATTGACCGCAGTGAGAAACCCGTCCAGATGGCAGCAGCTTTCCCGGAAGCTCTCCGGAAAATCCTCCGGTGTCGCTACGCCGCGCTCCAGGATCGTCTTTGCTGCGCCGGTCAGTGCATAGTAGGTCTGATCCGCTGCGTGTTCCCAGCAGCGGTGAAATTTGGGACAGCACCGGCACACGCGGTCGGCCGCACCGTCGTAGACGCTGTCGGCCTCGCTCTGCGCTGGGTGCGGCTGACCGCTCGCATCCATCTGGCCGCGCAGCGCGTCTATGACTTCCGCCGCGTCGCCCAGAGAATGTGCTGCGCTCTCCCTTGCCGTCGCCGCAAAGGATGGGCTTGGCAGCCCCGTCCGAATCAGAAGCCACCCGACCGCATAGCCCAGCGCGATTCCCAGCAGATTTGCCGTGCTGCCCGCGCCGCAGAGCGCCGTCACCGCACCGGTGAGGAGAATTCCTGTTCCGGCGCGTAAAGCAGGCCTACGCAGCCGCGTAAAGCGCCAGGCCGCCGCCGGAAGAAGCAGCGCTGCGCAGGCGCAGCCGCTTCCGCTCAGGTCGAGCGCCAGACCAAAAGCCGTAACTGCCGTCAGTTCCGGTACACAGAGCGTCAGAGCGGCCGCGCCGAGCAGCCCGGCATTTACGGGCAGCGGCAGCCCGCCAAGGCCGGCCAGCAGAGCCGAGGCGAAGAGCAGCTTCCCTCGCCGGTCGCCCTGCATCGCGCTCCGCAGCGTCAGCGTGCCGATGGCCGTGACTGATGTCTTGAGTGCCCATGTACACAGCTCCTCCGTCCCCGGGTCGCTCAAAAAAAAGACCGCACCCAGAACGGCGGCCACAGCGCCGCCGATGACCGGGAAAAACCATCTCCGTGCCGGAAGCTCCGTGCCCTGAAAGACCGCTGTGGAGGCCAGCATCAGAACCGTCATCGCCACAAGCTCCGCGCTGGCCGCGCCCTCTCCGAACAGGAGATAACCGCCCGCCGCCCCGACTGCCGCGAACAGCGTCCGAAAGCCCGCCGGCAGCGCGGCGGCAAGGCAGGCCGCGAGCGGGATCAGACGCCCGGCAATGCGCGCGCCGGAGAGCAGAAAGCCTGCCAGACAGAACAGAACGCAGTCGCGCAGCAGCGCGCCCCAGCCAGCCAGAAAAAAGCTGGCGGTCCGCCGCTTCGGCAGGAGTCTGGGTGCCCCATTTTCCTTCATGCGATTCACCTCATCGTATCTGTATTGTACATGTACCATCTTAGCACGGAGCATTGGGGTAAATCTGTCGAGAAACCGCTCTTCGCGCGGAAATTGCAACGGAACCTCTGAAGAAATTCTCTGCACAGAAGAAAGCCGGTTGACGCGCCGGAACGACAATGATATGATTGTGGTATCATTTGACTGGAGGAAGCAATGGGACAGGAACTGGAATTCAAGCTGGCGGTCCGGGATCCGGCGCAGCTTGCAGAAATTTTGGCAGACCATGAAGTCGCGGCGCTCTGCGGCCCATGGAGAGAAATCAAAATGGAAACGACGTATTACGACACCCCCTCCCGCGCGCTCTCCACTCGTAAATGGATGCTGCGCCGCCGCTGCGAGAACGGGAGCAGTGTCGTCTGCGTGAAAATCCCGCTGGAGGATCATTTGCGCGGCGAATGGGAAATTGCCGCAGCCTGCATGAATCGCGAAGCAGTGCAAGCACTGGTAAGATCCGGCGCGCCCGCGGAACTCCCCTCGCTCTGTGACGCAGGACTGGTTCCCGTCTGCGGGACGGCGTTCCTGCGCCGTGCGGCACTGCTGCGTTTCCCGGACGGCAGTAGTGCCGAACTGGCCGGAGACCACGGCGTCCTGCGCGGAAGCATGCAGGAGCTGCCTTTCACCGAGGTAGAGCTGGAGCTCTGCGGCGGTTCCCCTGCCGCGATGCAGGTCCTTGCCGAAGCGCTCTGCTGCCGCTACGGCCTGCACGAGGAGCCCCTGAGCAAATTTGCCCGGGCAAGGCAACTGAAATAAAATCACCCCCGCCGGTTGAGGCGGCGTCCGTGAGACAATTAAAAATGCAGCCGGCGTGACTGAAAAGGTCACGCCGGCTAATTTAACCCGTGTAAGGAAATCAACTCTCGCTTGGAACGCGGTGACATAAAGCGCCGAATTCAGGCGGCCGGACGGCTCGCTTTGTGGCACATACATACGCACGCCCAAAGCACATCGGAAGGCGTATTCGGCAGACCGGAAGCGATCGTGTCACATATCAGCCGCTTCATTCTCTGCCGCTGAGAAAATTACGTTCTTCCCCTTGTTGCTTTCGTGAATAAAATCGTGCCGCGGCTTGCTTGTATATCGGTGGGAGCTTCTGCATCTACACAATCGTTTGGATCGTGCTGTAGAACCCCGCCTGATATTCGAGCATAGCCCGTTCGGAGGTATACAAAAAAATTAAATAATCCCCGCGGATACGATCTCACTCCACGGATTGAACCATTCCGGCGTATGAGAAAGCGTCTCCCCGTTTCCCTTCAAATCGAGCAGGGGCTGCTCCAGTTCCTCGATTCTGCTGCATTCTCCCGCCGCATACTTTTCCAGCATTTCGCGGCAATGCCGCACGCGGCGCATCAATCCGCCTAGGCGCACGTCCTGCACCTCAAAGCCAAAGGGCTTGTTCTCCCAATCCCACTGGACGCAGAACGCCTGATAGAACACCTCCAGACGTGCTTCCAGCTCCCGGTAATCGCGCAGCACCGCTTGCAGCGGTTCGCCGCCGGTTTTATAAGCGCACCGTGTCTTTTCGCAAAGCTCGGCCTTGATTGCAAGCACATCGCACAAGGCGACCATCGTTTCAAACAGCGGAGCAAATTCACCGCGTGACGTTACGCCGCGCAGCCGCTCTGCGTAGGCAGCATAGCGGGCATTCTCGCCACCGTCGCGCAAAGACTCGCACAGGCCAAAGAAGGGATCCTGATAAAGCAGGTATTTTTCGGCATTCGTAAAGTCATTGTCATTCGCCGTTCCCGGCAGGTCAAGCAGCATAAAATCTTCCCATTTCACGCCGAAGTGCTCGAAGAACTTGCCGGAAATAGTGCTTTCTTCCGTCTCGCCGTTCATCACCTGCGAAGCATAGAACATTGCCGGAAGCAGTGCAAAGCGCGAGCATTCACCGCCGTTATCGCCCCAAAGCGTCAGGAAAATATTCTTGATTTCCGCCTCCCTGCACGATGCAAGCGCAGCCCTGGTCACACGGATACTGAACGCATTGTGCGGCGCAAAGCCCGTCCAAGTCCACAGTCCTCCGGCAAACCACGTTCCGCTTTTCAGTGTTTCGTGTGCAGCAAACATGGCATCATAGTGGCTCTTTTCGCTATGGTAATAGTCCCAATAAACAAGCTCGATATTTTCCGGAATCAGGGCGCTGACAGGCCTGTCGATTTGCGCGTCTTTCGCATAGTACTCTCCGCCGCAGGCAAGCCGGAAGAACATATCCGACCACATACACAGCCGGACGCCATGCTTTTTTCCTATCTCGGCAACGCGGTTCAGATGCTCCAGCAGCACCTGTGCGCGGTCTGCATCGCCGTGCTGATCATAATACCGGCCGCGACACATATGGTGCGCTTCGTCCATGCCGATATGCACTGTGTGGGTGCGGAAGCAGGCCGTCACGGTATCAAACATCTTCTCGATCAGTGCATAGACCGCTTCATCACCGGCCAGCAGAACGTCGTCGATGTCAAAATGCGGCTCGTAGGCAGGCCAGCGCTTCAAGGTATTCAGATGTGCAAGCGTCTGAATACACGGAATCAGCTCCACACCGTGCGCTGCCGCGTAGTCGTCCAGCTCCCGAAGCTCCTGCACGCTGTAACATCCGCGCCCGTAACCGAAATACGGTTCACCGGGAATCTCATAAGTGTCCTCAGTATAGAGCATCAGCGCGTTATAGCCCATATCCGCAGAAAGATCGACCCAATGTTTCACCGCTTCCGGCCGCATGACTGCATTTCGGGAGCAGTCGAGCATTGTTCCCTTGCGAAGTACATTCATCGCTATTTCTCCGTTATTCAGTCCGTGCTCTCACACAAGCCAGCGCCTCCTCGTCCGCGACGAGGGTGAAGTCCGGGTGAAGCTGCAAGATCGAAGCCGGAATCTGCGGCGTGACCGGTCCCCAGAAGGCGTCCTTCAGGATTGCGGCTTTGCTGCTGCCCGAGGCGATCATGAGCACGCGGCGCGCCTGCATGATGTCTAAAATCCCCATCGTGTAGGCCGTTTTCGGTACGAGGTCGATGCTTCCGAAGAAGCGCGCGTTGGCCTCGCGCGTGTCCTGCGTCAGCTCAACGCAGTGTGTACCCTTGACAAATTCGCCGCAGGGCTCGTTGAAGCCGATGTGGCCGTCGCGGCCGATGCCGAGGAGCTGCAAGTCCACGCCGCCGAGCGACCGAATCAGTGCGTCGTACTTCTTTCCCTGTCCTTCGGCGTCCGGGTCGAGCCCGTCGGGCAGATGGACGTTTTCCGGCTTGATATTGATGTGGTCAAAGAAATTGTGGTGCATGAAATAAGCATAGCTCTGCTCATGCGAAGGGGCGAGACCGACATACTCGTCCAGATTCACGCTGCGCACTCTGGAAAAATCCACGTCGCCCTTGTTGTACCACTCAATGAGCTGCTGGTACGCACCAATGGGCGAGCTGCCCGTGGCCAGACCCAGTACGGAATCCGGCCTGAGGATCACCTGCGCCGAAATGATGTTGGCAACCTGACGGCTTGCCTCCTGATAGTCTTTTGCTTTGATTAATCTCATGGATTCTACACCTCACTCTATATTCCACTGGAGCTTGAGCCAGCGGCAGCTTTCTTCTACCCAGCGCTGCGCGTGACGCATCCCCGGCGTGATCTCGCCGTCCAGCGTTTCGCGCGTGCAGGTGGACATACCGTGATAGCCGTAGGGGAAAATGTGCAGCTCAAATGGCACATGATGCTCCGCCAGCGCGGCGGCATAGCGCAGGCTGTTCTGCACCGGCACGCAGTCATCCTCGGAGGTATGCCAGAGGAAGGCGGGCGGCGTTGTGTCGCGCACCAGACGGTCGCAGGAGAAGCGCTCGACCTCCTCTGGTATCAAAGGCTTATGCCCTAGGAGCGCTTCAAAGCTGCCCATATGCGCAACCGCCGGGTCGGCAGAGATCACGGGATAGCATAGAACGGACGCCTGCACGGGCTTGCTCTCCGGCAATACCTCGCGTACCTCCGGCCAGTCGTACGCATTGGAATACAGCGCAGCCAAATGCCCGCCGGCGGAGAAGCCGAGAATTGCCACGCGGCTTTCATCGCAATTCCACACCTCGGCATTGCGGTGGATCAGCTCGACTGCGGCAGCCGCCTCGCGCAGAGGCTGCGGAAAACGCTGAGGTGCGACGGAATACCACAGGACAAAGACGTTATACCCCTCCTTGAGATATTGCAGTGCGACCGATTCGGCCTCGCGCTGCGAGCACATAACGTACCCGCCGCCCGGACAGATCAGGACAGACGGACGCCTTTGATTCTCGCGGCACATTTCCGTCATGTTATAAGGAAGATAGGCATTCAGAGCCGCTTCACTTTCCTTCAGAAATGCAAATTGCTCCTGCAACCGCACGGTAAAACAGCGCATAGTTTTCCCCTCTACTTTCTATTTTTCGACATCGCGATTGTGCGGCATCGGTGACGCGCGGAATTCAAAATCGATCGTCTTTTCGTCCAGCCGGTACTTCTCCGCCAGCTCCGGGCCGCAAGAGGCCGAGCCGACGCCGGAAACCTTATAGTCCACGCGCAAATGCGTCTTGCCATCGGAAACCAGTTCATCGGTGTGCGCGGCGTGCTCGACAGCTTCCGTGCTGTACTGAGAAACACAACATTCAAATGGTGCAGCGCTCTCGAAGCGCAGACCGGAAATCTCCAGCAGGCGAACATCCGTGTGGTTGCCGTGCTCCTGCGGGCGGACATAGGGGACGTATTCGTCCTGCGCGCAGCTCTCGTAGAAATTGACGCTGCTCGCGTGCCGCTCGTCGCAATAGCTCTCTGTCGGGCCGCAGCCGAAGTAGCGGAAGGGTAGATTTTCACCCTCGAGTACAAATTCAAAGCCCAGACGCGGGAGATACACCGCGTTTTCACGCACGGTTCCATGCAGCCGGACGGAAATTTCCCCAGCCAAGCCAACATTGCATTCCAGGGAAAAGCGCAGATAGGGTGCACGGGAAACGCCCGCAAGCGCACCCTCGAGGCGTATGCCGCCGTCCGAAACGGTGCAGGAATAGACCTTCTGGAACTGCTTGTCCAGCCGCTCTCCGCGCCATGCATCGTAGCTGCCCCAGTAGATTTTTATCTTCTTGTCGTTATCCGTGGGCGCGCGCCACGCGGTCAGGCGCACCGGTGCGGCCAGCAGCTCTTTGCCGCCGAGCTGTAGGGAGGTAAACGCCCCGCAGCGTTTGGAAAAGACATATCGGAAGCCTTCGCCGGAGAAAATGACGTCGCTCCCCTGTTCCTGCACCACAGCCTTGCCCGCAGGTGTGACAGGCTGCGCCACGACGCCCAGCTCGTGCTGCGTCATGGCAAGCTGTTCGCCATCCTTCAGGAGCCTACAGGTCAGAAACAGGCCGTACTGGTATACGGGCAGGTCAAATTGTATCGGCAGCTCCGCCGTTTCGTGCGGTGCAAGGGAAAGATGCAATGAATTCTGCAAAATGGGCTTGCCGTCGGCCTCGACCGCGTATTGCAGCTCGCATTCGGAAAGATCGGTAAAATCAAAGCGGTTTGTCACGCGCAGCACGCCGTTTTCATACGCCGTGCGCATGGGCTGATAAGCTGCCTTGACCTCCAGAGAACCGGAACGCAGACTGCGGTTCGAGAAAACCATGCCATCGCAGCAGAAATTGCCGTCGTTTGTCAGCTCGCCGGGAAAATCGCCGCCGTATTTCTGCACGCCGTTCTGCACGATCGTGTGGTCGGCCCATTCCCAGACGCAGCCGCCGATGAGATTCGGCAGGCTGTCGAAGGCTTCGCAGTAGTCCCAGACATCACCGGGGCCGTTGCCCATCGCGTGCGCGTATTCGCAGAGGAAGATGGGAAGCCGAATCTCCGGGTCGCGCGCCATCTGCCAGAGATCCGGAATACTCGTATACATATGCGACACCACATCCACATCGTTCCGATCCCCGGCGCGCGAGGCATCCTCGCAGTGGCGCAGGCGTCCGTCATCCAGCGTTTTCAGCCAGCGCAGCATGGTTCGCTGATTGTCGCCGTAGCCGCATTCGTTTCCGGTCGACCAGAAAATGATGCTGCAATGGTTTCTGTCGCGCAGGACGGCACGCTGCATCCGCTCCAGAAACTCTGCCTTCCATTCAGGTTTTGTACACGGCCAGTCACCGGTGTCCGTGTCGTATATGTAAGGCGCCTCCGGAAAGCGCGTGATCGCGCCGTGCGTTTCGATGTCCGTTTCCAGCACGACATAGAAGCCCAGCTCGTCGCACAGCTCCAGAAACACCGGCGAGGGCGGATAGTGCGAGGTGCGCACACAGTTGACATTGAGTTTTTTCATGAGAAGCAGATCTGCGCGCAGCTCGGCCGTGGACTGACACCAGCCGCGTGTGGGATTCGTGTCATGGTGGTTGACGCCATGCAGCTTGACAGGTACGCCGTTGATCAGTAATTCGCGCTTGTCCGAAACCGCTATTGTCCGCAGGCCGATGCTCTGGAAGATGATTTCGCCGCAGCGTTCAAAGCGCACCGTATAAAGATATGGCTTTTCCGCGTTCCAGAGAATCGGCTGCTCAATGGCAAAGGCCGCCTGCGTTCCGTGCGCCGTGCCGAGGCAGTTGCCCTCGCGGTCGAGGACGGAAATGTCCGCGGGCGCGTCGGCCTTGACCAGAATCGCGCTGCCCTTCGTGCGCACATCCACGTCGCGCAGGTGTCCCTGCGGGCGCTGCAAAAGATAGCAGTCGCGGAAAATGCCGTTCATGCGCAGGAAATCCTGATCCTCCAGATAGCTGCCGCAGCACCATTTGAGCACCTTGATGCGCAGACGGTTCATCCCGCGCCTGACATAGTCCGTCAGGTCGAACTCGGCCTGCAAATGACTTCCCTGCGTGAAGCCGACGGACTGCCCGTTGACCTGTACAAAGGCGCAGGAGGACACACCCTCTAAAACAAGGTAGACTCGCCCCCATACCTCCTCCAGCTCAAATTTCCGCTCGTAGATGCCGCAGGGGTTCACGTCCGGCACATAGGGCGGGTCGTAAGGATAGGGATAGTTGGTATTGGTGTAGTTCGGCGTGTCATAGCCCTCTGTCTGCCAGCAGGACGGCACGGGAATGGTATTCCAAGTGTCTATTGTTTCCGGCACATCAAGGTCGCTTGAAAAATACCGGAAGCGCCAGATGCCGTTGAGCAGGCGGTATTCGGACTTGCCGGAGGGGATATAATACGCCCGCTGCGGAAGCCGGTTTTCACTGGTTTTGGACGGGTTTTCATAAATTCTCATAATTACCCCCCTGAATATATCTGTTCCGTCAGACGCGGGCACTCTGCCACTTGCCGCTTTTCCAGCGCAGCAGATAGACCGTCGCCTTAAAGGCTTCATCAAGGATAGACGCGACCCAAATACCGGGCAGCCCCCAGCCCAGCACGACCGCCAGCAGCCACGAAAACAGCACGTTGCAGCCCCAGCCGCTGGCGATGGAGGTCACAAGCGGCGTTTTGACATCGCCGTTGGCGTTGAAGGAATTCTCCGACACATGGTTCACCGCACGCGGCAGCTCGACAAAGAAGTCGATGGCCATGATCTTCGCCGCAGCCGAGAGGATCTCCGGATCGTGCGTAAAGATGGAAAGCAGCGGCGTGTGCAGCGCCAGTACCAGAAGCGACACCGTGCCGTTGCACAGGAGCGCAAGCAGGAGATCCTGCCGGTAAAGCTGCCTGACAAGGTCGAGCCGCTGCGCACCGCGGTGCCGCCCCATCAGAATGCCGCCCGCATTGCCAAGGGAGTAGCTGATACGCGAGGTGTAGGTCACGATGTTCGTCACATAGAGCTTTGTGTTGATGACCGCGATGCCAAGGCCGGTAATGAAGCCGGTCGTCACCATCTGGGAGAACGTATACGACACGATGCTCATACCCGCAGGTGCACCCAGGCGTAAAATGTCCCATCCAAGCCTCCCCTGAAAGCAAAAGCGGAAGGGGCATCGCTTGCGCACGAAGAAGAAGCCGGAAAGCAGCAGCCCCGCAAGCTGCGCCGCCGCGCCGCACAGCGCCACGGCCCGCACGCCCGAAACGGACAGCGAAACGCCGCCATAAAGAGCGAGATAGCACAGCAGCAGATTCAGGACGTTGCTGACGATGCCTGAGAGCATGGAAATGCGGGAGTAGCCGTGGCAGATGAGCAGATTGTTGACATAGCTCATCGCCGCCGTCAAAGGAAAGGTCAGACCCGCGATGCGCAGATAATCCGCCGCAAGGCCGTGCACCTCGCCCTTGAGATTCATGAGCCGCATAAGAGGCGCCGCCCCGCCGCATATTCCGAGACCGATCAGCGCGCTCACTCCTACGGCCAGCACCAGACCGGTTCCGGCCGCCGTACGCACCTTTGCCAGGTTCTTCGCGCCCAAGGCGATGCTTGAAATGATGACCGTGCCCTTGCTGACCATGTTCAAAGCGGCGACGGCAATATTGATGACCTGCTGCGCCACGCCCGCCGCGCTGACCGCAGCATCGGCATAGCCCGAGAGGATCAGCGTACTGACCGTACCATAGAGCAGCACAAAGATATTCTCCAGCAGCAGCGGAATGGTCAGGCCGATCAGGCCGATGGTCTTGCCGTTCTCGCGGAAGGTGGAGATGGATCTATCGTAGAGTTTTATCATTGTCCCGCTTCAAAGCTCCATGTCCAGCCGGCAGCTTGCAAGCCCATCGCTGCAAGCGAGCAGCTCGAGGTGCTTCTGACCGTTTTCCGGACGAACTGCAACGGTGATCTTGCCCATGTACATCTGCCGTTCCGGCAGGGTCACGGGCTTGTGGTCGCAGTTGTCCGAGCCGGTACCGACGATTTTTGCCGGCGCATTCACGGAAAAGCGCACGAAGGGCGCAGCGTCCGGAACGCTTCTACCCTGTGCATCAAGGCAGTCGCAGGTGAACAGTGCAAGATCGCGGCCGTTGGCCTCAAACTCGTTATCTAAGTGCAGGCGCAGGCGAACCGGCCGCCCCGTTGTAACGCGCACATCCTCGCAGACGGCTTTCCCGTCGCGGAAGCCCGTCACGCGCAGCTCACCCGGAGCATAGGGAACCTTCCATTCGCCATGACCGTAAGGCTCGATGGCCTTTTTCCCGCAGCTTTCGCCGTTCAAAAACAACTCCAGCGTATCGCAGTTGGTATAAACCGTAACGAGGATGTTCTGCCCCTCCAGACCCGCGAAGTTCCAGTGCGGCACGATGTGCGCCATAGGCTGGCTGGTCCAGTGGGCTTTGTTCTGATAAAATGCACCTTTTTTCTGCAAAAACAGGTCGATTGCGCCGGAAAGTGAGCACACACGCGGCCATTCGGCCTCGCCGCGATGCTCAAAGGCGATCCACTGATACGCCCCGATGACGTAGGGCCGCTGCATCAGGTGCTTCCACGTCCGCTCGTGGTTCCAGAACCACTCGTTGATCTGCGTGTCCTTGTCGCGGACGCGGCCATAGGCGTTGGCGGCAAAATTCCAGTCGCGCGAGGTGCTGGAGGCCGCACACTCCGAGGCAAGGATGCCCTTGTCAGGATAGGCCGCATGGACGGCATCGAACAGCGGGAGATTATAGTTGATGCCGATGATGTCGGAATCGTCGTAGATCGTCGAATGATCGGGCGTTTTGTCCTGCGCCGCCAGAACAAAGCGCGTAGCATCCAGCTTACGGATGTGCGCGACGATGGTGCGGTGCAGCCGTCTGCCGACGTCGCTGACGTGATAGGGTTCTTCATTGCTCGTTGACCAGAAGATCACGCTCGGACGGTTGCGGTCGCGCAGGATGAGCGAATCGAGCTGTTCAAGGGCCTCTGTGGTCGTTTCGAACCAGCGCGCCTCGGCCATGACCAGAATCCCCAGCTCATCACAGGCATCGAGATAGGCACTGCCCTGCTGATAATGGCTGGTACGGTAGCCGTTCGCGCCCATTTGTTTCACAAGCTGCATCTTGTAGCGTGCGACATTGTCCGGCACGGCAAGGCCGGTCAGTCCGCAGTCCTGGTGGCCGCAGACGCCCTTGATGAAGGTCGGTTTTCCGTTGAGCAGGAGTCTGTTTTCCGAAATTTCAACCGTGCGGAAGCCAATGTGCGTCGTGTCCTCATCGCAGGGCCGGCCATCTCTGCAAAGCGTCGTGCGAACGGTATAGAGGTTCGGCGTTTCGCAGTCCCAGAGAAGTGGATTGGCCACAGTTGCTTCATAATGGAAAACACCCTTCTCCCGCGCCGGAAGCGTCAGCGTTTCCTCCGCAGAAGCGGCGCACACACCGTTTTTGTCCAGAAGCTCGGATCTTGCCGTAATCTCATGCGCTTCATCATCGTCATTGACGACCGTCGTCTCAAAATTCACACGCCAGCGGTGCTCGTCCAGCTTTTTCGTCGGTGCATAAACGCCCCAGAGCGCAACGGCAACACGGTCGGTGATTGTCAGATGCACATCGCGGTAGATGCCGCCGCCCTGATACCACCATCCCTCGAAATTCTGCCGGTCGATGTAGACCGCAAGGACGTTTACTTGATTGTAATACACATAATCGCTGATATCAAGCTCAAAAGTGTTATAGGCCGAAAAATTGTGTCCCATGCGGCAGCCGTTGAGATAGACCGTGCACTCGCCTGCCACACCGTCAAACCGCAGCAAAACGCGCTTGCCCTCCGTTCCCTCCGGCATTTGAAAATGCCTGCGGTACCATGCGTTGTCATAGTGCAGGAAGCCAAGCGCGTTGTTTTCGCGTTCGTCAGGCGTTCCGGAGATCACATAGTCGTGCGGAACGCGCACAAATTCCCACCGCTCGTGGGTCAAAAGCCCGATACCGGAGACGAACTGATCCGGCTGGTCGGGATAGTGATAGGCCGCAGGCCCGGCCTGTTTTCGCTCGGTCTTGCTTTGGGAGTAGACCGGGCCTTTCCATGCAGGCTTTGGCGTTTCAATGTCGCCGCGATGAAACCGCCAGCCATCGGTAAAGAGAATTTCCTGTCTCATATTTTCCCTCATTCTCTGTATAATCAGTTTGGGTTTTCCCACAGCTTCATTTTTCAAAGAAATAGGCTTCCGTTTCCGCACAAAGATAGTGATAGACCGGCAGATGCAGCTCCTGCACCTTGAAGGTTTCGCGCTCCGGGACGCAGATGCAGCAGTCGCAGAGCGCGCGCAGCCTGCCGCCCGTTTCGCCGGTCAGGCCAAGCACGAAAACGCCCAGCGCCCGGGCAACCTCTGCCGCCGCACAGACATTTTTCGCATTGCCGGAGGTGCTGATGCAAAGCAGCACGTCGACCTCCTTCGCCAGCGCCAGCACGCCCTGCGCGTAGAGAAGCTCCGGCTCGACATCGTTACAGAAGGCCGTGTTCAGTGCCGTCATGGACGGCAGTGAGATTGCAGGCAGGCCGCATTGCAGCTTGTCAAGCAGACTCTCGTCGATCGACTCCCAGTTTTCGCGCATTCTTTCTCTTTTGCGCGCGCTGAGCGGACGTTTTTTCAAAAAGCCCTTCATCAGCTCGCCCACGATGTGCTCACAGTCGGCACAGCTTCCGCCGTTGCCGCAGAGCAGGAGCTTGCCGCCGCGGCGGTAGCAGTCAATGAGCATTTGCGACGCCTGCGCGATATCTTCGCAGCAGGCGGTCAGGGATGGATAACGTGACAACAGTTCTTCCAGCATTGTTTTCTCCTTTTTTATAAAAGCGCGGTTGCCAGTGCTGCATAATCACCGATGCTCTCGCCCAGCTCTGCCGGGACAATTTCGCAGCAGGCTCTGGATGCCGCAAGAGCCTCGGCTTCCAGAGCCTTTTCCATGGTATCACGCAGCAAATCGCCGCTTCTGGCAAAAATACTTCCAAGGACGATGCGCTCCGGATTTAGCAGATCGACGAGTATCGCCAGTCCTCTGCCCAGATATTCACCGCAGACACGGTAAACCTCCTGCGCGGTTTTATCCCCAGCGTGCGCGGCATCCGCGATGGACTTCGCCGTCACGCCGCTCGCTCCATTCCGGTAATACGCCGGACAGATGCCGCGCTGAACGCGCTCCCGCGCCATGACACAGCCAAGCTGTGCCAGTCCTCCGCCGCTGCAAAAGCCCTCAAAAGAGCCCTGTTTGCCGTAGCCGACCGGGCCGAAGCGTTCAAGGCGAAGGTGTCCGCATTCCCCGGCGTTGTCGTTCGTGCCGGTGTAAAGGCGACCGTCCAGAATCAGTCCCGCGCCGAGGCCGGTTCCAAAGGTCAGAAAGATCATATTGCGCGTGCCGCGCCCCGCGCCGAACCTCCATTCGGCCACGGCGCAGGCGTTGGCATCATTTTGCAGATGGACAGGCGCAGCAAAGTGCTGCGCAGCAAGCGCTGCGGCCGGCACCTTGTCCCAGCCCGGAAGGTTTGGCGGACCGAGGATCACCCCACGCGCCGAATCCAGCGGCCCGCCGCAGGAGATTCCCACATAATCCGGCTTGCCATCCAGAATACCGTCCGCCATATCAAACAGGCGCTTGAGCATTGCTTCCGGCGAAACGGAATGATCGGTCGGACACTTTTCCTTTCCCAGAATTTGGAGCCGTTCCCCATCCCATTTTGCCGTGACCGCAGCACATTTCGTTCCGCCGATGTCCAATCCCAACAGCTTCATAAATAATCCTCACAAGATGTTCGCTTTTTTCAGAAGGGTTTCATACTGCGTCAGGGAGAACGGGATTTCTCCGCTGACATAATGATTGTAATAGTTTTTTCCCTCGCAGGCCAGCGAAAGGGCATAATAGTGATTTCCGTGCGGGTCAAAGTCGATCGCACCCAGCTCCGTCAGGGCGTTGGGGTACAGCGCTGCCTCTCCGGAGACAAGGCACTTGCCCGTTTCAATGTCTGTGACGGTGTAGGTCACACGCTTTTCCTCGCGGTATTCATTTGCCGCGACAATTTGCAGTGCGCCGTTTTTCGGCTCGCGCAGCATAAGGCACAGAGGCTCCTGCGAGCGGCGGATATAATCGAAGCTGAGCTTTTTATTAAAATAATCCACACTTGCTTCGCTGATCTCCGGCCAGCCGTCGAGCAGGTTCCACCAGATCAGGCCGGTCCTTCTCCATTTTTCGGTACGGAAGTGTTCAATGAAGAACTTGAAGCCCTCTGCCTGAAAATACTGGCTGGCTTTGGAAAATTCCTCCGGGTCATCCGGTACGGCGCCGAAAAGCTGCGCGACCTGTTCCTCATTGAGCCGGGCGCGGAAGGCGTAGGGCTGATTTTTGCCCGGCTCCATCATGCCGGTGTGGAGCTTCCATTCGTCATGCTGGCGGTTTCGCAGATTTTCCGGGGAAATAAACCTCCGTAGCGACAGCAGGGACGGGCAGCCAAAGACGCCCATTTCACTGACAAAATGTGCGTTTGAGTTTATGTAATACGCTCCCTTGTAATACCCGCGCGGCCCCCAGAGGTGATCCTCCGGCATCCGGTTCGGATCGCCGGAAGCGTAGACTGCGCGGCTGACATAAGGCGAGCTTGGCAGAAAATCGCGCCACGGATCGACGCGCCGCAATACCTCCGGAATCGTCACGCGCGTAATCCGGTTTTCGTTCGGATCGCCGGAAACGATCTCCCAATACGCTGCCGCGACGTCACATTCGTTGTCTCCCGCCCAGAGTGCAATGCTCGGATGCCTGCGCAGCTTCCGGACGACCGCTTCGACCTCCTGCGCGATTTTTCTCTGGAAAAGCTCGTTTTGCGGATAGGTCGCACAGCCCATGGCAAAGTCCTGCCAGACAAGAATTCCGTTTCGGTCGCAGAAATCAAAAAACGCGTGATCCTCGTACACGCCGCCGCCCCAGCAGCGGACCATGTTGCAGTTGGACCGCCAGAGGAGGGCAAGCGCCCTGTCCAGCCGCGCGGCGTCGCGGGAATGAAAGGCATCCAGCGGCACCCAGTTCGTGCCGCGGATATAGATCTTTTCGCCGTTGACAAGGAAGCAGAATTCGCCGCTTCCCTGCTCGTCGGTCGTATCCGTTCGGAGCAGGCGCACCGTGCGCACGCCGAAGGAAAACCGCAGCTCATCCACGACTTCTCCGCGATAAACCAGCTCGGCGCACACATCATAGAGTTCGGGTTCGCCCAGATCGCGCGGCCACCAGAGCTTCGGCTCTTTGATTGTAAAGTGGAAGCATCCGCGGTTGTGCCAGAGCTTATTCAGGAAATACTCGAATTTGCTGCCGCCGCATGTTCCGGTCAGACGCAGCGCATAATCCTGTGAAAAATCGCCGTCAAGCTGCGCCTCATACACGCAGTGCAGCCCGGCCTCGCCTTCGGAGAGAGAAACCGTTGTGAGATAAATATCCTGCAAGGAATCCTTCTTCTTCTCGACAAGGGAGCAACCGCGCCAGAGTCCGCCGGAGATGCAGCGCGGGAAAATATCCCAGCCGAAGCTGTGTGCAGCCTTGCGCACCATTCAGCATTTGATTTCCGGTTGGTTACCAACGCCGAAGGGGGAGGACTTCCTAACGAAGTCTCTCCCCTCGGCGTTGGTATTTTTGGTTTACTTGGTAACGGTTTGCAGTCCGACTTTTTTACGGATGTAAAGAATCAGCAGAACTATGTTCCCGACCGCAGCGAGGATGGAAATGCACAGGCCGACCGTCGCAAGGATTCTCAGAAAGTGAGGCTCCTGCTGCTGCGCATCGTTGACAGAGGCCAACGCCTGCATTTTTTTCTCATTTTCGCGGTTCTGCGCATCAATCTCTGTCCGAAGTGTCTGCAATTCACTTCTCAGGTCATTGAGCTCCTGCTCCATCCCAGCCTGTAGATTGTCGAGATTTTCCTTCGTCGAAGCTTCAAGCGCTTTGATGTCGGAATTCAGCAGTTCATCCGCTGTCTTGTAGGCCTTGGTCAGTGCCGCGATGGCCGCATTCAAGCGCTCCATCGTTGCCGTATCGCCGTCGGTCGTAGCCTTAGAAAGGTCACTGATTGCTTGATTCAGATTCTTCTGGACGGTGTCGATCGCAGTCTGAAGGGCCTCATCGGCCTTGACCAGCTTCAGTTCCAGCGCTGTGAGCCTTGCATCAACCATCTGAATGTCGGCCTTCAGCAGGTCGTCCGCTGCCTGATAAGCCGCGGTCAGGTCGTTGATTGCCTGCTCCAGTGCTTCCGCGTTCGCCGTGTCGCCTGTCTCAATCAGCTTGTTCAGCGCTTCGACGGCATTGTCCAGATTCTCCTGCACTGCGTCAATAGGGAAGAAAGCGACACATCCAGTTCATCGGGGTTCTTCACTCCGAGGCTTACCGTTAAACTGCCCTGCGGGTCAGCGTCAACAAGCAAAACCTTTTTACCGGAGCTTGCAAGTCCCACACTGAGATTGACTGCGGTTGTCGTTTTTCCGACTCCACCTTTCTGGTTTGTGATAGCAATCACTTTACAGTTTTCCATGTGGTATCCTCCTTTCAGATTATTCATAGCAAACTGCTATGTACTCCTCCCGCAAAATGCACAGCATTACCGATGCGTTTGGTTAAATGCAGTATTTGTCCTCGACGCCCCTGCATGACTCGGTAGTCTATGGGAAATCTTCAAGCAACCGTCAGCTTAACGGTCTCATAGGAATCTCACCTCTGCCGGGTACTCCGCCAGCCCAATAGGGAAGTATCATTATGGTTGTATAGGTCATCGCCATGTCGGAGGCAATCCGGCACCTGTGGTGGAGGCTTACTGCTCACTCTGATTATTCAGAGGTCATGGCGTACCCACCATCGTGGCTCTTCTATACAAGTAACGTACTTGAAGATCTGATATTCAATTTTCAAGGAACATTGAAACGGTTTCCTCCGAGTGGAGGAGAGCCCCTTCACTTGTTCCCACTGAGAAGTGCCTTTCGTACACCCAAAATCAAAAAAATATTTTCAAAAAAATAAAAAAGCCGCCTGTTCACACTGAACAGACGGTATGAAATGACATATATAATAAAAGGAAATAAAAAAAGCAGGCATACTACTTTTTCAGTAATATGCCTGCTGGTTGTGTTAGATAAAGACTTCGACAGTCACGTTATCCCATTGGTTTTTCCGCAGGTACTGACCGACTGACTTTCTATACGCTTCAGCTTGGTCGAAACCAATCTGGAATTGATCGTATAGATTAGTCCTTCCCACTTTTGATAGTAACGCCTGTCGGAATTGAAAATCGCCCAATCGTGAACACGGAGCTTTTCTATGTCACTTTCGCTGACACCTAAACTCCGCAACTGTTTTTCCTCGTCTTCTTTCCAGAGCCGCCATTTCTTTTCTTCTCTGGCTTTGTTGTACGCCATACTGTTTCCTCCAATCTGAATTTTTTGAAAAATCAGATTGGCAGGCGGACTACGGCAGCCAACGCCAGATACGGGCTTGTCCTGTATCAAAGAAAAGCAGGACAAACAAAAAGCCGCAAAGGTACAAAGACCTCTGCGGCAATAAGCACAACTATACCTACGGCATAGAATTGAAATCTCTATTTGAAAACAATAAGAGTGCCACGAACAGGCGAGGATTTTTTTAACAGATTATCCTCGTTCCTGCGTGACACTCTATATGTATCCGCTGCTTCTGATGAGCAGCGTTGCGGTCATATTAGACCAACACATAAAAAATCCCTCCAAACCTTAAACGGGCTTAGAGGGCTACGCTATTTTTGTTTGGGCGTGACAGAGCAGCCCACCAAAGCACCGTTTTTTTTATTTGGTGGGCTGTGCTTCCAAATTTTTCGATAATAAAAGAGCCGACGAGCTGTGAGGTATCTCACAAGTTCATCGGCTCTGCGTCTTAGCGTCTGGCACTTCTGCTTTTGTGATATTCAGTTGCTTTGCATTTATCAATGTCTGCTTATGGCACTTGGGACAGAACAAAGGAAAATTCTTTAACTCTGTATCTTCCCGTATCTGCACCCTTGTTTTGTTGCCGCAGATAGGGCATAGTATAAACTTTTCTTTTTGCATTAGGCATATTTCCTCCGACTCACAAACGCAAGATTGCCTTAGCTATTGTTGCCAAGGAAAGCCGCAAGTCCCTTTTGCACTTCTGCTGGGTCTTTGACACTATATGTGAAAGAAAGCGTTGCGTTTGTTTCAATCCAAATCTTAGAATAATCAGAAGTGAAGCTGATTACGGAGTCCATAGAATTGTCTGCTCGGTAAAATGTAATTTTATTATTTCCCTCGCTGTCATTCCAAGAGCCTCTCTTGACTTCTTTCGTGTTGACCTCAATACCTTCTATGAAGGTCAGCAGTTGATTGAAGTCTTCACTGTCTGTAATAGTCGTATTTCCATCGGCGGTCTTTATTGCGGCATGAGTTGCGGACTGCGTAGCTATTGCGGGAATGCCCGTAATAGCATCCTTTGCCGTCGCATACTGCGGACGGTTAGGAATAAGGCATATTGAAATGACCGCAATTAGAATTACCGCCCCTAAACCTGCAAATCCAATGATTTTTTTCGTGTTTGATTTCATAACATTCTTTATCCTTTCTTTGGGATTTCCCTCGGCAAACGCCATCGGTACGCCAAGTGTGCTTTTTTCAATAGAAAGCTCTAAAAGCGACCGGCTGTATTCTTTGCGAATATCCTCCTTTGAATTTCTGATTACGCTTTCATCGCAGGACATTTCCATATCGGTAACGAACAGCTTGAACGCAAGCCACACAAGAGGGTTAAACCAATGCAGGATAAGAACAACATATCCTAATATCTTCGCAAGGTTATCACGCCGAGCGAGATGCGTCTGTTCGTGGGCAATTACATATTCCTGTGCGTCAGCCAAATTGCTCGGCAAATATATTTTTGGATTTCGCAATCCAAGCGCAAAGGGCGTGCTGATTACTTGCGAAATATAAATATTATCCCGAAGAAGGACGGCACTCTGTAATTTCTTTTTGAGTCTGGAATATGAGCGTATGCTATACAGGCAAAACGCAAAAACGCCGATGAACCATATAATCTTTCCCCAAAAGGTAAATATCTGATATACATTTGCGGTAGAACCGAAAACCTCAGTTGCTACAACAGGGTTGATTACGCTGTCTATTGCTTTTACGCCCGTTTCCACATAAGGGGTTTCAATGTAAAGCATATCCGTAGAAAGCAGCGTTGTGTTGAACGGTAATATGCTCAAAACGCTTTCAAAGGAAACGGGGACAAGCAGACGGAAAAAGGCAACAAACCATAATGCGTAGGAGAAAACCTTTGGAGCTTTTTTCAGCAGCAGCCGTGCCAACATAATAATTAAGATAGCGAAGCTGCCTGTAATACTCATATTTACAATATCGAGAAATACTTTGTCGCTCATAGTCATTCCTCTGCGTTTTGGTCGATGATTTTCTGTATTTCAGCGATTTCCTGCTTTGAGAGCTTTTTGCGGCGGGTAAACGCCACTAAGAATTGCGGCAGAGAACCGTTGAATGTTTCTTCCACGAAGCCCTCACTTTGCTTCGTAAACCACTCCTGCTTTGAAAGGACAGAAACGACATTGCCCGAATTGTTTTGAAAAATGCCCTTATCACAAAGGCGTTTCAGCATCGTATATGTGGTGGATTTCTTCCAAGAGAATTTCTGCTCACAAAGCTGTACCAATCCTCCAGAGGAAATCGGCTCGTTCTCCCAGATTAAGTTAGCAAACTCCAACTCCATATCTCCAAGTTTGTAATTTTTCATTATAATCCTCCTTGCGGGTCTACAAGCATTAGACTTCTGCTTATAGTCTAACACTTGTAGACCCGTTTTGTCAAGAGGAAAACAAAAAGTTCACAAACTTGTTGCTGCCACTGCTCTGACAGTATTTAACTGCTTTGGGTTTACTAAGGTCTGCTCACAGCAAAATCACAAATGTTAGGCTGATTGAAAGTGATTACTCGCTCTGGTTGTCCACCGTGTAAACCACACAAGCAATCCCGACAATCAGCGAAAAGAGAATTGCACCGCCGAAAGAATTTTCCAACGCTCATATATCGTTGCATCACTTCGTAAGAACCTTTTTATGATACGATTTGTTTCCGCAGTATGGGCATTTCATCTTTCTTGATGTGCCGCTATGCAGAGCCATAACAACAGCTTTCATTGTCGGTACATATCTTTTTTTGCATACAGGGCATTCGTAGTATCCCGTATCGTGCTCAATTCTTACTCCTACAAAGCAAGTGGCGAAAACTACCGCAGCTCCAAATACCAATAAAGCGATTCCGAGGGCAAGACGGTCTTTCATCAAATAGCATCCGACAAATATCATAGTGAGAGATACAACAATCGCCATTGTAATAAGAAGCTTCTCCAGATGCAGAATCCGTTTATTTGACGATTCCTCCTGCTTCTTCATCTCCAAGAGCAAAGCATCCGAAGTTTCCTTGTAGTTTTCCATTGCGATTCGCTCCCCACTGAAAAGCTCGCTTAGGTTAATTTTTAGCAGGTCACATAGTTCTGGCATGATGGCTGCATCTGGCAGACTCCGTCCAGTTTCCCATTTTGATACGGCACGGTCTGTGATGCCAAGTTTCTCCGCAAGAACAGCTTGTGTGAAACCCTGCTCCTTCCGACAGGACGCTATGAACTTTCCGATTTTCTCCTGTTCCATGAGGAGCACCTCCTTTCTTGCATCCACTATATCGCTGTATGACGATTTTTAACAGGAACCAGTGGTTGATATGTCCGAAATTCGCTCTTTAACGGGACTCTACTTTGGGTGGAGTAAGATATTCATCATCAGATTTTTTTAGATAATGTATAAGTATAATAGATGTCAACAAGCAGTAGAATCGCTACGATGCCCATTGTCCAACTGAAGCAAGAAAAACCTTTAGTTAAAAAGCATACTATGATTATAATGATACCTCCTATAATAAATGAAATACCGCCAAAGCGTTGGCTTTTTTTCCATGTTGTTTCATTTTTCATACTCCATACTGTCCTCAGTCCCGCAACTGAGTTCATTCGTAATTTTGGCATAATATTGCCAAATATAATCATTGCAACGCCAAGAAGTCCAAATAAAAGTTGATTAATATCAAGATTAATTGAGGATAGATTTTCGATTGAATTGATATCAGTATATAAGAAATAGCCTGTCATAGCGTTAAAAAGTGCAAGGGATACAATTCCTGCTGCAATACATGTATTTTCATTGTTACTTCCATTTTCTTCCTGCCTTGAAGAAAATTTAGCCATGCCGAGCATAAAATAGCCAAATAAAACCGTGATAACAGGGAAAATTAATGTTTCATATTTGCTACCCCAACGTGTTACTTGATTATTCAAGTCATAATGAGCTGGAATTCGCTCGGGCAAAAACTGTAAGGCAATCAAAACAACTACCAATGGTAAATACATAAGACTGTAAAAAATGATTTTTTTCTTTTTCATAGTTGACCTCCACGCAAATTATTTATCCATATAATTGTTTCATCAAGAATGGATAAATTCAATTCATAGTAAATGTAGTTTTTATATCGAGTTTCGTAAATCAAGTCTGCTTTTTTTAATTTTGATAAATGATACGATAATGCTTGTGGTGTTATATCCAATGCGATAGCTAAATCCCCTGAACTTATTTTCCCTTCCTGTAACTTTAGTAGAATTTTTCTGCGAGTATCGTCTGCTAAAGCAGCTAATACTTTATTTATAGCCAATCTGTCACGCTCCAATCTATTTCAAACATTCCTTAAATAGATTATACTAGCTTAGATTTCTTTTGTCAACACTATTTCAAATATTTTTTAAATAGCAAAATTAAAAATACCGTCATTGGTCACGACAAGCACTAAAATTGGCGGTATTTCTTAATCGCCTTGTAGTTCATACCAAAGACCATTGTTTTCATCGTAAATATACTTGTCCATTCCGAAATCCTCCCAGTATAATATATTCGCACATATATCACAGTTTCCCGATTGCCACAGCTTGTTATATCGTGTTGTCGGTTTTTCTTGCCCTTGCTTTTGCCCTTATAAGGTGTTGTGGCAAGGACGAAACGGTGTGAAATCATATAAAGGTAATAAGGTGGACGCATTGCGATAAACCCTTTGTTTTCAAGCGTTTCGGAGGATTTTATTAACGCCCTATACAGGGTAGTAACCACTTATAAAATCGTGGTTTTCAAATTGTAGTCATACAAATCAAACGAGTTCGTTGAGTATTATTACCTCTTGCGTATAGAGATTTCATATCCTATTGCAAGAGATTTCAGACCGTTTCATAAGAAGCCTCGTTTCTGTAAA
>OLRV01000377.1_pt1 | contig 44825 bp, 39 predicted proteins | sample 1672421 | NCBI WGS metagenome assembly OLRV01 (sample SAMEA3136684, study PRJEB25190) | human gut metagenome | biome: human gut; feature: human-associated habitat; material: faeces | place: Austria | collected 2013
TTATCCAATTGGTGCATATATTAGTTTAGTTAATAATTTTAATATCTTAAATTTAATAGTTTATTTAATTATAAATTTACTACCAATTTTATTGTTTGTTTATATTTTAAATAAATCATATTTTATGGTTATTAATAAATCTAGGTCTAATAGTTATAGTAAAAGTAAAGAGTATAAATATGATCAAAAGAAGATAATGAAAGCTTTAGTTGTTAAAGATATTAAAAGATATTTTTCATCAACCGTTTATGTTTTTAATACTTTCTTTGGACTAGTTCTTATGGTTATAGCAACTATTGGATTATGCACTAATTTTGAAAAAACAATCGAATACATTTTAAGTGGAGAAATACCGGGATTAGATATAAACTGGCTTTATAGTATGGCTCCTAAGGTATTTTTCTTAATAGTTTTAGTTCTTTCATTTATGACAAGTATTACTTCATCAAGTATATCTATTGAAGGAAAAACTTTTAATATTTCAAAGAGTTTGCCAGTAGATACTAAAAAAATATTATTATCTAAAGTTATATTTAGTAATTTATTAATTATTCCGGTTGTGTTAATATGTGATGTTATTTTCTTTATTAATTTTAAATTAGAAATAATAGATTATATTTTAATTATTTTAGTTAGTTTAGTAGCGCCAACTATTTCATCATTGTTAGGTTTAGTTATTAATTTAAAATATCCTAAGATGGATGCAACAAGTGATACGGAAGTTGTTAAACAAAGTATTAGTTCAATGATATCTGTATTAAGTGGAATGGTTATTGCAATTATAATAGGTGCTTTATGTCTAGCTACATTGTTTGGTTATATAAAAGTAAGTATAAATAATATGTTAATTTTATGTTTGGTTGGATTAATAATTATGATGATCGTCTTAGTATTGATTCTTAATTATTATGGTGTTAAAAGATATAGAGAAATTGAAGTATAAAGTCAAAGTCTTAGTATTATATTTAAGACTTTTTATTTTGCCTAAAAATATAATATTTATTTTTGATAAATGTCATGTTATTATTAAACTAGTGAAAGAAGTTTGAAGTAGTGTGAAAAAACAAATAAAGAATAAAGAAGAAAAACAATTAAAAAATTGGATGTTAGATACAACAGTATTTTCTTGGATTTTTGTAATTTTATCTTCTTTTTTTATATTAGCAATAGTATTTTTAGGAACTTATTCATTTTTAAAAATAAATACTGGTACTAAGCAAGACATATTAAATGATGTTGCAGTTACTTCATATTTAGTTGGTATAAATAGTTATTCTGATGCTTCTTTTTTAAATAATGTATTAGAAAATAATTCTATTAAAGAAGTGCTATGGTTTAAATTAATAATTCCATCTGTTTATAAATTAACTATTTTGATTTCTATAATTGTAGTATGTGTTTATTTTATGAAACTAACTAAGAATGTGAAAACATCAAGTGATTTATTTACTGATGAGAAATTAAAAATTGCAAATTTATTGAGAAAATATTTAAATATTGTTTTATTCTTATTTATATTATTAGGAATGAATGTTTTTGTTATGATTGTTTATGAAGTTTGTACTGAAATTATTTATTATTTGTTTAAACAATGTGTTACTTTTAATCAAATAAAAACAAAAGGAAAAGAATAAAAAATAAAATTAAAAAAGGAGTATGATTTAAAATGAAAGAATGGTTTAAAAAAACTTTTTGTTATGATGTTAAAGTTAATAAGCCTTTTTATAAACTTGTGTTAGATAGTATAGAATTTGCTTTAATTAATCCTTTGATTTTTGGGGCAATATTATATTATTTATATCCTCAAAAATTAGATAATATTATAAAAATTTTAGAAACTCTTAAAGAAATTAAATTACCACCGAGTCAGATTATTATACCGATTTGCGTTCTTATTTTTGTTATTAATTGGACTTTTGCATTTGGTACAATAGTTTGTTTATTATCTGAACAAGATAAACAGGAAAAGTTGAAGAAAAACAAAAAAACTAAGGAGTAAAAAATGTTACAGTTAAAAAATATTTATAAGAGTTACATTGTAGGTGAAGAAAAACAACAAGTTTTAAAAGATATAAATATAACTTTTAGAAAAAATGAATTTGTTTCTATTTTAGGTGCTAGTGGTAGTGGAAAAACAACTCTTTTAAATATTATTGGTGGATTAGATGTTTATGATAGTGGAGATTTAATTATTGATAATTTATCCACTAAAAACTTTACTAAAAAAAATTGGGATAGTTATCGTAATTATAAAATAGGATTTGTGTTTCAAAATTATAATTTAATATCTCATTTAAGTGTACTTGGAAATGTTGAATTAGCTTTAACTTTATCAGGAATAAATAAAAAAGAAAGAAGAATTAAAGCAAAAGAAGCCTTAATAAAAGTTGGTTTAAAAGATCATATTAATAAAAAGCCTAATCAATTATCAGGCGGACAGATGCAGAGAGTAGCTATTGCAAGAGCAATAGTTAATAATCCGGATATAATACTAGCAGATGAACCAACGGGAGCATTAGATTCGAATACAAGTGAACAAATTATGGATATTTTAAAAGAAATATCTAAAGAAAAATTAATTATTATGGTTACACATAATAAAGAAATTGCTAATAAATATTCAGATAGAATAATTGAACTTAAGGATGGAGAAATTGTTGGGGATAGTAATAGTTATAAAATAATTAATAGTGAAGATGGTTCTAAAATTAAATTTAATAAGACAAATATGCCTTATTTAACAACACTTAGTTTATCTTTAAAAAATTTGTTAACTAAAAAAGGAAGAACATTTTTAACAAGTTTTGCTGGATCTATTGGAATATTGGGAATATGCTTAGTGTTAATTTTAAATTCAGGTTTAAAAAATACAATTGATAATTACGAGAAAAAATCAGTTGCTAGTTTTCCGATTGTAATTTCACAAAATGATTATGATATAAATAATGCATTTAATTTAATGATTCAAGAAAGACCTAAATGTGAAGATGATAAAATATGTTCATATGATGATGTAGTATCAAGTTTTAATAATAGCTATGGTTTGTTTGTGAAAAATGATGTTAAGTCTTTTAAAGAATATATTGAAAAAAATAATTTAATTAAAGAATACGCAAAATATATAGATTACATGTATGATTATCATTTACCTATTTATTATAAATATAAAGGTGAAAATGTTAAAATAACGGATGATTTTCATATAATAAATGAAGAAGATGAGTCTGCTAATACATTTACAGGAATTGAGTTCAAAAAGATAGATTTTAATCATATAAAAGACACTGATAAATATAACTTAGTTGCAGGAGAATATCCTAAAAGTGAAAATGATATGGTATTATTAATTCCAAATGATGGAGTAATTAATGATTCAATTCTATATTATTTGTATATTAAAGATAGAAGTGAAATTACTAATTTAATTAAAAAGAATGAAAAATTAGAATCTTCAACATATTCATATGATACATTCTTAAATTTAAAATACAAATTAATTTATAATACGGATACTTATCAAAAAGTTGACGGAAAATACATAAATAAATTTAATGATAAAGATTACATGAATAATTTAATTAATAATGGTATAGATTTGAATATAGTTGGTATCATTAAATCTAATTCTAGTAATGATGAAGAATTAGTTGATCCATGTATTTATTATAGTCAGGATTTATTTAATAAACATGTTAAATATATTAATAATAGTGAAACAGTTAAGGAACAAATTAATAATAAAGAAATAAATGTCTTTACGGGAGAAAAATTTGATAATATCAATAATACTTATGATAAAAATATGGTTTTATTAAATTCGATAGATATAGATAATCCGGAAAGTATAGAAATAGTACCTAAGGATTTTAATTCAAAAAATAAAATTAAAGAATATATAGATAATTATAATAAAGAACAAGAAAGTAGTGGCAATACGAAGAAAAAAATAACTTATAATGATCAAGCTAAATTAATATTTGATGAATTATCAGTTATAATTAATAGTGTAAGTGCAGTTTTAATTGGTGTAGTTAGTGTAAGTTTAATTGTTTCAAGTATAATGATTGCAATTATTACTTATATTAGTGTACTTGAAAGAACTAAAGAAATTGGAATTTTAAGGGCACTTGGTGCTAGTCAAAAAGATATTTCAAGAGTATTTAAATCTGAAACAATTATTGAAGGTGTTATTGCTGGAGTGTTAGGTGTAGGTATATCAGTATTGTTGTCTATACCAATTAATATTATTTTAAAAACATTAGTTAAAGTTAATCTTAATTTCAGTTTACCTTTAATACAAGGTGTTATAATGATTTTACTTAGTGTTTTATTAAATGTTATTGCAGGACTTATACCATCTAAGATGGCAAGTAAGAAGAATCCAGTAGAAGCATTAAGAAGTGAATAAAAGTAGCAAAATGAATGCTACTTTTTTAAGTGTAAAAATATTATTTGGGTTTAATTTAAAAAATAAAAGGAATGTTTAATTAATAAAAACATTTCTTTTTATTGTGTTTAATCTAATTTATTAAATAAATCCTTAACATCGATTTCTAAAGCTTTTGCTATTTTTTGAACTGTATCTAAAGAAAATTGTTTATCGCAACCACTTTTTGTTTCAATTTTTTTTTAAGTAATCTACACTTATATTGCTTTTCATAGCAAGTTTTACTTGTGTCCATCCTTTTATTTTTCTTTGTTTTTTTATGTTTTGAGAAATCAAATAATATAAATTGTCTTTATCCATTTATCTACCTCTTATAATTATTTAAGTTACCCCTAATGTAATTTTCTCATTAAATTTTTTAGAAAAGTTTACGATATAGTACACTTTTCTAAAACGATATGTTATACTTTTTTATAGTAATAAAGATAATTAGTGGTGATTATTTATGAATTGTTTAAATCAAAGTTGTGATGCTGATGATATAGAAAAGGAAGATAATTTTTGCTATAAATGTGGACATTGGACGACAAAAGGTTTTTCTTTTATTAATAATAAGAGCTGTGTTGATACTATTTTTAATGGAGCAGCAGTAAAAAAAGAGGCTAATTTTTCTATTATGATTAGCGTTTCTATGCTTTCTTTTATTATTTTTTTTGTTATAAGTCTTATAAGAGGAAATGATTTATATAAGCCATTTTTCTATTTGAAGAGAAAAGCAAATAGTTATATTTATGGTTATAATGTTTCAATATTAAATACTAGTAATACTTATAACAAAAAAATAGTTAATAGTTATGAGGAGTCTATAAAACTAATTGTTGAAGATATAACAAGTCAAAGTTGGAAATGTGGACATGAAATTGAAACATCTCAGTATGAAAATAAAATTCAAAATAAAACATCAATTCCTATAATAAGTCTTTGTGATGCAAATGACAGTGTTTCAAAAAAAATAATAAGTGTAGTTGGGGAAATATATGATTTATTTCCTAATATATCAGGTGCTTTAACAAATATATCTATTACTAATGCTTCAACTAATAAAGAATATATTGCACGTTTTCAACCAATGTTTAAATTTGTTAATGCAGATGAAGATATTGCGAAATATAATAAAGTAAATAAAACTCAAATACTTTTAAATAGTTATTATTTTTTAAATGAAGATATTATGGATGAACCGATATCAAGTGTTGTTGGAAGTGGATGGTATGTTAATGATGCAACTTGGGAAAGCACTATTGCTCATGAACTTGGACATTATATTTCTTTCACGATGTTTTTAAGACAAAATAATTTAAATAATATTACATTTGTAACTGAAGAAAATGAAGAAAAAATAAATAATGTTATGAATGATTTTGATACAGGAGAATTTTCTTTGTCAATAATCTATAAAGCTTTAGAAAATTATAACAATAAATATAATTTGAATTTGAATATTGAAGACTTTGCATTAACCATTTCAAAATATGCTGGTGTTAAAGATAAAAATGGTAATTTAATTGCTGATGAAACCATTGCTGAAGCTATACATGATTATTATCTTCATAAGGAAAATATGAAGAATAGCAGTTATGAAATTATACAAATAATTAAGCAAAAATTATAGGGAGAAAATACATATGAAAACATGCTATAACTGTGGAGGAACAAATAGAAATACAGATTTGTATTGTAGAAACTGTGGATGTAGATTAAAAAGTAATACACATTATATTTTAATAAATATAGGTACAATTATTGCCTTTGCCTTATTACTTTTTGTAATATTGCTATTTGTGGCGTCTTATGTTGTTGATTAGAATTTAAAGGAGTTAAAAAATATGAAAGAAGAAAAGAAATTAAATTATTATAATGAAACTGTGAATGAATTATACAAAAGACTAGAATCTAGTGAACGAGGTCTTACTGAAGAAGAAGCAAAGAAAAGATTAGAAAAGTATGGTGAGAATAAATTAGCCGAACAAAAGAAAAAATCAAATATAGCGTTGTTTTTGGAACAATTTAAAGATTTTATGGTTATTTTACTTATTTTTGCCTCTATATTTTCAGCTGTTATATCATATATTCAGCATGAATCTTATGTTGATTCAATAATAATAATTATTATAGTTATAATTAATGCAGTATTGAGCTTTATTCAAGAAAAGAAAGCAGATGTTGCTATTCAAGAATTAAATAAAATGTTTGTAACTAATAATTATGTCATAAGGAATGGTGTAAAAGAATCGATTGATGTTAGAAATATTGTTATTGGAGATATAATAGAATTAGAAGCTGGCGATTATGTTTCAGCTGATGCTAGAATCATATCTTCTGAAAGTTTAGAGATAAATGAATCTACCTTAACTGGCGAGTCTAAATCAATAAAGAAAAATAGTGAAAATATAACCGATGAAAAAGAATTATATGAAAGAAAAAATATGGTTTATGCTGGTTGCAACGTTACTAATGGTCATGCTTTTGTTCTTGTATGTGCAACAGGTATGAATACAGAGTTAGGTAAAATAGCAATAAGTTTAATTGATAAAAAAGCAGATATAACACCACTTCAAAAAAAGGTAAATCAAATAAGTAAAGTATTAACGTATATAATTCTTGCAATTATTATTGTTATGATGGGCTTAGGACTTCTTATGAAAAACGATTTTTTTGATATTTTAATGCTATCAATATCTTTAGCTGTTGCTGCAATACCTGAAGGAATGAGTTCAATAATAACTATTATATTATCACTTGGAATGAGTGCTATGGCAAAAAGAAATGTTATTATAAGAAAAATTGCTTCTGTTGAAACTCTTGGATCAACTGATATAATTTGTTCGGATAAAACAGGAACAATAACACAAAATAAGATGTTAGTAAAATCTATTTATGTTAATGAAAACTTATATAGCGATAACGATAAGATTCCTAATAGTGATTTATTATATTTATGTGCATCACTATGCCAAAATGTTGTTAAAAATAATGATATTTATATAGGCGATGAAACTGAAGTTTCAATTTATAAATATTTAGAAAATATTAACTTCCCATTAAATAATAAAACAAGAATAAAAGAGTATCCGTTTGATTCTGATAGAAAAATGATGACAACAATAAATAATATGGATGAAAAAATATATTCTTTTACAAAAGGAAGCTTGGATTCAGTTATAAATAATTGTAATCACTATATTGTAAATGGAAAAATATATATGATGAGTCCTGAATATAGACAAAAGATATTTGATATTGAAAAACAGCAATCTAGGAAATCATTAAGACTACTTGCCTTTGCATTTAAAAATCAAAACATTGATGATCCAGAACATGATATGACATTCATTGGACTAATTGGAATGATGGATCCTCCAAGAGAAAGTGTTCCAAGTGCAATTAGTATTTGTCATAAAGCAGGATTAAAACCCGTTATGATAACTGGTGACAGTATTAATACTGCCATTGCAATAGCTAAAGATGTTAATATAATTGATACTGATGATAAAGCAATTGAAGGTAAATTCGTCGATAAAATGACAGATGATGAACTTCTTGATGCTGTAAAAAAATATCAAGTATATGCTAGAATTACACCTAGTACAAAATTAAGAATTGTTGAAGCGTTACAATCACTTGGTTATGTAGTTGCTATGACAGGAGATGGAGTAAATGATGCCCCAGCAATTCAAAAAGCTGATATTGGTATAGGTATGGGAATTACTGGTACTGAAGTTGTAAAAAAAGTTGCTGACTGTATTTTAGTTGATGATAGTTTTTCTACAATTGTAGATGGTGTTGAAGAGGGTAGAAGAATAACCACAAATATTAAAAAAGTAATTTTATATTTGCTTGCGGGAAACATTGTTGAAGTTATACTTGTCTTTGCTTCTATGATTATGAATATGGAAATGTTTACAACACTTCAATTATTATGGTTGAATTTAGTTACTGATTCTATTCCAGCAATAATGCTTGCTTTTGAGAAAAGTGAAAAAGATGTAATGGAAAATATGCCTTCTAATAGATTTAATTCAAGTTTCTTTACTCCTTTTTTAACGGCAAAAATTGTAATAAGTGCTATTGTTAGATCTGCTGTAATGCTAGTACTATTTATATATTATTCAAAAAATTATGATGTAAATACTGCTGGTTCTTTAATGTTTATATTTTTAATAGCAAATGAATTGCTATATTCTCTAACATGTAGAAATCTTAAAAAATCAGTTCTAAATAAAAATATTTTTGATAATAAGAGATTATCTATTGGATTAGCGGTAATAGTAATAATTCAAATTATTGTCTTAACTACAGGATTATCAAAATTCTTTATAGTAGATAATATAGGAATAAATAATGTTTTAATTACACTAGGTATATGCTTTGCTGTATTTGTACTAGGAGAATTAGTTAAACCATTATATGTAAAATTATTTAAAGATTATACGGAGGTAAAAAAATAATGAAAAATAATGATTCACTTACTTTTATAATTGTTTCTAGTATTTTTGTTTTAAGTGTGTTTGTTTTTGTTGCTGCTTATAATATATTACCTAATAACAAGGAAGATAATTCATATTATGTGAAAGTTGATGATGACATGAGTGCAAAAATAGAATCTGTTGAAATTAATGATGGTAGGTTATTTATAACAACATCTGGTGATCCGATTGAATATTGTGTAAAATCAACTAAATCAAGACCAGATTCTAAAAATTTATGTTGGAACAAAATAGAAAATAATATTGCATCAATATCAATTTATAGATATAAAAAATATTATATTTGGATTAAAGATGATAAAGGAAATATTAGTAATTATATAACTGTAAATTCTAATGAAAAGGATAGTAAATAATATGCAAGAAGGAGAAAATAAAAATTTTAACAAAAATACAATTGTTAATGATAATAATTATGTTAAATATATTCATTATTTAGAATCTAATTTAATTGCTTTACCTGTATTAAAAATTTTTAAGTATAGAATTATGTCATGCATAAAAAGTCTTTTATATATTGATAAAAAAGGGGATTTATCAATCATAGAAACTGGCTCGATTAATATTAAAAGAAGTGATAGAATATATGATTATTTATTAGTAAAAGTTTGTAATACAGATGCTTATTCATTATTTGTAAAAAATACAGCTGACGATTTTAAAATGAATTTAAATGATTGGTGTGTAATAAGACATAAAATATTTAAAAAATTTTATTTAGTATATCCACAAATTGAAAATGATAAAAAAACTATAAAGTATGTGGCAAAAGAAGGTAAAATAAATTTATTATTTACATTTATCGTTATGATAATTGCGATAATAGGGTTTTTATCACTATTCAATATAATTTAGGTAGTTACTAATAATGGTAGGAGGTACAAATGGAGCTATATAATGTTTTTAATATGCCGTTATCTAATGATAATGAAAGAAGAAAAATACAAGAAAAGCAACTGCTGGGTGAGAAATTAACATTACAAGAAAAGTTAAAAGCAGGTGTTAGAGATCATGTGATTAAAGAAATTGGAAATTATCAGTGTAAACCAGATTATTGCTATAGATGCGTTCCTGAAAATGTTTTAGAACTGTATAAACAAAAAGGTTATATTTTTGATAATAGAAGAACAGATTATATTGAAGGGCAAAATAATCAAGGAATAGATTGGTATTTAGGTGGTGCTATGCCTTGTAATGAATACGGATTTATAATTATTGAATGTCCTGCTTATAAAAATTATTTTATTCCTGCAAGAGATGGAGGATATGGAATGACTGATGATATTTATGTAAGACATATGAAATCATCACCTCAAAGGAATCCTATTCCGATTTCAATGATTACAAATATTTTTGATTATAGAGCAATATTACAAGAACAAAGTGCGGTAGAAATCAAAGGTAGAAGTAGATAATTATAATTTGTTAACTAATGATCATTTGATTAGATTCATTTGTAAAAATTCTTATTTTATGTTATTATAACGGAAATTTAGGGGGATACTAAAATGGTAAATGAAAATAATATAAAAACTTTATTATCAAAAATGACTAATAATGTAAAATCTAATATTAAAGAAATAAAAAAAGTTTTTGGTAGTTTAAATTATACTGATGATGAAGATCAATCAATATTGCATATTTTAGTCGATAATAAATATGATGAAAATAAATGTTTTTTAGCAATTCAATCATTACTTCAAAATGGAATGAATCCAAATTTACAATCATATTTTAATTATAATTTTATTCAAGTTGCATTATATACCGGTTATAGTGAAAATTTTATTTTATGTATAATTAATGAATCACTAAAATGTGGATTAAATGTTAATCATGTTGATTCTGATAATGATACAATTATGCATATTGCAATATATAGTGATGACTATTTAGGAAACTTGGAAAAAATTTATGATTTATTATGTGAAAATGGTTTTGATTCTACTTTAGTAGATGGTGAGTCAAGAAATTTAGTTGAAGCAATGATTTATCAAAAACAATATTCAAAAACTCAAATAGAGAGTTTTCGTAAAAAATATATAGAAAGAACTAATAATGATTTAAATGATAAAACTTCTAATAATATGCCTGCTAATGAAAAGTTAAATAAAGAAAAAACTTGTAGTGAAGTTATTCCTAAATTGTCTAGAGAAGATATTGTAAATCTTGAAAAATATGGAACAGTTCTAAATTATAAAAAATATGTTACTGAACCAACCATTGGAAGAGAAAAAGAGTTAAAAAATCTAATGATATCACTTGCTCAAAATAAAAAAAGCTCACTTATAGTAGGTGAATCTGGTGTTGGTAAAACAGCATTGGTTGAAGAATTAGTTTATAGAATTATAACTAATCAAGTTCCAACTTTTTTACAAAATAAGGTAATTTTAGAAATAAATCCATCCGAGATTGTTTCTGGTTGTAAACACGTTGGTACATTTGAAGAAAAGATTAAAGATTTACTAAATTTATGTAAAGAATTGGATATAATTATATTTATAGATGAAATACATACTATGTACGGAACCGGAAGTTATGAAAATAACGACAATGATATGGCTTCGATGTTAAAATATCAACTTGACAGAACAGATTTAAAAGTTATTGGAACAACGACAAAACAGGAATATGAAAAGTATTTTAATGGAGATGCATTAAAAAGAAGATTTGATAAAATAACTATGAAGGAGCCAGATAAAAATGTTTTATATCAAATAATTTATAAAGTAATAGATGATTATAACATTACTACTGGTATTTCATTTGAAAATGGAAATTTAAAAAATCAATTAGTTGAAATAATAGCTACAATGACTGAAAAAAGTCACCGTGTATATGATGATATGGTCAATAATCCAGATTTAGCGATATCTATTATCGATAAAGCATATGCTATTGCAAGATTTTATGATAGTAAATTTATTACAGTAAACCATTTTATTGAAGCAATCGAATATTGTGATAGAGTTTATGAATTAACAAAAAATCAGGCTATAACAAAATTAAATGATTTATGCAATTGTAGTTCAAAATCATCTTCAAAAATTTTAAGATTGGATTTTAAAAATTTAAAAAAATAATAGAAAGGGGAATCTATTATGCCAGAATTAACAAATGACCAATTTGAAATGTTGTTAAAAAGTATTAATAGTAATTTAACACAACTTAGTTTGACAAATAAAAAAGAAGATATGGCATTAAAAGAATGTGATGATTATTTAAAAGGTAATATCAATGATGTTAGAAGTATGAATCCTTTTTCTGTATATTTTGTTATTAGTAAATTACCAGAAGATAAACAAATAATATTTTTACAAGAAAATATTGATTATATAAGAGAACATGATGAAGAAATATTTTTATATAGGTTTCTTGGTCCTAATTCTTTATCTTACTTTTTTTCTTTGAAAGTAATAAAAGCTTTAAAAGATATAGATGATGAAATCTTTAAAAAAGTATTAAGTCAAAATTCTATAGGTCTTTTTCATGGATTTACCCATGAAGATTATATTGATTTTTATAAAGATTTTTATAATGAATTATTAGAGTCAAACAATCGAAATTTTATTGATGGTTTAATTTTTCATAATAGATGTTGTTATGAAGATATGTATATTGAAGATATAAACATTAAAGCAGTACAACAAAAAGTTTATAATAAAGAATTTATTGAATTATTATTAGAAAAATATGCAATTAAATTATAGTGAGGATTTTAAAGAAGAAATAAACGAAATTTATTTGTGGACAAAATATAAGTTTAAATCTGAAATAATTGCACAAAAGAGAATAAAAGAAATAATAATAAAAATTAAAAATTTAAAAATTTTTCCAAGAGCATATAAGTTATTAAGAAAAGATGGAAAAATAGAATATAGAAAGTTTGTAATCAAAAAATATATTATAATTTATAGTTTAGAATCAGATAAAATTAATCTTTTACATATTTATAATCAAAAATTATATTAAAATCAAAAAAATTTAAATCAAACCTATTAATAGGTCTGATTTTTTTGTTTTATTCAAAATACAAATTGACTATCTGTACAAAACTTGATATAATAACATACGTAGAAAATAAGGCAGAAGAAGGGAAATGAAACAAAATAATGAACATAGTAGAAAAAATATTCAAACATATAAAACTAGTATCAAAACACAAATGGGTAGTATTCAAATTAGCATGTAAAGTAGGAATACCATGGAGAGGATTTATGCATGATTGGTCAAAATTCTCACCAGAAGAATTTTTTGAAAGCGTAAAATACTATAATGGTAAAAAAAGCCCTATAATAGTATGCAAGCAAAAAAATGGATATTCAAAAGCATGGCTACATCACAAAGGAAGAAATAAACATCATCCAGAATATTGGGTAGACTGGGCATTGCCACAAAAAGCAATAATAATGCCATATAAATATGCAGTAGAAATGGTATGTGACAAAATGGCAGCAGGAATAGTATATAATGGTAAAGATTGGAAACAAGATACACAAATAAAATATTATATGAAAGAAAGAGAAACATCAATAGTACATCCACAAATAGACAAATTTTTATTAGAAATATTTACACAAGTAAGTGAACAAGGAATAGATAAAACACTTACAAAAAAGAATGTTAGAGAAGTATATGACAAATATTGTGTAAGAATGGAGAAGTTAGATGAGAATAAGGTTTAAACCATGGGCAAGACCAGAACTAGAAGCAAGTGAATTTTATAGAGACAATCCAGAAGAATTAAAAGGAAAATGGATACAAGAATTTAAAAATAAAGAAAATCCAATACATTTAGAATTAGGATGTGGAAAAGGACAATTTATATCACAAATAGCATTTCAAAATCCAGAAATAAATTATATTGCAATAGATTTAGTTGATGCAATGTTAGGACTAGCTAAAAGGACAGTTGAACAAACATATAATGAAACAAATAAAGAAATAGATAATGTATTATTAACAAGGTTTGACATAGAAAGAATAGGATTAATACTATCTAAAGAAGACAATATTAAAAGAATATATATAAATTTCTGTAATCCTTGGCCAAAGGGAAAACACAGAAAAAAGAGATTAACACATACAAGACAATTAGAAAAATATAAAGAATTTTTAGCAAATGATGCAGAAATTTACTTCAAAACAGATGATGATGATTTATTTAGAGCAAGTTTAGGATATTTTGAAGAAGCTGGTTTTGAGATAATAAATAAAACATATGATTTACATAGTGAACCAATATGGGAAAACAACATAGAAACAGAACATGAAAAAATGTTTTCAAAACAAGGAATAAAAATAAAAGCATTAATAGCAAAAATAAAAAATTAAATGAACAAAGGAGTCTTGATAAAAATGAAGAAAAAAAGAGTATTATTTATATCAAGTACAGGTGGACATTTTAATGAATTACAACAATTACAACCATTATTTGAAAAATATGATTATCATATAATAACAGAAAAAGACAAATCAACAGAAAAATTAACAGAAAAATATGGTGATAAAATAATGTATTTACCATATGGAACAAGACAAAAATTATTTAGATATATTTTTATTTACACATTTTTATGTTTTAAAACAATATATTTATATTTTAAATTAAGACCACAATATATAGTTACGACAGGAACACATACAGCAGGACCAATGTGTTATTTAGGAAAAATATTTGGAAGTAAAATAATATATATAGAAACATTTGCAAATAGAAATAGAAAAACAGCAACAGGAAGGTTAGTTTATCCAATAGCAGACTTATTTATTGTACAATGGGAAGAATTGTTAAAAATATATCCAAAAGCTGTATATGGAGGTGCAATATATTGATATTAGTAACATTAGGAACACAAAATAATAGTTTCCATAGATTATTAGAAGAAGTTCAAAAAAATATAGATAATGGAAAAATAAAAGAAGAAGTTGTTGTACAAAGTGGATATACAAAATTTAATTCGCCTAATATGAAAATACTAGATGAAGTACCACAAGACGAGTTTGCAAAATTAGTAGATAAAGCAGATGTAATTATTACACATGGAGGTGTAGGCTCAATAATAACTGCTATAACAAAAGGAAAAAAAGTAATAGCAGTTCCAAGATTAGGAAAATATAATGAACATGTTAATGACCATCAAGTAGAAATAATAGAATCATTTAATGAAAAAGGATATATAATAGGGCTACATGATGTAAGTGAATTAGGTGAAGCATTAGACAAAGTAAAAAATTTTATTCCTCAAAAATATGTAAAAAATACAGGAAAAATATTAAAGATTGTCGAAGATTTTATTGGATAAAAGAGACTATTTTAAAAAATTTACAAAGAATTTACAAATAAGAGATAAATAGAGAAAAAGGGGCAAAATTCCACAAAATTTTGCTCTTTAACTATTGCAAAAAAAGAGTATTATTGTTATGATAAGAGAGAGTAAAATTTCGAAAGGGAAAGAAAAATGATAGAATTTAAGAATGTTTGTAAAAGATATAATACTGGAACTGAAGCTGTAAAAAATGCAAGTTTTAAAATCGAAAAAGGAGAATTCGCATTTTTAGTAGGAAGTTCTGGAAGCGGAAAATCAACATTAATTAAATTAATATTAAAAGAAGAAGAACCAACAAGTGGAAATATAATAATAAATGGTAAAGACACAACATTTTTAAAACAAAGTAGAGTACCATATTTAAGAAGAAGTATGGGAATAGTATTCCAAGACTTCAGATTATTACCAGATAAAACAGTATATGAAAATGTAGCATTTGCAATGTACATAGTAAAAGCTACACCAAGACATATTCGTAGACAAGTACCAATGGTATTATCATTAGTAGGTTTAAGTGGAAAAGCTAAAATGTATCCTAATGAATTATCAGGAGGAGAACAACAAAGAGTAGCATTAGCAAGAGCATTAGTAAATAATCCATCAATGATAATCGCAGACGAGCCTACAGGAAACTTAGATCCAGATACAGCATGGGATATAATGAATTTATTAAATGAAATAAATTTAAGAGGAACAACAGTTGTTGTTGCAACACATGCAAAAGATATAGTTGATCAAATGAGAAAAAGAGTAATACATATACACAAAGGTGTAATCGTAAAAGATGATAAAAAAGGTGGGTACGATTGTGAGATTTAATGTTATAAGTTATTTATTAAAAGAAGGAATTAGAAATGTATTCAAAAACAAAAAATCAACAATATCATGTTTAATGATAATGTGTGCAACAATGCTTATATTTGGATTATTTCTAGTTATAGGAGAAAATATTAACGCATTTGTAAAAAGTGTAGCAGATGCACAAGGAATAATGGTGTATCTAAAAACAGGGGCAACAGATGAAGAAATTGAACAAGTTGGAAAAGACATATTACAAATAGATGGTGTAAGAGATGCAAAATATATTTCAAACACAGAAGGTCTTGAATCAATGAGAGAAACATTAGGAGATAAAATGATAGAAGGTTATACAACAGATAATATATTACCAGCAAGTTATGAAGTAACACTTACAGACTTAGAATTAAGCTCAGATGTTCAAGAAAGTTTAAAACAAATACCAAATGTAGATGACATACGTTCAAGCAATATTATAATTGAACAAATAATAAGATTAGCCAAAGGAATAAAAATTGTTACATGGGTAATTTTAATATTATTAATAATAATTTCTACTGCAATAATATCAAATACAATAAAATTAACAGTACATGCAAGAAGAAAAGAAATATCAATAATGAAATATGTTGGAGCTACAAATAGTTTTATAAGATGGCCATTTTTAGTAGAAGGTATTATTATAGGAGTTGTAGCAGGAGCAATTTCAGTTGGAATTATAGGATTAGCATATACATATATTGTTGGACAAATTTCAGGAACATCATTCTTTGAAATTGCCAATATAAAATTTATCGAATTCTCAAGTATGAGTGAATTATTAATATTAGTATATCTTGGATTAGGAATAGGAGTAGGTGCAATAGGAAGTACAATATCTATGAAAAAATATTTGGAAGTTTAGGAGGTAAAATATGCGCAAATATTTAACAACTATTTTAACAATTGTAACAATTAGTGTTACAAGTATTTGCGTATATGCCGAAAATATTACAGACTTACAAGAAAAATCCAACCAAATAAACCAGAGTATTACAGAAACCAATAATAGATTACAAGCAGTTCAAGAACAAATGTCGGAAAATATGCAACAATTACAAGAACTTGATACGCAATTAGCACAATCAGAAGAAGAATTAAATAAGATAAATATAGAAGTTAGTACATTAACAACTCAAATATCAGAAAATGAGCAAAAATTATCAAATGCTCAAGAAAAATATGATAAAATAAAAAAAGTATTAGATGCTAGAGTAATAGAAATATATAAATCAGACAATTTACAATTATTAGGTGTGTTATTTGCATCTAAGAATGTAAAAGAATTTTTTCAAACTTATGATAAATTAATATTATTAAGTAAATATGATAAAACTTTGTTAGACAGTGCAGAACAGCAAATTGAAGAAATAGAAGTAACCAAAAAAATATTAGCAGAAAAGAAAAAACAAATTGTTGAAAGTAAGCAATTACAGCAAAAGAAAACACAAGTAGTTCAAAACTCTAAAACCAAAAGACAATATTATTTAAGTAAATTAACAAAACAGGAGCAAGAGCTTCAAGCACAGATTGATGAATATAATGCACAAGTAACACAAATTGAAAATGAAATAAAATTATTAGCACTAGGAAGTATAGGAGAAGATTATGTTGGAGGAACATTAGTATGGCCAGTTCCTGGACGTACATCATTAACATCATTATATGGAATGAGAGTTCACCCAATTACAGGAGCATATAAATTACATACAGGAATAGATATAAGTGCACCACTTGGAACATATTTTGTTGCAGCAGCAAATGGGGTTGTATCTAAAGCAACATATAATACAGCATATGGAAATATGGTAATAATTGATCATGGTGGTGGAGTACAAACATTATATGCACATGGAAATTCAATTTTGGTTCAAGTTGGAGATGAAGTAAAAGCTGGAACACCAGTTTTGGAAGTAGGATCAACGGGATATTCAACAGGACCACATGCACATTTTGAAATAAGAATAAATGGTCAAACAGTAAATCCATTGGATTATTATAAAAATAAAAATAGTATAACATCAAGTGCAACTAAAGAAGATGATGAAAATAAAACAGAAATTACAGAGAGTAATTAAAAAAAACAAGAAAGGAAAGAGATTATGAAAAAGAAGATAATAGAAATTATTGGAATTATAATATCTATAATAATAATTTTTCAAAATATAGCATATGCAACAAGCTCGAAGTCAAGTTTGCAAAACCAGCAATCAGATATTGATAATCAAATAAAAGAACTTGAAAATGAACAAAAAGAAATAAAAGCTAATAAATCTGAAACAATGAAATCAGTAGAAGATTTAATATACCAGATTTCAGATGTTGAAAATGAAATTGATGATTTAAAAAGTCAAGTGAAAGATTTGCAAGCTCAAATTAAAGTTACAGAAAAAAGCATAGAGCAAAAAGAAGAAGAATATAATAAACAAAAAGAATTATTAGATGCAAGAGTTATTGCATTATATAAGAATGGTGAAAATTCATACTTAGAAATATTTTTATCATCATCAAGTTTAAAAGACTTTTTATCAAAATATTATTATGCAGAGGCTCTTATGAATGCTGATAAAGAATTTATGCAAAAAGTAACAGATGAAAAGAAAGAAATTGAAGCTACAAAAGCAGAACTTGAAAAAAATAAAAGTGCTTTAGATGATGCATTATCACAACAAAGAATAAAACAAAACTCATTAGAGAGATTAAAAAACGAAAAGCAGACTTATGTGGCTCAATTAACAGCAGAGGAAAAAGAAAATCAGCAAGAAATAGAAAAATTTGAAGAAGATAAAAGAAAAATTCAAGCAGAATTAAAAAGAATTGCTGAAGAAGAAGCAAAGAAAAATACAACAAATATTTCTCAAAAACCAAGTGCAAGTGGATACATATTTCCTGTACAAGGATTAAGTAAATCAAATATAAATAATAAAACATATCCATCATATAAAGGCCATACAGGTGTTGATGTTAATATAGGAGTTTCTGGAAAAAGTGTTGTAGCAGTTAAAGATGGAAAAGTTGTTATATCAGAAGCACGTATTAGTAATGGAAAATACTATAGTTATGGAGAATATATTGTTATAAGCCATGGAGATGGAACAATGACATTATATGCACATATGTTGGCAAATTCAAGAAAAGTAAAAGTCGGAGATAAAGTAAAACAGGGTCAAGTCATAGGAACTGTTGGATCAACAGGAAACTCAACTGGAACACATCTTCATTTTGAAGTAAGAGTTGGAGGAAGTCCAGTAAATCCATTACCATATTTGCCATAAAAAGAATTAAATAATTAAAAGGAGAAGAAAAATGGAAGAAGATAATAAATATATAAAAAGACAAAAGATTTATAAAATTATCATGTTAATGATATTAACAGCATTTGTTACAAGTATATTAACAGCTATATATATAGTGAAATTAGATGGAAATACTCAAACAACTAATAATTCAGGAGTAAGTTCAATATTAAATGTTTTAACAAGTGATAGTAATTTAACAAAATCATTAAAAGGTATTGAAACAATTGTAAAAAGTAAATATTTGAATGAATCAGATATAGATGAAACAAGTGCAATAGATGGAGCAATAGAAGGATATATAAATTCTTTGGGAGATGAGTATGCAGAATATATTCCGGCAGATAAAATGAAAGAATATACAGAAGGTATAATGGGAAATTTTGTTGGTATAGGAATATACATGGTAAAAAATACAGAAAAAGATTTAGTTCAAGTACTTTCACCAATTAGAGAAAGTCCAGCTGAAAAAGCAGGAATAAAAGCAGGGGATTTAATAACAAAGGTAAATGGAGTTTCATATACAGCAGATCAAATGTCAGAAATGGCTAATACAATAAAAGGTGAAGAAGGATCAAAAGTTACAATTGAGGTATTAAGAGGAGAACAAATATTAACATTTGAAGTTACAAGAGAAAAAGTTAATACAAATCCAGTTTACTCTGAAAAACTTGAAAATGATATTGGATATTTAGAAATAACAAGTTTTGATGAAGGAGTTGCAGAAGATTTTAAAGCAAAATATTTATCATTAAAAGAACAAGGAATAAAAGGATTAGTAATAGATTTAAGAGATAATGGTGGAGGTCTTGTTGCTGAAGCATTAAAAATAGTTGACTATATTGTACCAAAAGATCAAACAGCATTAATAACAGTAGATAAAGACGGAAAAGAAGAAATTAGTAAAACAAAAGAAGATGCAATAATAACAGAACCAATTGTATTATTAGTTAATTCAAGTTCTGCAAGTGCATCAGAAATAATGGCAGGAGCATTAAAAGATTTAAAATGTGCAACAATAGTTGGAACAAAAACATATGGAAAAGGTGTAATACAACAACTTTTAACATTAAGTAATGGAGCAGGATTAAAAATTACAGTAGAAGAATATTATACTCCAAACAAAACAAAAATAAATAAAGTAGGTATAACACCAGATTATGAAATATTATTAGAAACAAGTATAACAAGAGAACCAACAGATGCAAATGATACACAACTTAATAAAGCAAAAGAAATACTAAAGGCAAAAATAGAAAATTAATTTATAAAAATATAAGCTACAAAAAAGTAGCTTATATTTCAGTTGTAATGAAAGGAGAAAACAACATGAAAATGAACTTAGCAAATAAATTAACAATATTTAGAATACTATTAGTTCCAGTTATAATGTTAATTCCCATAATTGATAATTTAGTAGGTATTCCTGGTGAATTTTTGGGAATTTCAACAGCATTTTGGATAATGAACATTATATTTATTGTAGCATCAATAACAGATAAGTTAGATGGATATATAGCAAGAAGTAGAAATCAAGTAACAACATTTGGAAAATTTTTAGATCCATTGGCAGACAAAATATTAGTGCTATCAGCATTAGTTATTTTAGTAGAATATGGTAAAATACCATCATGGATTCCAATAATAGTATTAGCAAGAGAATTTATAGTATCAGGATATAGATTAATTGCAGTAGAAAAAGGTGGAAAAGTAATTTCTGCATCAATATGGGGAAAATTAAAAACAGTAACTCAAATGATAGGAATAATATTTGCATTTTTAGATAAATTCAATTTTGGAGAATTTATATTTAGAGTATCAACACAAGCTGAAGCTCAAATAAATTCAGCAAGTATATATATGACAACAGGACAATATATAATAAATATAATAACAACAATAGTACTAATATTATCTGTAATAGCAACAATATTCTCAGGAATAAACTATTTAAAAGATGGAAAAGACTTGTTTAAAGACTAAAACTATTGACAAAATACGAAAAATAATATAATATACTACATAAACAAAATTATGAATTTTGAAAAATATTTAAATGTTTTCCAAAATATTTTATGCATAAGAAAGGATAGCGATTATTATGGAAGAAAAAGAAGTAATATTAACACAAGAAGGATATGATAAAATAGAAAAAGAATTAGAATTCTTAAGAACAGAAAAAAGAACAGAAATTGCAGAAAGAATAAAAGTTGCATTAGGCTTTGGAGATTTATCAGAAAACTCCGAATATGATGAAGCTAAAAATGCACAAGCTGAAAATGAAGGAAAAATAGCAGAGTTAGAAAACAAAATAAGACATGCTAAAATAATAGATGAAGCAGAAATAGATACAAAAACTGTTCAAATAGGAAATACTGTAAAATTATATGATGTAGAATTTGAAGAAGAAGTTGAATATACAATAGTTGGATCAACAGAAGTAAACTTGGCAGAAAATAAAATATCTAATGAATCACCAATAGGAAAAGCATTATTAGGAGCAAAAAAAGGAAGTACAGTTGAAGTTAATGCACCAGCAGGTGTTATAAAATATCAAATTTTATCAATAACAAAATAATTTAAAGAAATGTCAAATATTTGTTTGACATTTCTTTTCTTTTATGATAGTATATAGTCATGATAAACGGAATAAATGTTCTATATAAAAGGAGAAGTGATTAAATGGGAACAAGAGCTGAAACTACTAAAAAAGAAAAAGCAATCTTAAAATTCATAGAAACACAAGTATTAGAAAACGGATATCCACCATCAGTAAGAGAAATAGGAAAAGCAATAGGATTAAGTTCAACAGCAACAGTACATGCATATTTAGAAAAATTAGAAAAAGATGGATATATAAAAAAAGAAGATAAAAAAGGAAGAACACTAAAAATTATAAAAGGAAGTAATGGTGAACCATATGTAAAATCTTCAAAAGATTTTTATGTTCAAAAAGAATTAGTAGATGTTCCAGTTATTGGTAGAATAACAGCAGGCCAACCAATATTAGCAGTAGAGAATGTAACAGATACATTCCCAATTCCAGTAGATTTCGTAGGAAACAGTGAAAGTTTCATGTTAACAGTAAGAGGAGAAAGCATGATAGAAGCTGGAATATTAGATGGTGACTATATATTAGTAAAAAAACAAAGTAATGCAAATAATGGAGAAATAGTAGTAGCATTAATTGGTGATGAAGCAACAGTAAAAACATTTTACAAAGAAAAAGACCATATAAGACTTCAACCAGAAAATCATACAATGGATCCAATAATAGTGCCAGATTGTAGAATTTTAGGCAAAGTTGCAGGAGTTTTTAGAAAAATGTAATAATAAAAAATTAATATAAAATAGCAAGAAAAATCTTGCTATTTTATTATTGATATAATATAATTAGAAAAAAAAGAGGAGAACAAACAAATGAAGCACAAAAATGACCTAAAAATTAAGATAGATAAAGAGCCAAGAAAGAAAGAAAATATATTAAAAAGAATAGTAATAATTGCAATTTTATTACTTATTGTAATTTTTGTATTAAATAAAGCAGAAAACTATCTGAAAGAAAAAACTGCAAATGAAATTAATTTAGTATTAAATAACAAAAATGTTACAGCAAATCTAAAACATGAAATAATAGAAGAAAATGGAAATATATATATGTCAATGGATGATATAAAAAACTATTTTGATAAATATATAAATATTGAAGATGAAATAAATGAAATTGTAACAACATATGATAAACAAATAGCCAGTATAGGATTTGAAACAAACAAATTGACTTTAAATGGTGCAACCAAGAAGATATATGCACATGCAATAAAAAAAGATGATGTAATATATATGCCAATTGTAGAAATGAAAGATGTATATAATTTAGAAACAACAATTGTAGAAAATAATGTAATATTAGATTCTTTAACAAGAAAACAAGTAAAAGCATATGCAAAATCAAACCTATCTGTAAAATGGAAAGCAGACTTTTTTTCAAAAACAGTAGACAAAATAGAAAGAGGAGATGTAGTAGTCGCAATTGAGGAAAAAGATGGATGGACAAGAATTAGAACAGAAAATGGAAATGTAGGTTTTGTAAAAAGCACAAAATTAACAAATTATACAACAACAAGAGATGACTGGGAAGAAGAAAAACAAATAACAGGAAAAGTAAATATGTTTTGGGATTATTACTCAAAATATGTACAAGCACCAGACAGAACAGGACAAGTAATTGAAGGTGTAAATGTGGTATCACCAACATTTTTCTATATAGATTCTAATGGAAATTTAAAGAATAAAATAGGGGAATCAGGAAAAAAATATATAGAATGGGCACATTCGAATGGATATAAAGTTTGGCCAGCTATACAAAATGATGAAGCTGGAATAAAAGTCACATCAACAATATTAAATAGTTATACCAAAAGACAAGAATTAATTGAAAGTATAGTTGATGTATGTGTTGAATATCAATTAGATGGAATAAATATAGATTTTGAAAATATGTATCAAGCAGATAAAGACAAATTTTCAAGATTTATAATAGAATTAGATCCAAGAATGAAAGAATTAGGAGTAGTATTATCTGTTGATGTAACTGCACCAGATGGAGATGCAAACTGGTCATTATGTTATGATAGAAATGTAATTGGACATGTTGCAGATTATTTAATATTTATGGCATATGACCAATATGGAGCTTCAAGCACAAAACCAGGAACAACAGCAGGATATAATTGGATAGAAACAAATTTAAAGAAAATTATTGAATATGATGAAGTAAAAGCAGATAAAATTATTTTAGCATTACCATTTTACACAAGAAAATGGAAAGTAAATTCAAATGGAGAATTAGTAGAAAAACCATCTGTAGTAAGTATGTTAAATATAAAAATTCCAAATGGAGTTGAAAAACAATGGAATGAAGATTTGCAACAATATTATATTGAATATGCAGATGGAAAAGATACTGTAAAGATGTGGATTGAAGATGGAACATCAATTACATCAAAAGTTTCATTAGTCTCAAAATATGGACTAGCTGGAACGTCAGGTTGGAGAAAAGACATGGAAACATCTAATGTATGGACAATAATTAATACAGAATTACAAAAAGCATCAAATTAAAAGAAACGGAAAATTTCCGTTTCTTTTTTTATGTCAGTTTTGGTGTAAATTTTCTATGAAAAGCCTTGTCAAAAAGCAAGAAAAAAGATATAATGAGGATGAACTAGGTGTCAACAATAAAAGAAAAGAGAGGAGCGATTTTTTATGAAAATAAAAATTACAGGAAAAGAACTTAAGATAACAGATGCAATAAACGATTATGCAGAAAAGAAAATGGAAAGGATAGAAAAATACTTTGACAATGCAGAAGCTGAAATAATAGCAAAAGTTGAAAAAAATTATCAAATAGCGGAAATCAAAGTAATAGCTAATGGAGAAACATTTAGAGCAGTTGCTGAAGAAAAAGACTTATATGCATCTATAGATAAAGATATAGATATAATAGAAGGACAAATTAGAAAAGCAAAAACAAAAAGAGAAAAAATGCAAAAAGATTCAAGCTTAAAAGACTTAAATGCACAAACAATAGTACATGAAGTAGAAGATGAAATTTTAAAAGTAGAATACTATGAAATAAAACCAATGACACCAGAAGATGCAAAATTAAAATTAGAAGAAAGACCAAGTCAAATGTTTTTAACATTTGTTAATCAAGAAAATGGTAAAGTAAATGTTATTCATAGATTAAAAGATGGTAAAAACTTTGGTTTAATAGAACCAGAAGCATAACAAAATATAAAAAATCAAAGAGGCTCAAGTTAATGAGCCTCTTTTTAGAAATTATAACTTAAAGGCAAAGAAGTTTTGCTTTTGAGTTTTTACATTGAAAAATTCTCTCCAAAAAACGTTTCTTTGAAAAGCAAATTGTTCTACAGCATGTTGATTATCAGAAATTTTTAAAACATTTGGACTAATACGTAACAAATCTTCAAAAGTAGAATTAGGTGATTCAATTAGCTTCAAAAATTCATCATATGGAAATTTAATAGATAAATTTTTCAAAATGATAAATTTACCTGATTTTTTTAAATAGCCTAATTCAATTTCATTTTCTTTCAAATAACAATTTTTCCAATCACCATCAAATGGACAATCTTTAAAAATAACTACAAACCGTTTTTTTGAGTACAATTCTAACATAAAATTTCCTCCATAAAGTGTGTGTATTTCGAACGTATGCTATTATATCATGAGATTATGTAAAATTCAATGTTAATGAAAAAAATATTGAAAAATTATTGACAAGATGTGACAGAAATTGTTTTATTATTTGTAAAAATTACCATGCCAGGTTTTGCACTATTAGGTTTTTTTACATATTGAACCTTGCAATAATCAACAGGAACATTAGATGAGAGTTTTGCTTTGCTATGTTCAACAGCAAGTTTTGCACATTTTACTAATGTGTCATCAGAAATATTTAATCCTAAAGTTTTTATTATAACATGGCTTCCTTGAATATCTTTTGTATGAAGCCAAATATCATTTTTATTTGCAAATGTAAATGTAAGCCAATCATTTTCTTTATTATTTTTTCCGACATATACATCAAAATTATCTATATTAAAATGTAATGGTGAGTATTGTTTTTCTTGTTTTTTCTTTTTTGAATTTTTTGTATTTTTTTTCTTTTGAGATACTTTATTTTTTATTAAATTTTCTGAAATTTCGTCTAAAATTTCTTGAATTTCTTTAGTAGAAGAAGCTAACTCTATTTCAAAAATAATACTATCAATATAATTTAATTCATTTTCTGTTTCAGCTTTTTGAACTGAAACAATTTGAAGTGCATTTTTTAATTTGTTATACTTTTTGAAATAATGTTTTGCATTTATATTTGGAGAATATTTTTTATTTAGTGGAATTTTGATTAGATTATTATTATCATAATAATTTTCAAGTTCAATATAATCTGTATGTGTATTTGTTAATTTATATAAATTTGAAGTTATTAATTCTCCATAAAGTCTATATTTATCTCTTTCTTCACAATCTTTTAATTTTGTATTAATACTATTTAAACGGTTTAATAATTTTTTTTGCGAATCAGTTGTTAGTTTTAAAGCATTATTTTTGCAATTATTAAATGTTTCTTCTGTTTCTCTTGAAAAATAAAAATTATCTATAAATTTATTTAAATAAAATTTTTCAACTGTAACATTATTTCCTAGGCTTAAAGTAAAATCAGAAAGTTTATTATTCTTATATACTTCTGTAAAATATAGATTATTTGGAAATGTTAAAATATTGTTTATATATTTTTGTAATTTTAATAAATTTTCTTTATTAATAGTAGTAATATTACATTTTTCAAGAGCTGATTTTATAAATGATAAACTAAAACCATTAAAAGTGTTTGCAAATAATTTTGAAAATTCTTCAACTGATAGATTTAAATTATCTTGAAAGATACTATATATGTCAGATATTTTAGTGTAATCTAATTTTTCAGAAGTTGGGAAGCTATATGTTCTAGAGGGAAGAATATCTCTGTAAATAGTATCTGTTGCCCAAATGTGTCTTAATGAATCAATTATAATATTTTTATCATTAATTAGAATAATATTACTATGTTTTCCCATTAGTTCTATAATTAGGCTTTTTATTTCAATTTCATTAAATTCATTTATTGTTTCAATATTAATTTTTACTAATCTTTCTAATCCATACATTTCGATAGTAGAAATTTTACCACTAATTAAGTGTTTTCTTAGTAACATACAGAAATTTGGTGCTACAAGAGGATTTTCTTTTGAATTTGTAGTTAGATTTATTCTGCAATTGTGTGCATCAATACATATATTTAATGCATAATGGATTGAATTTGAATAAATTCCTAGAAGAATAGTATTTTTATCTGGTTGGTGGATTTTATCAATTTTTCCACCAATTAAATCATTTTTTAATTCATGTGTAATCGCTTGTGTAACAATTCCATCAAATGCCATTAGAATCAGTCCTTATATATAAATTTAGATTTTATATGGATATCTATAAACCTTAATGATAATACCACAAAAACTGGCTATTGTAAATAATCTAATGGATTTACATAGTTGTTTTCAATTCTAAAGCCTATATGAAGATGACAGCCTGTTGTGGCTCCATTTGTTGGTTTTCCAGTTGCTGGATCACTATAAGTATTTCCAGATACTCCATAAACATATTTAGGTCCAACATTACCAATAATTTGGCCTTGTTTAATTAGTTCATCAACATAAACAATGTAGATAGGGGAGACATGGCAATAAGAAATTTTTATGCCATCATAATTAGTAAGTGTTATTGTATATCCACCACCTCCAAGGAATCCAGTAAAAGTAATTATTCCATCACATGTGGCAATTAAATTTGTTCCTTCAGGTGCAGGAATATCAATACCTTTATGAAATGTTGAAGCTCCTGTTGTGGGAGCAATTCTTTTTCCAAATTTTGAGGAGAGAGTAGTATAACCTGGAATTGGCCAAGCGTAATTAGAATTACCTAAAAATATTAAATCTTTTTTAGTAGGTATTTGTTCAAAGTTTGATGAAGAAATTATTGGAATAAAAAGTGTGCATATAATAAGTGTAAATATAATTATTGAATAAAAAGTTTTTGACAAATAATCAGTCCTTTCATGAAAAAATAGAGAATAGTTAATACTATTCTCTTCAATATGGCAGGGGTACTAGGATTCGAACCCAGACAAGCGGTTTTGGAGACCGATGTGCTACCATTGACACTATGCCCCTAAATCAATTACTTAATTATATTAACACAGATTAAAAAAAATTACAAGAGATTTTATAAAAAAATATTATTAGATAAAAAGAAAGTCTATATTTTATAGACTTTCTTTGATATTAGAAATTAAACTTTTTTGATTTTACTGCAAAGGCAATAGTTGATACTGTAGCAACAGTTATAAATCCAAATAATATCGGAGCACCTGTTTTTGGTAATTCTTCTGGGGCTTTTGTTTCATCTTTTGTTGGTTCAGTTATAGTTGGTTCTGTTTTTGGCTCTTCAGCTTTTATTGCAGTAAGTTTTAATTTTGGTGTTACAGTTGATTCTGTAGTTTTTTCTGTATTATCAAAATCTTTATAATTAATTTCAACTTTTTGGTTTGTATCTAATATTTGATCAATTATTTTTTCATTAAATTCATCTTTTAATGTTAATGTATATTGAACTTTTAATGTTTTTTCAGCCTTTAATTCTGGAATTGTCCAGGTTATACTATTTGTTTCTTTATCAATTTCAGATGATATTTTTAAAGCATCCATACCTTCAACATAAGCCATCTCAAAATTATCAATGATATATTGAGGGAAATAGTCAACAATTGTTATATCTTTTAATGTTTGTTCAACTGGAACTAAATCTGCATAGATTTGTTCTGTAATTGTTTTTTCAATTTCATTATCATTTATTTTATAGAACTTTCCAATAGTAGGTTGAGCTGTTGTTCCAAAAACACCTTGAATAACTTGACCATATGTATAAGATTTTCCTGTTGTATCAGTTTTGAAAACAGCTTCTTCAGAACTGATACCTGTTAAAAGTGAAATTACATTGATGTTTTTTAATGCTTGTAATGTTTCATTAGTTGTGGAAATAACTTTTTCTAATGCTTCAACAGATACTAAATCAGAACTTCCAACACACATATTAGGCAAGCCATCTGTTAACACGATTAAATATTTGTTATTGTCTTCAGTTGAAAATGTTTTTTGAGCTAGTTTTAGACCAGCATCTAAATCTGTATAAGCTCCAGTTCCTTCAATAGAATTGATTTTTTCTTTTAAAATAGAAAAATCGTTTGTAAAGTCAGATATTAATTGAGCATCTTTTTCTGTTCCTTGTTCTGAAACTTCAGAACTTGATGAGAATGAAACAATACCAATTTTTAATGTAGATGAGTTTAATGCTAGTAAGTTTTCGATAAGTTTATTGGCAGAATTTAAAACTAAATCTTTTCTTGTAACTTCACCAACTTTATCTGTCATGCTTGAAGAGTTATCAATTACTAACATTAATTCTCCTTCTGGTACTTTATTGATTGCATCATTATTAACTTGTAATTGTAATGTAACTTGTTTTTTGTCTAATTCAGAACTTACAATTTTCTTTTCAAATTTTGAATTTTCATTTAATTTAATATTACAAATATTATTTTCAACAATTTCCATTTTTACTGGTGTTGAGGCAAAAACAGTTGTTGAAATTAAAATTAATAGCAAACATAATGCTATTGAAATTTTCTTTTTCATAAAAATCTTCCTTTCTTCTTAATGTATCAGTAATATTTTAATATATTAAACAGAAAAATGCAATAGAAATATAAGGTTTTTTATAAAGAAAAAAGGCCCGTAAGGACCTTTTGTGTGTAGGAAAAATCGCCAATATAGGTGATTTTTCTATACATTATTAATTATGTCTAAAGGATTAGCAACATCCACCTCTGTTACCACCACAACAGCAACAAATTAAAAGTATAAGAATTATTATCCAGCAGCAGTCATCTCCAAAACCAAAGCCACATCCACAACCTCTATTTTCTGGCATACAAAACACCTCCTTTATAATTAAGATAAGATTTGCTAAAGAATTTTAAGTAATTCTTTAAATTTTTTCTTTTGATAATATATAATATGGTAAGTTAGAAAAAGTGTTACACAATTTCCTACACAATAAAAAATGAAAGAGAATTTTATCTCTTTCATTTAAATTTCTTTATTAAAGTTTCCATTTGTATATTGATTTCCTTCAAGTTTTTTACCAGTTAAAACAGTTTTTATAATATCATTAATTTCAGAAATGTTTTCATCTAAAATATCAATTCTTGCAAAATCAATAGGGAGTCCATCATATTCGATTGATGTTATTTTACTATTGTAAATAGTTGTAATTGTTTGGATATTATCTGGTATAATTCTAAATAAAAATCCAAGTCTGTCTTTTAAATAATATTTATTTGTTGAATTACATTTATGATCACATTCAGAATAACATTTATTTGATTTTCCTAATAAACAATAATTTGAATTCATCAATGGAGTTCTTCCATAGACAATTAATTCTGTTTTCTTGTTTGTGTTAAAGTTTTTTAAATCAGTTTTGTTAAGTTCAGGTGATAGTGTTATTGTATTTGCAGGTAATTCATTAATAGTTAAATTGTTAAATATATTGAATGTATAATTACATATAAATTCATAATCTTTGTAATCTTTTAAAAGTTCAAAATTTCCTATATTTGATAAAACAAATCCTTTTATTTTGTATTTTCCTAAAATAGTTGGTAAGTTATTTTTTATTAATCTATTGTAATTATTTCTAATTATTATTGGCATATAAATATATGTATCAAATTTTTGGCAAACATTTAAAAGTAGGTGAGAAAAGTTTTTATTTATAAAATATTTGAATGGTATATATATTTTAGATACATTTTTTAATTCTAAATAATCATAACTTAAATTTAATGTATTCAATAATAAACTTATTTTTGTTTCTTTATGTGATGAATTTGGATTGTTTTCTGTATAATTTGCATTAGATAATCTTCTAAAACTTGAAATAAGTTTTTCTTCATATTGAGCTAATGCTTGTCTTCTAAGTTCATTAATTCCGCTAATACTTGGAACATAAAGATTTTCTCCTAATTTGATATTTACATTTTCAAAATTATAAGGTGTATTATTAATTTTACAGATTTGAGAAATAAGTCTTTCTTTTGTCATAGGTGATTTTTGAGCAGGTTCAGGAATTATATTAGAGTCAATCTTAACAGATATATTATCATCAAATATCTTTAAAGAAATAGGGGAGTTTAAGATAACTTTCATTTCACAAGATAATTTTCTTTTTCTAGACTCTTTTTCAATAGTTTCTAATGCAGAAGTTGTTAATTCTTTATCAGAAATTTTGAATAATTTATCACCTATAAAAATATCACCTTTCATTCTACCAATTTTTATTTTATCACCAATATGTGCTTCTGTAATGTTTTTATCATTTTTCATTAATTCAGAGATAGTATATAGATTTGTTTCATGTTTTTTATTTTCAACACAAATTTTATCTCCAACATGTAGAAATTCATTAGTTGTAAATGAAATGTATCCATGATTTTTATTGAAATTTGAAATGGTTCCTAAATATATTCCCATATTATTAGATTTTTGAGGATATATTAATTTTCTATTTTCAGTAGAAGATAAATGTCCATTTGAAAATCCACCTCTATTAAATACTTGTAATAAGTCTTTTTTGTCTTTTTCATCAATTTTAAAATCATTTTTTGACATGGCTAAATCAAGGTATTTCCTATAAATTCTAGTAACAGTTGCTACATATTCAGGAGTTTTCATTCTACCTTCAATTTTTAAACAAGTTACTCCAGCTTTTACTAGTTGTGGCAAATATTCTAATCCACATAAATCTCTAGGACTTAATAAATAACCTTTATCAATAGTTGTATCATTTTCTAACAATTCATAAGGTAATCTACAAGGTTGAGCACATTTACCACGATTTCCAGAACGACCACCAACCATACTTGAAAATAAACATTGACCTGAATATGAAATACAAAGAGCACCATGTACGAATGCCTCAATTTCAACATTTGAGTTTTTACATATATGTTCAATTTCTTGAATAGAAAGTTCTCTAGAAAGTACAACACGAGAAAAGCCCATATTTTGAAGAGTAAGAATACCTTCTAAATTATGTACAGACATTTGTGTACTAGCATGAACAGCAAGACCAGGAAAATTTTTTATCATATAACGAGCAAGACCTAAGTCTTGAACAATTATAGAATCAATACCATATTCATAAGCTTTTTTTGCTAAAGCAATTGCATTATACATTTCATCATTTTTTATAAGAGTATTTAAAGTCAAATTTGTTTTAACACCTCTTATTTTTGCATAATTTATAGCTTTTTTTAGTGTATCATCATCAAAATTTGAAGCAAAAGCTCTTGCACTAAAACTATTTGCTCCAAAATATACAGCATCTGCACCATTTTGTACAGCTGCTTTTAAACAATCAAAATCACCAACAGGTGAAAGTAATTCCATCATAAATCCTCCAATCATTATAAAAAACGGAGTTAAGAATTTCTAAGCAATGGAAATTGCTTAGAAATTCTAATAATCCCCATAATTATTATGTACGGAAAAATCACCTACTAGGAGATTTTTCCTACATAATAAAAAACATTATATCATAAAAAAGGTAGAAACTACAAGAAAAATTAAGGAATTTGTAATATAAATGTAATATAAAATACATATCATCAAGGTTGACTTTAAGAATAAAAAAATGATATACTATTGTCGAAGAAAAATGAAAAAAATAACAAAAGTAGAGAATATATAAAATACTGTAAGAAGAGGAGAAAAAATGAAAAAAAAGTTAATTTTTATTTTAATAATGATAATTTTAATATTGCAATATTTTTGCTTTTTTACTAAAACATTTGCAGTAAATCAAACAATTAGTCAAGATATAGAAAATCTAGATTCAAATACATATCCACAAATAAAAGAAATGATACAAAATTTAAAAAATGAACATCCAAATTGGAATTTTAAAATATTATATACAGATTTAGATTGGAATGAGGTAATTGAAAATGAATATGTAGGACATGGTTCATCACCAAGAAACTTAGTACCAACAAGTAATTCATATGCAGGAGAATGGATATGTCCTATTTGTGGTAATGCAACATATGATTCAGGAAAATGGCATTGTGCATCACAATCAGCATTAAAATATATGATGGATCCAAGGAATTCATTAAATTCATCAGATGTTTTTCAGTTTTTAGAATTAACATATACAGATTATAAAATTGAGACAATACAAGCAATGTTAAAAAAATATGATTTTTGGAATAATGAATCATACATAAATGCAATTATAGAGGCATCAAAAAAATATAATGTAAATGTTTATTATGTAATAGCAAGAATATTACAAGAACAAGGAAATGGAACATCACCATTAGTAAAAGGTGAAGGGTATAATGATCAATATGTTGGGGTATATAATGTATTTAATATAGGTGCTAGTGGAAGCGGAAAAGACAATGTTATATTAAATGGGCTTGCTAGAGCTGAACAAGAAGGTTGGACATCAATTGAATTATCAATTGATGGAGGTGTTGAATTTATCTCAAAAGGATATATTAATAGAGGACAAAATACAATGTATCTTCAAAAATTTGATGTTGATAGTTCAGAAGCAGGATTATATTGGCATCAATATCAACAAAATATAATGGCCCCACAAAATGAAGGAACAAAATTAAGAGTAGCATTTGAAGAATGTGAATCAATAGATATGGATTATACATTTATAATTCCAGTATATAAAAACATGCCAAATACAGCATGCGAAAGACCAAATACAGATAATAATGAAACTCCTGAAATAGATAGTAATTTAGTAAAATGTAATGCAAATCCAAGTTTAAGATTAAGAGATAATCCAAATGGAACATATATTGGAGAAAAAATATATCTAAATGAGGTTGTAACAGTAATTGAAAAAGCAACAGAAAAAGTTGCAGGTACATATTGGGATTTTGTTAGAAAATCAAATGGTGTAGAAGGATATGCTGCAAGATCAACATCTGATGATGAGCCTGTATATAAATTATATTTAGTTCCAGTAAAAGAAGATAATGGAAAAGATACTCCTGATAATCCAACACCAGATGTTCCAGAAAATCCTGATGATGAAAATAAAGAAATTGTAGAAAATGAAAAAATAAGAACAAATAATACTACAAATGAAATAACATCAATTCCAAATTCAACAATCACAGATTTAAAAGAATTATTAGGAGCAGAAATAGTTGTAAAAAATTCAAATGGTGAAGTGGTTTCAAACGAATCAAATCTTGCAACAGGTTATGTTGTAAATGATAAATATACAATTTCAGTTCTTGGAGATGTAAGTGGAGATGGAGTTGTAGATGCAAGAGATTCATTAAGAATTTTAAAATATGCAGTTGGAACATATGAATTAAATAATGAATATGCAAAATCAGCGGACCTAAACAAAGATGGAATAATTGATGCAAGAGATTCATTAAGAATTTTAAAATATGCTGTAGATACTTATAAAATAGAATTATAAAGAGAGAGAGGAATAATTGTGAAAAAAAAGATATTTAACATATTACTTATAGCAATATTTTCAATTTTAATTTTAGAAACAAAAGTTAATGCTTCAAATATTGTTTCAACAGATAAGCAAGTTAATTCTGGTGATGGAAATGTAACAATATCAATAACTTCAAAAGAAACATTAGGAGCTTATAACTTGGAATTGGTTGATAATTCAGGACTTGAATTAGTTAGTTCTAGTGCTGGTCCAAGTGGAATAGCAAATGGAACTAAAATATCAGGAGCTTCAGCAACAGGAATAACGGATTTAGGAAGTTATACATTTAAAGTGCCAACAGTAACATCAGATACAACATATAAGATAAAATTTAGAATTACTGGAATAGCAAATGTCAATGATGAAGATTTACCTAATGTTGATAATAATGCAATATTAACAGTAAAAGCCCCAAAAACAGAGACACCAACAGAAAATAATAATACATCAAATAATGCAGGAAGTTCAAATAACAACACATCAAACAATTCAGCAAGTTCAAATAATAATAGTACAACAAAGTCATCAGAAGCAAGATTAAGAGATTTAGGCTTAAATCCAAAACAATATGATTTTAAAGGATTTAAACCAGATACATATCAATACAATGTAGAGGTTCCAAATGAAGCCGAAAAAGTATATATATATGCAACAACCAAAGACTCAAATGCAAAAGTAAAATCAGGAGATGGAAATATCGCATTAAATGAAGGAGAAAATAAAGTTGAAATTGTAGTTGTTGCAGAAGATGGAAAAACAAAGAAAACATATACACTAAATATTACAAGAAAAGCTGGAGAGCAAACAGTTACACCAGTAGAAGAGCCAGTAATAGATGAACAACCACCAACTGAACCAACGACAACTTCAACAAAAGAAGAAACTTCATCAACAACAAGTTCTGAAAATACAAAAATAACAACTTCAACAACAAAAACAGAAAGTACATCAACCAAAAGTGAAAATCAACAAATTGTAGGAAAAGTTGACTGGTTAAAACCAGAAACTTGGGGACAAGAACAATATATATTAGTTGCAGTTTTAGTATTTTTAATATTAACAATAATAGTTTCAATAATATTAAAAATAAAAATCAAAAAAGATGAAGAAGAGGAGATTGAGTTCCCAGGAGCAGAAGAATTAGATAGAGCAATGTTTGAACATCAGGAATTGTCAGATAATGGAAATATGGATGATAATTATTACAATGATGATATGAATGATGAAAATCCATATAGTACAAACTTTAATGATGATTATTATAATGATAATACTCAACACGATGAAGAAAAAATAAATGATCAGCCGGTAGAAGTAGAATATAAAGAAGAAAATACTTCTAATGATTATAATGATAATGTATCAGAGAAAAATGATGAGGACATAGAAAGAAAAAGAATGCTTGAAGAATATTTTGCGGATCAAGATGGAAAAGATTCAAAAGCAAAAAGAACAAAAACTAGAGGAAAACATTTTTAAAATAAAAACGGCTCATTGAGTCGTTTTTTTGAATATTAAGAATAGATATAAAAAAAGAAAACATTTTAAAATGTTTTCTTTTTTTATGCAAGACCGTATTTTTTCTTAAATTTATCTGCTCTACCACCTTTAGTGTCAAGTCTTAAGTTTCCTGTCCAATATGGATGACATTTTGAGCAAACATCAACTTTTAAATCTTTTTTTGTAGAACCAACTTCTATAACATTACCGCAAGCACATGTAATAGTTGTTTGATTATATGCTGGATGTATTCCTTCTTTCATTTGCAAATTCACCTCTTTCTTACAATAGTAATTTTTGCCTTTTATTATATTACCATATCTTTATACTTTTTTCAAGCTTATTTGTTTAAATTTTTATTTTCTTCTTGATTAATTTGATTTACATATGTTGCAGAAGCTTCTAACTCAGTATTTAAAGATACTTTTTTCACAAGCTTATTCATAATATTAAAAATACAAGCAACTATTAAAATAAATAATCCTATTTTTTTCCAATATTTAGCTAACATAATAAAATCTCCTTTAAAAATTTAATACATAACAATTATACGTTTTTTTTATTGATTTGTCAATATTTTTTGAGGTTTTGGACAAAATAAAGTCAAGAAAAAATATATTATATAAGGAAGGAAAAATATTAAATGAAAAAAACTTTTTTGTTTATAGTGTTAATTGGAATTATGTTAGGAATAGGTATATGGATTTTTAAAACAAATAATGATAGTCTAAATTATCAAGCTCAAAGAAGTAGTACAAACAAAAATAATCTAGATGAGATTGATATTAAGTCAACACAAAGTACAACAGATACACAACAAGTGACAGAACAAACAGAAAAAGAAATTGCAAATTTTTCTACAAAAATTCATAATAAAGAAAAAGCAAGACAAAATAATATGCGAATAACATGTGATTCATTAACAAATACAGAAATAAAACCAGAAGAAATATTTTCATTTTGCAATACTGTTGGAAAAGCAACAAAAGAAAAGGGATATCAGGAAGCAGATGTATATGTAGATGGAGAGAAGAAACAAGGTCTTGGTGGAGGAAATTGTCAAGTAAGTACAACTTTATATAATGCAGTTCTTAAAGTTGATGGATTAGAAATTATAGAAAGACATGAACATAGTGGATATGTGCCATATATAGAAAAAGGTAAAGATGCAGCAGTAGCATATGGAAGTTATGATTTTAAATTCAAAAATAATACAAATAAAACAATAAAAATTATTATGGAATGTCAAGAAAAAGATGTAACAGCCAAAATAATAGAAATGTAAAAGACCAGATTTTTTATCTGGTCTTTTATATACTAAAAATAAGGGAAAGCATAATTCATAATTACGAAGAACGAGTTAAATTAAACCAATTGCTAAATAGAGATTTCATTCTATTAATAAATGAAATTTTATTAATAGAATTTTCAGCAATAAGACTTACTTCTGCAATTTTATCATTGTTTAAATAATATGAAATTGTACCAAGTTGTTGACCTTGAGTTATAGGTGCTTGAATACTTTCTGGAAGATTAATTTCATAAGTAATACTAGATTCTTCGCCTTTTTTTATCAAAAATGATGGAGAAGATTCATAAATGGCATTTATTGTGTCAGCAGTTCCTTTTGTTACAGGAATAGATTTAAAAACTTCACCTTTTGTAGCAAAAGATTTATAAGAAAATGTATTAAATCCATAATCAAGTAGAGTAGAAGCATTAGAAAATCTAATTGCAGAAGTAGGAGCTTTCATAATTACAGAAATTAATGATAAATCATTACGAGTTGCAGATGCTGATAAATTAAATAATGCTTTAGATGTAGAGCCAGTTTTTAAACCAGTACATCCAGAATAATTACGTACTAATTTATTTGTATTAGATAATGCAGATTTTCCATCTCTAAGAGAATCTGTCCAAATTGTTGTATAATTTGTTATTTGAGGATGTTTTGTTAATAATTCACGAGACATTAATGCAATATCATATGCAGATGTTAGATGATCATCTTCATCAAGACCATGACAATTAACGAAATTTGTATCATTCATTCCAAGTTCTTTGGCTTTTTCATTCATCATTTTCACAAAATTTTCAGTAGAACCACCTAAATATTCTGCAATAGCTGTAACACAATCATTTGCACTAACAACAGCTATTGCTTTTAACATATCATTAACACTTAAATTTTCGCGAGGATCAAGCCAAATTTGTGAACCCCCCATATTAGCAGCATTTTCACTACAAGGAATTTGGGTTTCTAAAGTTATTTTTCCCGAATCAAGAGCTTCCATGATTAATAATAAACTCATTATTTTTGTAACACTAGCAGGATGTAATTTTTCATGAATGTTATGACTATACAAAATTTGACCAGAATTTTGCTCAATTAAAATTGCACTTTCTGCATCTAGATTAAGAAAATTATCATTTTGAACGTCTGCAGAAGATTGAGCAGATGTTTCAATACTGCTATCTAAAACAGACCAACTGTAGCTTGTAGAATATGCTAATGTCATAGGGGATAAACCAATAACCAATAAAATAAAACAACATAAAAATTTATATTTCATAACAAGTCCTTTCATAAATATATTTTATGAAAATAGTGAAAAAATATTCAAAAAAATGGAAAAAAGTATTGAAAATTAAAAAAAGTAGAACTATAATATTTCTGAAAAAAGATACTAACAAAGGAGAAATATACATGAAAAACAAAGGAATAACATTAATAGCACTAACAGTAACAGTGATAGTATTACTAATAATTTCAGGAGTAACAATATCATATCTTACTGGAGAGAATGGAATAATAAATCAAGCAAAAGATTCAAAAAAATTTGCAGGAGCAGTAGAAGAAAAAGAAGTATTGAATACATCAGTAGCAGCAGCTATTGGAAAAAGTTCGAATTCTAAAATTGATGAAGTAAATTTAAAGAAATATTTAAACCAAAATGTAGGAGATGAAGTAAAAGATTATACCTTAGAAAAGAAAGATGGATATTATAGTGTTACATTTACAGCAACTGGAAATGAGTATGCAGTATGGGAAAATGGAACAGTACAAGATATGGACGAATACCAAAAAACTCCATATTTAAAGTTAGACCCAAGTGAATTAAATGCATTAGAAACAGAAAGTAGTCAAGTAATAAAAGCTATAACAAACGTTGATAATCCAAATATAAGTTGGGAAACAAATAATTCAAATATAGTAACAATACAAAAGAAATCAAATACAGAAATAACAGTAACAGGAAAAAATAATGGATCAGCAGTAATAACAGCAAAAATGGATAAATTAGAAACAAAATGTCAAGTAACAGTAATAACAAGTCCAAAAGAAATAATATTGTCAAATACAGAAATAACAATAGACTTAAGTTCAGGAAATAAAACAGTACAAATAACACCAACAATAACGCCAGATTCAGCAAATAAAAATATAACATGGACAAGTAGTAATACAAGTATAGCAAGAGTAGATGAATTTGGAACAATAACAGGAATAAGCAATGGAGAGGCAACAGTAACAGCGAAAACAGTAAATGGATTAACCAAAATATGTAAAGTAAAAGTAGTAACAAGTCCAACAGCAATAAGTTTAAATAAAACAAATGCAGTAATAGATACAACAACAAGTAAAAATATGCAATTAACAGCAGTAATAACACCAGCATCAGCCAATATATATACAGGAATAACATGGACAAGTTCAAACGATAATGTTGTACAAGTAAATCAACAAGGATTAGTAAAAGGAATAAGCAATGGATTAGCAACAGTAACAGCAAAGACTGAAAACGGATGTACAGCCCAATGTAGAATAGTAGTAGGAGCAACAATAGCAGGAATAAATTTAGCACCATCAAATTCTGCAATAGAAATAGAAGAAAAATTACAAATAAATGCAACAATAGAACCAAATACATCAGAAGAGACATTAATATGGGTAAGTAGTAATTCAAAAGTAGCAACAGTAGATCAAAATGGATTAGTAACAGGAAAATCACATGGAACAGTAACAATAACAGCAACAGGAAGAGACTCAATGGTAGCAAATTCAGTGAAAGTAACAGTACAAACAGCACCAAAATCAGTGGCATTAAATATAACTAATAAAACAATTGATTTAAGTTCAAATGAAAGGATATTTCAATTAGTAGGAACAATAAGTCCAAGCACAGCAAATGTATATACACATTTAAAATATACAAGTAGTGATAAAACAGTAGCAGATGTAGATGAAAATACAGGACGTGTGACAGCATTAAAAAATGGAACGGCTACAATAACAGTAAGTACAGAAAATAATAAAACAGCAACATGTAATGTAACAGTAGTAACAAGTCCAACAGGAGTAACATTAGATAAAAGCAAAGCTACAGTTGACTTAAGTGGAACTAAAACGGTAGAATTAACTGCAAAAATTCAACCTGATACAGCTAATATTTATACTGAATTATCATGGATTAGTGAAGCTCCAGAAATTGCACAAGTAGAAAAGTTAAATGGAAGCACAGTAAAAGTAACAGGAATATCAAATGGATCAGCAAAAATAAAAGTTCGTACAGAAAATGGAAAAGAAGCAACATGTGTAATTGTAGTTGAGACATCAATTACTGGAATAGAGATAATTCCTAAAACAGCAAAAATAAATATGTTGGAAGACCCAAAATTACAATTAAATAAAAAGTTAACACCAGAATCTGCTACAGAATTGGTAACTTGGACAAGTAGTAATACTTCAGTAGCTACAGTAGATAAAAATGGTTTAGTAACAGGTGTTAAAGCTGGAGTAGTAACAATAACTGTAAAAAATCCAAGTGGAGACAAATTTGATACAGCAACAATAACAGTAACACAAAAGCCAACAGAATCTACACCAGTTGAAAATGTTAAATTTTCAACAGAATATGGAAGAATAGATGTAATATGGTTAGATAATAACAATAATGTTATATCAAATCCTAATGCACCAATATTAACATCAAATGGAGAAAGCTTGACACCAATAAAATGGAATGGTTCAAGTGAACAAACTACTAATTCAGGAGATAGTTCATGGTATAATTATAATTCAAATATGTGGGCAAATGCAAAAACTAAGAATGGAAGTTATTTTGTATGGATTCCAAGATTTGCATATAGAATCAGATATTATTCAGATAGTAATTGCACAAAACTAACTGGATATTTTGATGGATTAGGACAATGGTCTAAAGACGGAAAATTAAGAAGAAAATTAGATTCAGGAATACAGACAGTAAATTATAATGATGAATCATATATAGTTCATCCAGCATTTGAAACAAACTTAGAAAATGGAGGATGGTCAAATGAATTATCTGGATTTTGGGTAGCAAAATTCCAAGCTAGCCCAAGTAGTTATAGAGAAGTCAAATTTATCCCCGGTGTAGATAGTAGTAATTTAAATGAATCAATAGGTAAACAGTATTATTATGCACGAACGGCAAAATATGGTTATAATGGAACAAAGGATAGTGATGGTTATACAAGTTTTATGTATAGTCATATGATGAAAAATAGTGAATGGGGAGCAGTTGCATATTTGACACATAGTAAATATGGAAAAAATGGAAATGAAATAGCACAAAATACAAGTTACTATACAGGTGGAGGATATAATGGAAGATATACATCATATACATCACAAAGTTCAACAGGAAATGTATATGGAATATATGACTTGTCTGGATGTGCATATGAATATGTTGCAGCATTTATTTCAAAAGATTCATATGGTAAATTTTCTACTTATGATTGGACAAGGTATACAGGTTTAAAGGAAACTTCAGCAAGTACAAAATATGCTACTAGATATGATAATACATATAGTTCATATTATACAGGAAATTTTATTGTATATAATTGCGGAAAAATAGGTGATGCATCAAAAGAAGTAAATACAGGTGGACATGATAAGACAGACTCAAGAACAGTATATAAGAACTGGCTTAAAGATGATTCTAATTTCCCATATTCAGAATATCCATTCTTTGTAAGAGGCGGAAACAGAAGTGATAGTACATACAGTGGATTAGCAGGGGTATTCTTTACAGGATATGCAGATGGTCATAATAGTGATGATAACTCATTTAGAACAGTTTTATGTCCATAAATAAAAAGTTGATGAAGTAAAAAAATAATTTACTTCATTGGCTTTTTTATTTTTTGAAATACTGTTGCTTGAAATATAAGTTTTTGCTATAATTAATATAAGAGTATAAATGAGAAGTTTTCACAAAGGAGGAATGAATATGAAAAATAGAGGAATCACATTAATAGCATTAGCAGTAACTGTAATAGTATTAATAATAATTTCAGGAGTAACAATATCTTATATGACTGGTGAAAATGGAATAATAAATCAGTCAAAAGAATCCAAAAAGTTTGCAGGAACAGTAGAAGAAAAAGAAGTATTAAACACATCTGTAGCTGCAGCAGTAGGGAAAAGTTCAAAATCAAAAGTTGAAGAAAATAATCTAAAAAAATACTTGAATCAAAATGTAGGAGATGAAGTAAAAGATTATACCTTAGAAAAGAGAGATGGATATTATAGCGTTACATTTACAGCAACTGGAAATGAGTATGCAGTATGGGAAAATGGAACAGTACAAGATATGGACGAATACCAAAAAACTCCATATTTAAAGTTAGACCCAAGTGAATTAAATGCATTAGAAACAGAAAGTAGTCAAGTAATAAAAGCTATAACAAACGTTGATAATCCAAATATAAGTTGGGAAACAAATAATTCAAATATAGTAACAATACAAAAGAAATCAAATACAGAAATAACAGTAACAGGAAAAAATAATGGATCAGCAGTAATAACAGCAAAAATGGATAAATTAGAAACAAAATGTCAAGTAACAGTAATAACAAGTCCAAAAGAAATAATATTGTCAAATACAGAAATAACAATAGACTTAAGTTCAGGAAATAAAACAGTACAAATAACACCAACAATAACGCCAGATTCAGCAAATAAAAATATAACATGGACAAGTAGTAATACAAGTATAGCAAGAGTAGATGAATTTGGAACAATAACAGGAATAAGCAATGGAGAGGCAACAGTAACAGCGAAAACAGTAAATGGATTAACCAAAATATGTAAAGTAAAAGTAGTAACAAGTCCAACAGCAATAAGTTTAAATAAAACAAATGCAGTAATAGATACAACAACAAGTAAAAATATGCAATTAACAGCAGTAATAACACCAGCATCAGCCAATATATATACAGGAATAACATGGACAAGTTCAAACGATAATGTTGTACAAGTAAATCAACAAGGATTAGTAAAAGGAATAAGCAATGGATTAGCAACAGTAACAGCAAAGACTGAAAACGGATGTACAGCCCAATGTAGAATAGTAGTAGGAGCAACAATAGCAGGAATAAATTTAGCACCATCAAATTCTGCAATAGAAATAGAAGAAAAATTACAAATAAATGCAACAATAGAACCAAATACATCAGAAGAGACATTAATATGGGTAAGTAGTAATTCAAAAGTAGCAACAGTAGATCAAAATGGATTAGTAACAGGAAAATCACATGGAACAGTAACAATAACAGCAACAGGAAGAGACTCAATGGTAGCAAATTCAGTGAAAGTAACAGTACAAACGGCTCCAAAATCAATATCTTTAAATATAACAGAAAAAACAATTGATTTAAGTACAGATGCTAAGTCATTCCAATTAACAGGAACAATAAGTCCAAGTACAGCAAATGTTTATTTAGAGCAAACATGGACAAGTGATAATACGAGTGTTGCAAATGTAGATAATAATGGACGTGTAACAGCATTAAAAAATGGAGATGCAACAATAACAGTAAGTACAGGAAATAAGAAAACAGCAACATGTAAAGTAACAGTAGTAACAAGCCCAACAGGAATAGCATTAGATAAAAATAGAGCAACAGTTAATTTAAGTGGAACAAAGACAGTAGATTTAACAGCAACATTGACACCAAAAACAGCGAATATATATGATGATTTACAATGGAGTAGTGATTCAGCAAGTGCAAAAGTAGAGAAAACAGGAAAATATACAGCAAGAGTAACAGGTGTATCAAATGGAAATGCAAAAATAACAGTAAGCACAGGAAATGGATATAAAGCAGAATGTATAGTGACAGTAGAAACAAAAATAATAGGAATAACAGTAAGTCCAAATGAAACAGAGGTAGAAGTTGGAAATACAGTAACATTAACAGCGACAAAGAAACCATCAATAGGATCAACAGAAGGATTAGTGTGGTCAAGTAGTAATAATGGAGTAGCCAAAGTAAACAATGATGGTGTAGTAACAGGTATAGCCCAAGGAACAGTAACAATTACGATAAAGAGTTCAAGTGGATTAGTAAAAACAAAAGCAAAAGTAACAGTAGTGCAAAGTCCAACAGGAATAACATTAGATAAAAATAAAGTAGCATTAGATATGAGTGGAACAAAAACAACAAAATTAAATGCTACAATACAACCAAGTAATGCAAATAGGAATACAGGAATAACATGGAATAGTAGTAATACAGGAGTAGCAACAGTAGACCAAAGTGGAAATGTAACAGCAAAAGCAAATGGTACAACAACAATAACAGCAACTACACAAAATGGATATACTGCGCAATGTTCTATAACAGTAATAACTTCTATAAC
>OLRV01000381.1_pt1 | contig 44604 bp, 45 predicted proteins | sample 1672421 | NCBI WGS metagenome assembly OLRV01 (sample SAMEA3136684, study PRJEB25190) | human gut metagenome | biome: human gut; feature: human-associated habitat; material: faeces | place: Austria | collected 2013
AATGTATTATAATCGATAATATCAAAAACTCTTATTGCAGATACTTTTCCATCAGCAAATTTCTCTCTTATTTCTGATATATAATCTATTAAATTTAATACTTTATTCTTATATAAAAATATTATCAAGAAAGAGCTGATTTGTAGTGTATTATTTGTTATAAAATAAATAGAAAGAATTATAAATATAAAATCTAACATATGTTGAAAAGTTTTAATATATCTATTCCAAGTTCTTCTTGTATGAGTCTTTTTTATATCATAACTTATTACATCTTTTTGTTTAATATTTATTCTATCTAATAAGGTATCTTTTAAATTTAAATTTTGAACTTCTCTAATTCCTCTTATTACATCTGTGTATATACCTACTATTTCTTCATCTTTTTGTTCATACTTGGCTTTTACATTTTTATAGTAAAATAATTTTTTAGAAGTCAATATATATACTAATATAATATTTAATATCAAAAACAATCCAAGATATTTATTAAGATATAATACATATATAATAAAGCTTAAATTTAGAATAATCCCTGATAAATCATCTGTTATATAATCAAATAATTCAGATAATTCAGATGTATCTTTATTTAATCTTGAGATAAATATACCTGAATTAGTATTATCATAATTTTTTAACTCAAAATTAGTTAAGCTTTGTATCATATCGTGTTTTAAATCAAAATTCACTTTTCCGTTGAGTTTTAAAACTGCTCTTGACCATAGATTAGTAACTATTTCTATTACAATTCGCAATATCATAAGGAAAAGTGCAATTTTTAATATATTAGATTTATCAAAATTTTCAAAATATCCTAACATCTTTCCTTCGTAAATAGGCGAAAGTAATGATATTCCAGCATATCCTAAACTTAATATAATAACTATAATACATAGAAATTTGTATTTTTTATAATATTTAATTAATTTTATTAAACTTTTCGTGTCTTTTTTCATTCCTGTTATTCCTTTATTAAATTCATTTTAATTAATGCATCTTCTAAACATTCATTTTTATCAATAAATATAATATTTTTTATATTGTATTCTCTTATTCTAGGATACCATAAATTAACTTTATCTTTTATTGCTTGAGCCCATTCTTCGGTATTTCCTCTATCTATACATCTTTGTTTTAAAACATCTTCAGAATCTAATTTAGGATAAGCTAAATAGAAACTAATATTATTTTTATTAAAATATTCTAATAACTTCCAATGCATAGATGTTAAAACTATATCATATTTTTTTCTAGCCTCTAAAATAGCTTTAATATAGTTTTCAGGAAATTTATCATTTGGTATTCTTTCTTTTTTCCCTTTGTTGGTCTCTATTTCTTCAAGCGTCATTTTATTTTTATACTTCCATTGATATAAACTTGACTCTAAATCTATTATATTATCATATTTTTGTGCTAATGTTGTTTTTCCTAATGCTGTAAATCCTGCTATAATAATTCCTTGTTTCATAAATACTCCCTTTTTTACAAATTTTAGTCGATACCTTTATTTTTTTTGATTTTTGTTTAAACTATCTGGTAATTTATCTATAATCAAGTTACAGTCAAGTTAAAATTATCCGGAAAATTATCCGATACTTTTTGAAAATTATCCGATACTTTATCCGGTACTTCCGGATAAAGTATCGGAACAAATAACTATTTTTTTGCCCATACTGGATAACGAGTTGTTCCAATATTCTTTATTTTTTCTTCTTTCTTCTGTAAGCAAACATTCACAAGATACTTTATTTTTGTTTTCTTTTGCTCTTTGTTTAGATGGTCAGGCAATTTGCTTATCAATAATTCATCTAAATCTTTCTTTGTAATACTTCCAAAGTCATTTATATATTTCAAAACTAAATCTTTATAATATTGATCATTGAATCCGGATTTTTTAGTATAGGAAACTTTATCATCAACAATTTCAGAGATTTGTTTAGAAACATATATATTAGGATATCTTCCTTCAATTAAATTGTCTTTACGAAGAATATCTGATTGCTCTTTAGATATTGGGATATTTTTTTGTACTCTATCTAAAAGCATAACTTCTTGTAGGCTTAAATCAGTTTTTTCAAATAATACTTGAGAGTATTTTTCATCTAGAATTTTACCATATATAGTTACTTTTACTCTATCTTTTTCACTTAAGTCATAATCTGGCATAGGGAAGAATCTTTCTCTTAACTTTTCAAAACTTCTTCTTATTCCCATACCTGCGGTATCAATCATATTTAAATTAACCATTGCTTGTGCTAAAAATTGATTTCTATAATATGGTGGAACATAACCCTCATTTATAATTAAAGTATCGACTGATTGAGGTATAAATCTCCCTTCATTCAATATCATTAATTTATCTCTCATTTCGATAATGTTTACTCTTCCACCTTTTCTATAGTCTTGATGTGCAATGGCATTATTTAATAACTCACGAAGAATATTTATATCATATTTATCTACTTCATTTGGAAAAAGTGTTGTTTGACTTGGCATATATCTATATCTCAAATTTCTGATTTTTTCACTAGCTTTATCCATTGTAATAATAAATGGAATTGTAAAATGTTCATAGTCAATAATATCCGTACCTTCTTGTAATTTCCAAGTTATATAAGGAATATAATTATCAACATATGTATTTGTATCTTCACTTCCTAATAATAGCCATGCAGCACGAGTTACTTTACCATTTAACAAAACTTTTGCTTTATTTAAAAAGGTAATATCATCCATTTTATCAATTTCATCTGCAATTTCTTTATTTTCATTTTTCTTTTTAAATTGTTCTCTAGCTTTTAATATAGCATTTTTATCTAAATCATCAACTGTTAAGTCACTAATAATTTGTCTTGTCCAATCAACATTTACTGTAGATAATATTGTATCTCTTTTTACATCATTTAAAGGAATTAGTGACTCATCATTTCTATCGTAAGCAATGTTTTTCCAAGTAGTTGGTACTCCAATTGCTGCAGGAATTTTAAACATTATAACTCTATTACTATCAATTTCAAATTCATATATATCCATAAATGTCATATTATCATTAGTTGATTGAGTTATTTCTTTTTTCAAGCTGTTTAAATTAGCACCTTTTCTATAATTAGTATTTACAAATTCATGAGTTTTATCACTTACTCCAAATACAAGCCAAGCATATTGTTTTCCTACTAAATTAGCACCATTACTTAATGCAGAAAAATATCTTCCAAGTTCATTAAAATCAAAATTATTTTTAGCTTCCTTATATTCAACATATTCTTTTTCGTTTTCTTTAATTAAAGAAAGTAATATATTTTTTATTTCTTCCATTTAGAATTCCTCCAATTCAGTATTAATTTTCTTCCTCTTGAGCTCTTTTTCTAAAACTATAAACATTAGCTTTATTCTTGCATTGTGGTGTATCATATTCTGCCTTTGAGTTTTTAGGTATAAAAGCTTTATGGCAAAATTTACAAATCTTAAGCATAATCGTATCTTGTGATAAATTTACTAAAAAATTCAAATCTATTGCTTGTTTTAAATAACCATAAACTAAACCTATTTCATTATTATGCAAGCTATCTATATTAGTATAAAGATTATTTATTGCTATAAGTGGAGAATAATTCATTAAGTGACGTTCTTCTACAAAGTGAACTAAATGTTCATAAAGAATTTTTGCATATTGTAAAATCATATCAACAGGTTCTCCATAGTTTTTAGAGAAAATTAAAAATTCATTTAGCTCTGGTGTAAGATATTTTTCCATAATTCTAGGAGATATATCTTTTCTACATTTTGCAATAAGTTCTTTAATTTGATTACTATTTAGTTTTGGCATAAAGAAATTTAAGTATTCTTCTAATTTCATATTTGTTATATGATCTTCGTAATTAATTAAATTATAATCTCTTAAAGCAACAGTATCATCTAACACATAATATCTATTAACTGGAAAATCAGCCATAAATCCAAATAAGCCATAGTTTCGTACATAATCTAAAATTTCTATATCTTCAACTTCTTCATTGTAATATACTTTTTTTCCAATATTTAAAATATCTATTAAATATCTATCTATCCAATCAGAAAAAGTTGAAGCATGATTTTTAGCTCCTTTTTCTGGTAGAACATATCTTTTTCCGTTTATTTCTTCGATTACATATCTGTCAAAAGCTAGGCAGAAACGTTGATTTTCTATATAAAAATTAGCTTTCATTTTCCACTCCTAAAAAATATTTAATTTTTTCGTTGTAATCACTTGACAAATTATAAAGCTTACGTTATAATCTGATAAAATCAAGTAATTACTTGTTGATATATATAGATTACAATAATTACTTTAAAAAGTCAATAGAATTACCCAAAATTCTTTAAATAGCACATTGAAAATTGAATATTTCAGTTGTTAGATACAGCATAATGAGACACTTGCATAGCCTTAACTCATCGTATAGGGTGCAACTCGGACGGAGTCGGAGTGGTGAAATTCCAGTGGAGTAATGTAAATTACCATCTAATAATTCCCAGATGATGAGGGACAAGGAAAATATCATCATAAATAAAGCACGAAAGGAGAAAAACTTATGGAAAACGAAATCAAATTTTATACTACAGCAGATGTAAGAAGAATATTAGGAATAGGAAATAAAACATGTTTAGACTTATTCCATCGTTCTGATTTTCCTTGCATTAAAGTCGGAAAATCATTTAAAGTTGCTGTAAGTTCATTTAATGAATACGTAAGTACACGTAGAGTTTTAAGTGAAGTAAATGAGTAAGATTACAACAGATAAAAAAAGAAGATTTAAATATGCGACATTTAAACCTTCAAACTACTATTTTAAATCGAATACAAGAAAACTCTTGTTATAGTATTGAAATAATTATACACAAAAAATCAAAATATATCAAGAGTTTTCCTTAAATTTAACAAGAAAGGAAAGCAAAGAAATGAATAAAGTAAAAGGAATTACAGTAGGAACGTATTTAACGAAAACAATTAAAAATTCAAAAAATAAAGGTTTATCTAGCAAAGAAATTTGTAACAATTGTAAAATGAAAGATAAATGTAAATATAGACAAATAACAAAATTTGAGAATGGAAAAGTTATTGATAATAATGTAGAATGTGATTCTTTCTATTTTTCTATAACACCAAAGGCGATAGTAACAACAGGTAGAGATACAGTTACAGGAAAAAGAACTACTAAAACATTTGTAGGAAAGAATGAGAAAGAAGCATTTAATAAAGCATTGTCATTCCAAATTGAAATGGAAGAAAATCAAGAATTTAGAATAATTACTAAAAGTAATAAAACAATAATTGATCTTGTAAAAAATAAAATTGAAGAAGATTATAAATTAGGCAAGATAATTAAAGCAACACATAAAAGAAAATCAGATACAATAAAGAAACTAGCTAAAGAGAAATTTACTAACAAACCTATTTCAAAAGTTACAAGAGATGAAGTAGTTAAATATTTAGAGAGCTTGAAAAACTATTCTAAAAGTACAATAAAACAAAATTATGAGCTATTATGTATGGCATTTGGACAGGCAAAATATGAAAATATCATAACAGATAATTTTATGGAAGGTTACAATAGAGTTGAAAAGCCAAAAAGTGAATATAAAAGCCACCACAGAGTTGCATTAACAGTTGATGAGCAAAAGAAATTGGTTGATTACTTAAATAATGCAAGTTATAAAGAATGTCGACACAAATATATTTTGTTACTATTATTGAGTACAGGAATGAGAATAGGAGAGGCTTTAGTTTTAGATTATGATAAAGATATAGATTTAGAAAACAGAAAAATCTATATTAGAAGAACTCAAACAAAAGATAATAATGGCAAAGCAATTATAGGAAATACTACAAAAACAAATACAGGTCAAAGAATTTTGAATATGAATAATATAATTTATCAAATTATTCAAGGTGCTTTAGAACATAAGGTTGATAATAAAGAACATTTATTATTTTGCAAAGAAGATAGAACAATGTATGTAGAAAATTCTATAAATAGCAGTCTAAAAAGAATTGCATTAGATTTGAATATTGGAATCTATGAAGAAGAAAATACAAAAGGAAAATTAGTTAAAAAGACTGATATTCATACCCATATGTTAAGAGGAACATTTGCAACTAGATGTGCAGAGGCAAAAATTGCTCCAGCAGTTCTTAAGAAGATATTAGGTCATACTGATATTACTGTCACAATGAAATACTACGTTGATGTAGATGTTGAATTTGAAAAGGCAGAAAATAAGAATGTTGAAGATTATTTAATAGATAAAGAAATATTTAATGTAGATTCTGATTACGATTATGACTATGCTTAAAAACACAAAAGAAAAACCTTGAAACTTTATTAGAATTTATTAGAATTATTTTTATTAAAGTTTCAAGGAAATGTTTCAAAGTAAAAATATAAAACTTTAAAATGCTTGATAAATAAAGAAAAATAGCATTTGGCTAGAATACCTCGCCTCGACCATAATGTTAAAAGAAATTATCTATTTTCAGATAATTTCTTTTTTGTCTAAATTTAATTTCGTCAAACAAATATTATCCACTTCAAATTATTGCATATTATACCCTAGATGAAATTCAAAATGCTGATTACTATTTTTATTCACACATTGCACTTGATTCTGAAAAAGAATTTAATGAATTTATCACTAAAATCAAAGAAAATTCTTATTTTGATACCGGTTTAACTGCTGAATATGGTGATAAGCTTTTAACTCTATCCACTTATGATTACTGGGTAGATTACGCAACACTTTTAATAATCGCCAAAAAAGTACAGTGAAAAAAAGGTTCTAATTGGGCCTTTTTATTTTCGTATATCGCCTACAATCAACTTTCCCCTTCAAAAAAGTTGATAATTTTTCTCCTTCTATCAGCCTTTCTTTTTGTTGTTTCGAAAGTTGTTTTATTTGATATTCTAATTTACATGCTAATGATTTTTCTTTGCTTTTCCAAGCCGTTTCCATCTTTACAACATCATGTGATTTAGTATATTTAGCTCCATTTTTGCTCTTGCTTATATGTTCTTCTAATCTTTTTTCTAAATCATTTGTCATTCCTGTGTAAATTGAATTATCTGCACATCTTAACATATATGTGTAATACATTTTTTTCACCTTCAAAACTATATTAACATACTATAACCATTTTGGCAATAAAATTATTTTACTCCACCAAGCCATTTGCAAAAACCAATTTTATAATTTGAACTTCCACTTACAACATATCTAACCATCGCTCTATCCTTAAAAATTCCAAAGCAGTCGCATTTTTCTCTCGGATTCAAGCTGCCTATCTTTTTTGTACAATCTGTATCTGCATAAACATTTTCACTTGTGCTACCATTTTGATAAGTTCTCACAGGCTCATCACTCCCACTTTCTATATTATTATCTATTGGTCTGTCAACCATATATGATTGGACTAAATTTAAAAAGTTTTGCCATCCTTCACTTAAAGTTCTATGAGGGCAACCTTTTGCGGGATAGAAATCTTCATGTTTTTTCACTTTATCTATTCCCCAATTATATTTTTTCAATAAATATGCTGTATATTCTGCTGCAAGCTTTTGAGCCTCTTCAAATCTTTCTCCACCAGATTTTGAATAACATATTTCAAGTGCAATTCCTTTCCTATTTCCTGTACCATTACCACCATCAGTTGCATTCCAAGTATTTCTATCAAATAGCACTCCTTGTACTATTCTATAATTATCTATTGCACAGTGAAAAGATACTTTTTTGTTATTTCCTATCATATATGATATTTCTGCCATTGCTGATGCATCATTTGCTGTATTGTGAATTATAATAAATTCTGGATTCATACTATGTGGACATTTTATTGAATATTTGCTTTCTGGTACTAACATTTTAACTATTTCCATCTGCATCCTCCCCTATTCCATGTGCATCATCTTCTGCAAATTCGTTTTCTTCTAAGTTTTTTTGATATAATTCTTCTGTAAATTGAATTTCTTCAATTATTATATTATCCTCCATATCAACATTCCTTTCTTTATTATTTTATGTTTTTGCACGCAAAAAAGTTCTCAAATGGCTTTTTTATGGCTAATTGAGAACTTTCTTATTATTCACTCTTTTTATTTAAAAATTCAATTTCTACATACAATTTATTTGCAAATGATTGCACTACATTTTTTAACAAATATTGTTCTTCTGTCATTTTATCACATTTAGGAAATTCTTTTTTAGTAAATACATGTCTTATAGATACCTCTAAATTTGCGCAAAATCTATTATATGCTTTTCCTACCTCATAGTTTTGAATTGTTAATGCTATTAACTTCTTTATATCACTTATACTGTACACTTGTTTTAATATACAAATTACCAACAAATATGCAATTTGTGCTCTATTATATTTTTTCTTTTCTGGTGCTGGCATTACTCCTTGTTTTACATAGTTGTTTATCATTGTTTTTGTTATTACTTTATCTTCTTTTTCTACTGCATATGCCCCTAAACATCTTTCTATATAGTTTACAACTTGATCCAAATATAAGTCTATATCTGGTAGTTCATTCCATCTTGGCATATGAAATTTTAGTATTGCTTCTATTTGTTCTTGCATACTTTCACTTCCTTCGCTTACATTTTAACAGAATTTAAAGGATTTTTCAAGCTTTTATGCTTGTTACAAAAAATAAAACAGCTATCTGTTTTAGATTAGCTGTTTTGAATATGAATTATTTTATTTTTTATGAATATAAAATTTTGTATTTTAATATATCTCTCTGGAAAAATAGACAATGTAGATACTATATTTTTGATTTCATAATACATTTTTCTTTTAAGCAAATTTGAATTAGGAAAGAAATATAATATCTCATCTAACTCTTCCAGAAACTGGTTTGTTACATTGACATTATATTCTTTCATAAATCGTATTTTTCCTCCAATTCTTTAAATGCTTGTTTTGCAGAAGTATATTTTCCCTCTTCTATTTGTTTTAGCCCTATATCTATTTTTTCATATAATTCTTTTTTAAAAGTCTCTAAATCTAAATATTTTTTATTAAATATTTCTTCTACCTTTTTTTGAATTCTAGTGTCTTCATTTTTTTCATAAGCCTCATTACTTAATACTACTAAATCATTTGCTCCATTTTTGGTTATATATACAGGCTGTTGTGTTTCGTGACAAATCCTTGAGATCTCATTATAATTATTTCTTAATTCTGCACTTGGTCTTATAACTGCCATAAATTCACCTCCTTTTAACATATACAAATTATATCTTTATTATGATATATTGTCAATATTTTTTATGAATAAAGAGCAGTTTGTTTGACTGCCCTTATATAATAATATTTTATTTTAAAATTCTTAGTGTATTAAATATTGTCAAAATTGTAACACCAACATCTGCAAAAACTGCTTGCCACATACCACTAAGACCAATTGTACTAAGGAATAATATTAAAATTTTAACAGTAACTGCAAATACCAAGTTTTGTCTAATAATTCCGCAAGTCTTTTTAGAAATTTTTATAGCGTCTAAAATTTTTGAAACATTATCTGTCATAATAACTACATCAGATGCCTCTATTGCTGACTCTGAACCAACTCCACCCATTGAAATTCCTACATCTGCTCTTGCTAGAACTGGTGAATCATTTATTCCATCTCCAACAAATGCTACCTTTGCTTTTTCATCTTTCTTATTTATAATTTCTTCAAATGCATTATATTTATCTTGTGGTAGCATTTCAGATTTTATATTTTCTATTCCAATTTCTTTTCCTGTTTTTTCTGCAATTTGTTTGTTATCACCTGTAAACATATTTGTCTTAATTCCTAATGCTTTTAATTCCTTTATTGTTTCAACTACACCGTCTTTTACTGTATCTCCTAAATAAATTATGCCTGCTAATTTATCATTTATTTTTACATATATTTTAGTTGCACCTTCTTCGTTTGCGTCATTTACATCAACTAAAACTGAATTTCCTACTAATACTGTTTCTCCATTGTATTTATAGCTTAAGCCTTTTCCGGCAATTTCTTTGAATTCTTGTACTTCTGCTATTTCTTCTTTATTAGCTTTCATTATTGATTTTGCAATTGGATGGTTTGAATATTTTTCTCCCATTGCTGCATATTTTAATACTTCTTGTTCACTATAATTTTCAAATGTATCTATTTTTGTTATTTCAAATTCACCTTTTGTAAGTGTTCCTGTTTTATCAAATACTATTTCTTTTATGTCTTTTATTGCATCTATGTAGTCACTTCCTTTAATAAGAATTCCCTCTTTTGAAGATTTTCCTATTCCTGAAAAATAGCTAAGTGGTACTGATATTGCAATTGAACATGGGCATGAAATTACTAAAAATATTAATGCTCTATAAATACTTCCGTTGTTTCCTGTGTATGGAATTTCTGTAAATAGTGGCAAGAATATTGCTACAACTGCAGCTAATCCAATTACTATTGGTGTATAAATTGATGAAGCCTTATTTACAAATGTTTCTGTTTTTGCTTTTTTGTCTGTTGCATTTTCTACTAAATCTAGAATTCTACTTACTGTGGAATTTTTGTATTCTTCAGTAACTTTTACTTCTATCATTCCGTCTACTACAATGCTTCCTGATAACACATTTTTATTTTCAAAAACTTGTGCTAGTTTACTTTCTCCTGTTAAAGAAGCTGTATTCAAATCTGCTGTTCCCTTTGTTACAATTCCATCTAGTGGAACTTTTTCTCCCTCTTTAACTAAAATAATATCTCCAATTTTTACTTCTTCTGGTGAAACTTGTTTAATATTATTTTCTGTTTTCAAGTTTGCATATTCAGGTTTAATATCCATTAGATCTTTAATAGATTTTCTACTTTTACTAATTGATTTTTCCTCAAGTATTTTTCCTATTTCATATAGAATAATTACCATTAGACCTTCCATATGTTCACCTACTAAATAAGCTCCAACACATGAAATTGTAATTAAAAAGTTTTCATTTATTTTTTTGCTTGCAAACAACATCTTGAATGCATTTTTTGCAGTTCTGTACAATAAAATTACATATCCTAAAATTATAAATATTGTACTAACAGCATCAGGTAATTTAGCATATAAACCAATACTTGCTATTATAATTCCTATTAGTAATCTTGCAATTTGAGCACCCATTTTAGACTCATTTTTATTTTCTATCTCTTTCATTTTCTCAGCTGAAATCATTTCAACCTCTGGCTCTTGCTCTTTTACAGCTTTTCTTACTTCTTCTACACTTACTGTATCTGTTTCATATGTTAGTTTTAGCTTTGCAAAATTTACATTTACATTGTGTAATCCAGGGTTTTTAGCTAGCTTTTCTTGTATTTCGTTTGCACATGCTGCGCAATCCAAATCTTTTAATATAAACTCATATTTCTTCATATTTTTTCATCCTTTCTGCTAATTTGGGGTCGGTCCTTTTTTTTGCATGCTAATTTGGGGTCGGTCCTTTTTTTAGCATGCTAATTTGAGACCGGGTATTTTTTTAGCATTATTTATGTGAATAACTTTCTTCTATATGACGTTTCGCCATTTCGTACATTTCTGAAACATGCTCATCATCTAGCGAATAATAGACAATTTTTCCATCTTTTCTAAACTTTACTAATTTTGCTTGTTTTAACACTCTTAATTGATGTGATATTGCTGATTGTGTTGAGTTTGTTATTTCCGCTATATCTCCTACACATAGTTCTGCCTCTAATAATGCACTTATTATTTTCATTCTTGTTGTGTCTCCAAATACTTTGAATACTTCTGCTATATCAAATAATAAGTCATCACTTGGCATGATTTTTTTTATTTTATTTACTTTTTCTATATCTACAATTCCGTCTTCCAAATCTTTTCTCCCTTCATATTTTTTATTTTACTTTTGTTTATTTGCCGTTTATTTATCTCTTCATTTGTTACTTCATATGAATAATTGTTCATATGTTTATACTTTCATACTAACATTATTATATGTTTTTGTCAATAGTCTTGTTAAATATTTTTTGCTCTAATTTTTTCCACTGCTTAGACATATTTCTGACAACAAAAAAGTCACCTAACTTAAAGTTAAATGACTATATTTTTAAAACGCTTATTTACTTCATTCCAGTTTACTATATTCCAAAAAGCATTAATATATTCAGGTCTCTTAGTTTTATATTGTAAAAAATATGAATGTTCCCACATATCTAAAACTAATAATGGCTTGCATCCCCATAATGTTAAATTTTGATGTTTCTCACATTGTAAAATTTCTAATTTGCAAAAATCTGGCACCCAAACTAACAAATTCCAGCCTGACGCTTCCACAACTTTGCTACTTTCTGTGAATTGTTCTTTAAATTTTTCATAACTTCCAAAGTCTTTTATAATTTGTTCCATTAATTCATTATCTGGACTTGTTGGAACAGCTGGCCCCATATTGTCAAAAAATAGTTCATGCAAAATTACTCCTGAACCGAAAAAACTCAAATCTTTTTCTAAACATTTTATGCTTGCAAAATCATTTGTTTTTCTTGCATTTTCTAACTTTTCTTGCGTTTTATTTGTATTGTCTACATATCCTTTATATAAAATATTGTAATGTATATCTAGTGTTTCCTTGTTATAATAAGGCTCTAATGCATCTAATGGATATCTCAGTTCTTTTACTTTTATCATTGTAATTCCTCCTCCTTTTATTATATTGAAATGCAAAAAATTCATACCTAAATAAGTATGAATTTTTTATATTTTTCTTCTTTGCATATTATAACAAATTTTTGCTACCAAATTGTTAGGTGCTATTTTAGCTCCAAATCTGGCAAGTTTTATTTTCCAACCAGGCACAATATAAAATTTTCCTTTGTATAATTTATCTACTGCATATTTTGCTACATATTCACTGCTTAATCCTTTTAACGCAAATTGTACATCAGCTACTTTATTAAAGTTAGTATTTACTGGGCCTGGACATAAAATGCTGATTTGTACATTTGATTTTTCTCTTCGTAATTCTTCTCTGATTGCTTCTGAAAGTCTTACTACATAAGCTTTTGTAGAATAATATGTTGCCATTAAAGGTCCTGGCATGAAGCCAGCTATTGATGCAACATTTAAAATTTTTCCACTATTTTTCTGCTTCATATCTTGCAAATATAATTTTGTCAAAACATGATATGCAACAATATTAGTATCTATCATTTTTAATTCTTTATCTAAACTAGTTTTGGTGAAATATCCACAATCTCCAAATCCTGCATTATTTACCAATATATCTATATTTTGATATTTTTCATGTAATTCTTTACAATTTTCTGCATTAGAAACGTCCATGCTTACTACTTCAACATTTGTATGTAATTTTGATTTTACTTCGTTCAATTTTTCTAAATCTCTTGCAACTAAAATCAAATCATATCCTTTTTTACTTAAATTAATCGCAATATCTCTTCCTATTCCTGAAGAGGCTCCTGTTATTAATGCCTTCATTTTCTCTCCTTAAAAACCTGATTGTATTGTATTTTTAAATATATCTACAATTGCTTTAAAATATACATTTCCATTATATAAACTTGTAAAATATGACTTTACTGGTGGAATTTGATATATTAAAATCCCTATTAATACAATAATTGCAATATATATTATTAATTTAAAATAATATTTTAAATCATGTTTATATTTTATTTTATATCCTCTGCTTTTTAAATCATTCACATAAGCATCTTTATATGCATTATTGTATGCATCATTATAAGCCTGTCTAATTGTACTATTCAACATTCTACTCATATTGGTAATAGTATTTGTGTCCTGAACTTCTTTTTGCCTTTGCACCTGATGCGGCTGAGTTTCCTCTTTCTCTAATTGATGTTTTAGTATCGAATTTTCTCTTATTACTTTTTCATATTCAGATTTTGATATCAATGAATTCTCTAGTTGTTCATCATATGTTGTTTTTTTATAATCATTTGATAGTACATCATATGCTTCATTGATTTCTTTCATTTTTTCTGCATATATATTTTTATTATTTTCATCTTGCAAGTCTGGATGATATTTCTTTGCAAGTGTTTTATATGCTTTATCTATTACTTCTGGTGAAGCTTTTCTATCTACTTCTAGTATTTCATAATAATTTTTCACATTTTTCTCCTATAAATTATATTTCTGCCTCAATTATTTCACAATTTTCCATTCCGATTTCAGATAAGTTTTTACTTTTTGGCATTCCATAAAGATGCATTTTTATGACTTTGGCTATTCCTCCATGTGCTACTATCAAGACTGTTTTATCTGCATATTTTTGTTTAATGTCTTCAAAAAAGTCTAAGATTCTTTTTTCAAAATCATGTAAATTTTCTCCACCAGGTATTTGATAATTCAAATCATAGTTCCAAATTCTTTTTTCCATTTCTTCTGTTACATCATGTCCTTCGAACTCTCCTAGTCTTCTTTCTCTAAGTCTTTCGTCTACTATTATTTCAACATTTCTATCTTCATTTATAATATCTGCTGTCTGTTCAGCTCTGTGCATTGGTGAACGAATTATTATATCATATTTTACATTTTCTAATTCTTGTTTTGTTTTTTGCGCCTGTTTTATTCCTGTTGCATTTAGATCTTTTTCAGACTCTCCTCCTTGCATTTTTTGTGCTAAATTCCAGTCTGTTTGACCATGTCTAACATAATAAATTTTCATCTCTTTCCTCCTACACTTATTATCCATTTTTATTATACCATTTATGCATTTTTTTGCAAGATTTTTATTTAATTTTATAACTATATATGCAAAGAGAGCCCTACATTAGGACTCTCTTTTGAGACATTACTTTTTCAAAACGATTGCACCATAAGGCGACAACTTTTCAGTATTGCAGCCTTTAAGGTTAAAAATCATTTCTGCTTTTTTGTATTCTTCAGGCAATTCCACCCTTGTTTCTTTATGAGTTCTACTCACCATTACAAGAATTTTATGGTTTTCGTCATACCGTTCAAATACAAATTGTTGATGGTCAATTTTCAAAATTTTGATTTCCGCTTTTCTCATGAATTGCTCTTTTTTGCGAATCTTTCCAATTCTACGGAAAAACTTAAGCAAGTCTTTATCCTTATGATTCCAAGGATATGGTGCTCTATTTGCAAGATTACCAATGCCTTGCAGACCTACTTCATCTCCATAAAAAATCGAGAAAATTCCAGGCAAAAATGCCAAAGCAATCACATAAGATTTATAAAGCTTTTTTCCATATTTGTATTCATCATGTGTCAGCTTATGATGACGAATCCACTGCAAATCGCTATTTTGCAAGTTCCATGCCCATTCACCATATTGTTGGAAGGCATTACATCCAAAAATTTCAATTGCACGTGAAATGTCATGAGTAGATGTAAAATTCATTAATGTTTGAATCGTTTCTTCCGGATATTCAGACAAAATTTCTTTCAAAATACTGTCCAATTTCCAGACATCAGAATATTTATAATAACGAATTAATGCATCAACAAGCAAATAATTCATGACAGAATGCATTCCTTTGCCAGAACTGATATAGCCCCTATTCATACGCATAGGATTTTTCCAGACTTCTCCCAAAATGAATCCATCAGGCTTATTACGTTTTACAGCTTGATTAATTCCTTCAATAAAGTCATCTGTCAATTCATCTGCAACATCAAGACGCAACCCATCAATTCCAAGGCTGAACCATTTATCAATGACTCCTCCTTCGCCGAGAATGTAGTTTCTCCAATGCTGTGAATATCCATCACATTCAGGAAGATTCTTCATTCCCCACCAATATGCAAAGTCATGCCTTCCTTGAATACAAGTTCTACGGTAGAAATCATAATACGGAGAGTTCGGACCCTGCCATGCTCCAAGATTTTCAAATGTTCCATATTCATTAAAATAAATACTATCATTTCCTGTGTGATTAAAAACCGCATCCAAAATCACTTTTTTCTTTTTCCGATGCGCTTCTTCACACAGTTCCTTCAAGTTTTCATTTGTTCCTGCATATGGATCCACATTCTCATAATCCGCAGTGTCATAGCGATGATTCGACTGACTTCTTACAACAGGGCTCAGATACAGAATATCCACTCCAAGCCTGTCAAGGTATTTAAGTGTTTCTTTAATTCCTTTTAAATCGCCTCCATGAAAGTCTACATTCCATTGTCCATCTTCATCTGGTCCCAACACAGGCGGTTCATACCAGTCTTCGTGGAGTTTCCTTCTAGGCATAGGATGCTTTTCCATATCACTACCTTTGCGATATTTGTCAACAAAGATGTGATACATAGTTGCACCTTTTGCCCATTCTGGTACATCAAAACCAACAGACATTTTCCAACATTCTTCTCTTGTAATACTCGTGTTTCCAGTAATGTTCTGCTTCTTATAGTACTGCAATCTTCCGTTTACTACAAAAGAAAAATAGTACTGATACATAGCACTATTTTCAAGTTTTACTGTTGCTTCAAAATAGGCTTTGTCATCTTCGTTCTTTGTATGATGTAATTCATATACATCTCTTTTGTTAAATGTCGTTACTAAAAATTGTACCCGCTCGATCCAACCAGTTTCGAATGGAACTTCTACTTCTACCTTAAAAATTGCTCCATTTTCAAGCTTTTTCATTTGTGTAATTTGATGTCTCATAGCTTTCTCCTCTCTAATTTTAGAAAAGTGGTTGTTACTTTCTTTGCTTATAATTTATTATTACTTTTTGCTTTTGTCAAGAGGTTTGAAAATAATTTTGATTATTAAAATTTATATTCTTTAATCACGTTTCCATCTACATCTTTTAATGTAATTGCTTTCTCATCAAAAATAATATAACTATGTTCTGAATTATTTTTAGGTAGAGAAATTGAACCAGGATTTGCAAAAATGATACCATTCTCCTCCTCAATAAATCCAACATGAAAATGTCCGTAAAACATGATATCAATATCTTTATGTGGAATATTGTCCATATTATAAACATGACCATGTGAGAAAAATACTTTTTTTCCATTCACTTGCATTTCTATGTATGGCTCCAATTTAAAATCCGAAATCATCTCATCAACTTCTGCATCACAATTTCCTCTTACCGCTCTAATTTTATCTTTCAAATCATTTAAAACTCCAGCAACTTTCATTGGATTATATTCTTGAGTCAACTCATTTCTTGGTCCATGATAATATAAATCTCCCAACAAAATAATTTGATCTGGATTTTCTTTAGCCTCTATTTCTTTAATTTTCTCAGCATAATAGCTTGACCCATGTATATCTGATATTATTAATAATTTCATATTTATTACCTCCCAGTACACTATATTATATTTTCTTTGATTTTTCAAGTTTTTATGATATACTATTATTATGGAAAATTTAGAAAGATATAAACATTTAAATAAATATTTGAAAGATAAATTTGGTGAACGAACTCTAAAAATTTGTCTCGATGGCGGTTTTACTTGTCCAAATAGAGATGGCCGTGTTGGCTACGGAGGCTGTGCTTTTTGCAGTGAACGTGGCTCTGGTGAACATATCGTTCCAGATAAAATTTCTAATCAAGTAAAAAACTATTTTACAAGCTATAAAGCTGAACGTGCAAATAAATTCATTGCTTATTTTCAAAATTTCACAAACACATATGATTCTATCGAAAATTTGAAAATGAAATATGATGCCGCTTTGATTGATGATAGAATTGTTGCTTTAGCAATTGCTACTCGCCCTGACTGTATTTCAGAAGATGTATGCAAACTTTTAAAATCCTATTCTGAAAAATATTACGTTTGGGTCGAATTAGGATTGCAAACTTCTAATGAAAATACAGGAAAAATCATAAATAGATGTTATACTGATGAGCAGTTTTCAGCTGCAGTTTCTTTATTAAATAAGTATAACGTTGATGTTGTAACACATATAATGGTTGGTTTACCTGGAGAAAATTTTGATGATATTAAAAATACTGTTAATTTTATTAATAATCATTCTATCCAAGGTTTAAAAATCCATAGTACTTATGTTGTTAAAAATACTCGTCTAGCAGATATGTACTTTAATGGTAAATATACTCCTATATCATTAGAATACTATCTTGATTGTGCTAGTTATATTTTAACTCACATCAGTCCAGATATTATTATTCATAGAGTTTCTGGCGATGCTCCAAAAGACTTACTTATAGCACCTGATTGGAATCTTCATAAAAAATGGATTATTAATGGATTAGATAAATTGCTTCGTGATAAAGATTTGTATCAAGGCATGGATTACAAAAAGAAAGAAGGCTTACCTCTCTAAGTCTTCTTTCTTTTTAAATAATTTTTCAACAGCTAAATCATATACTTGTTGTGTAAAATTAAGCCCTGAAATTGTTTCTTTATTTTGTTGCATTTGTAGAATTTCGTCTATTGTTGCCCATTTGGCTTCTACAGCCTCTCCATCTGGAAATTGAATTTCATCAGCATTTATGTCTGACCTAAATAACCAAAAATCTTTAAAACTTGAAGGTACACCATCTCTTCTAATTTCTTTTAAAAATGTTGCATCTTCCGGCTTAAACTTCATTCCAATTTCTTCTGATGTTTCTCTACAAATTGCTTGTAAAGTTGTTTCTCCTGCTCTTGTTCCTCCACCTGTTAAATCCCATTTTAATGGAGATGTCTTTTTAGTTTCAGATCTTCTTGTTATTAGTACTTGTTTTTTAGAATTCATAATTACTGCAACTGTAATTAAAAAATATTCTCCTTCTTTAAACTTGTAATTTTCTCTTTCAATTTTCTTTCCTATTTTATTTCTATTTATATCATAAACATCCCAAAGTTCTGCCATCTTCCATTCCTCCATTTCGTTCTCTAAACTTTTTCTATTTCATGATAAGATTTTACCCTAAATTCATTCTTTTTGTCAAATTTTATTATTATAACTTTAGTATAGTTATCTTTTACTGGCTTGCCTATTTCTTCTATGATTAGACTTGCTTTGTGTTTTCTCACTGTATCAAAAGTATTCATGAATCCCATTCCAGTTCCACCTTCACTTGCATATGTTGTACATGGCTTCTTTCCTAAACTCTCTAATACTTCTGGTTTAAATTCCACACCAGAGTCATATATGTATAAACTGTAAATATCATCAATATTTCCTAATCTTACAAGTATGCTTCTATTGGCGTTGTCCGTATGGTTTATGGCTATTATTGCATCTTTTATATGGTCTGCTAATAATGTTTCAAGTTCTTCCTCTTTTACTAAGTTGTGCACCATATAATGTATGTTGCCTTTTATTTGTAATGTGAAATCAATTTTATTTTTTACACATTCTGATTGCATGTATTTTAACATATCGTCTATGCTATTTATTCCTGTTTTGTCTAATTCCATTACTTCTTTTTCTGTATAGACTTCTTTGTTTAGCTTTTCTAGCCTTTCTCTTACTTCTGCTACTTCTTCCGTGCTCATCTCTGTTTTTGTTAACATTTCTTCTAATTTATATTCTATCGATTTCTGTTTGTGTATTATCGTATGCCTCTTTTTACTTTCTTCTATGTTTTCTTTTTCTAATATTTTTATCTTGTTCTCTGCTCTTGCTAAGTCTTCTTTTGTTTCGTCTAATTCTTTTATTAGCATTTTCTGCTTGTAGTATAACTGTAAGGATTTTTGGATGGTGATGAACATGACTATAGAAAACACAATAAATCCAATTCCTATATTCATTGCCATTTTCACGTTACTATTTGCTATTACTACAATTGAAAATAATATGACTATACTTATATCTAATATTAATATATCAACATAATCATTTTGTCCATTACTTTGCAAAAATGAAATACCATATTTGATTTTCTTTATACTAAGTATTCTTTTCAATATACATATATGAAAAATCATCATAATTATTAAATTTATATAATCATTATTAATTTCTATTATTTTATTAAAAAAGTAACAAAAAACAATAGTAACTACAGATATAATATAATTTACACTTAAAGAAATCATTGTTATTAATATGCTTTTACCTATATTATCTTTTGAAAATATTAATGCTATAAATAATGTTAAAATTAGCATACTTATTATATAATTAATTTGATATTTAATTATTTCACAAATTGTTACCATTAATATTATTAATATAATTTTTACTATAAATTTTTTATTAATTACAATCTCTTCATTTTTAATTTTATAATTACTATAATATGAAAGTATAACCATAAATATAACTCGTATAACATTTACAATGTTAATTGAATTTTGCATATATATTAAATTAGCGTCCAAAATCATCTCTCCTTTTACTCAAAACATTATATAGTAAATATTGGCTATATTCAATAATTTTTTTCTAATTTACACAACTAACTTCTTAATAATAACTTTATTTGAAAAAATATTATCCTTTTGACTTAAGTGGATAAATGAAAAAAATTATGCAATTAAATGATATAATTAAAATCCAAGTAAAAAGGGAATAAATATAAAATTTATTCCCTAATTCATAATCTAAATTATTCATATTTTTATAACCATTTTTGTAACCAAAGAATTAACTCTTCATACCAACTCATGTTTCTCCACCACCTTTTTATCCTTTGTGCACGATCTATCTTGTTTTCGTTACACTAAGAATATCATTCAAACCGTTGATACCAGCGGGATTTAGTGATAGAAAAATATTGAAATTATTAGTAAAAAATAATATAAGTTGTTCATTTTTTTACATCATTTTTTCAGGCATTATATTTTTACACAATCTGTAAGTGTCGTCTTTCAAATTTATTTTTTTATTATTTTTCAGATTTTCTCATCTTTTACCATTTTTTACTATATTTTTATTCCATGAGATTGTTCTTTTTATATTGTAAAATATTTATATAAAAACAGAAAGGAGTTTAATTATGGGTAGAAGAAGATCAAATGTATCAATTGAAGTAGAAAGACAAGAACAAGCTGAAAGAGGCAAAAGAATGAAAGATATTAGAGAAAACGAATTAAAAATGACAAAAACAGAATTAGCAACAAAAATCGGAACATCAAGCCAATTTCTTGGACTAGTAGAAGAAGGAAAAGGAAATTTGGTTTATTATAGCCTAAGAAAATTCCGTGAAGTAAGTGGTCATTCAGCAGACTACATTTTATTCGGGCTTGACGATACTTGCATAAATAAAGCCAAAAAACTTTTGAAAAATTATTCAGAAGAAGAGATTATTCAAGCTATTGAAATAATTGAAAAACTATCATTGTTCATAAAGAAAAGATAAAATAAAAAAGAAGTAACTTGATTTTAATCAAATTACTTCTCTTTTTTAAATCATTTCTTTTATTTTATCTCTATAAAAATAAATTAATTCCATTGGCGTAGGTACACCAGTTTCATAACTAACTCTTGCAGTATAATGTTTTGTTAAATCTTCGATAGCCGTAACTCTCCAAGCATGAAAAATTGCATTTTGTATACCATTAGTTATTGTAGTTGCAGATTTTTTATGAATTTTTGATACATATTGAATAACATTTATATCACTATTTTCATTCTGAACTAAATATAAAATTGCATCATGAATATAATCTTTTCCTTTTAATTTTGAGGTTATACCTATTAATTCTAATTCCTTATTAATACAACTAGAAATTCTACTTTTCTCATCTTTTAATATTTCTTCAACAGATTGCTTGTCTTCCATAGCTGTTTCACTTTTTCTTAAATTGATAAAATGGTTCAAAACTAGGTTACAAGAATACTTTGGTTGATCTTTATACAATATCAGATCAACTCCGCTTTTATGAAGAATATCATATGTTCTTTTTGAATTTACATGTGTTGTTACAATTACTATTGGTTCATAATTTAAGTTTAATCTCTTTAAATTTGGTACAAATTCTAAAGAGTCCGTATTTCCTGTAGCACTATTATTTAACTCTAAATCTAGAACAATTCCTTCAGGATGCATTGTCTTTACATATCTTAATCCTTCAATGTCTGAATCTGTTATTGCTACTATTTCTATATCATTTCTTGTTTTAACACACTCTAAAAATTTGTTGCAGTCATTAATATCATCCTCTATGATTAAAATTTTCATAGGTTTAGGTTCCATACCATCAATCCTTTCTTTTTAATATTTATTCCTTTGAATATTATGTTTTATAATATCATATTTTCAACGAAAATACTATATTTGACGGTATGATTTTTAGGTTGGCTTTTTGTATATATACTAATCATCATTTTCTCTTCGCAATCACATTAAATATATGCCAATGTTTCATTTTTCCAAGACCTGTAAGAGCATTTTTCTCAATTTCATCAAATTTTATAATCTCAAATTCTTTAAACAAATCCATCACTTGATTTTTTGTAAAAAATGTCATATTAAATTTATACTTACTCCAAGAATCATTTATTCCAAAAAAATTCCCAACAAAATAACCATCTTTACATATATTTTTCTTTATAGTTTTCCACATTTCATCAAATTCCTGTTTATAACAAAAAGATAAACTGTAATTAGCCACAATTAAATCTGCTTCTTCTAATTGCATATTTTCAAAATTTCGTTTTTGAAATTCAAATCTTTTCATTTCATCAGAACTCAATCTTTTTGAAATTCTTTCTTCCACATTTTCTTTATCAATTGAAGTTACGCTCCAACCGTTTTTTATTAGGTAAACAGTATCATTTCCAGCCCCACAGCCTATATCAATTGCTTTTCCTGGTTGAATTTTCATATTTTCTATAAAATATTTCACATTTTTTCTAGGCATATTTGATTCTGTGTTATCATAATATTTTTCAGACTTCATCTTCTTTAAAACTTCAACAGCCATCTTATATTCTGCATCCTTAAAATCTATAGTAGGTACAATTTCATTATTTTTATACATATTCATAAATTGTTCAATTGTAACCCATTTAGCCTCTGTCGCCTCTCCATCAGGAAATGAAATTTCATCTGTTGAAATATCTTTTTGAAATAGCCATAAATCCTTAAAATCTGGTACCTTTTTGTCTCTTTTAACTTCCTTAAGAAATATTGCATCTTCTTTTGAAAAAGTTATACCTAACTCTTCCTTTAGCTCTCGCAAAATTCCTTCTAAGCTTGTTTCTCCTGATAAAATCGAACCTCCATTACATTCCCATAAACTTCCGTGTCTTTTCCATGGTGCTCTCTTACTTATCAAAATCTCATATTTAGAATTTAAAATTATTCCAGTTACTACAATACGATATTCTCCCTCTTTAAATTCATACTTGTCTCTTTCAGCAGTTCTGCCTGTTTTCACTCGATTCTCATCATATATATCCCAAAATTCTCCCATATTTTCCCCTATTTATTGTCTTTAAATATTTTATGCACTGGAAATTTGTTTTCTTTAATAACATCTTTTATCACTAGAGGCCACAATGGATATTCATCAATTTTGGAAATATCTAGCCACTCATATTGTAAATAATCTTTGCCTTCTAAATTTTTCAAAGTATACTCTATTTTTTTGTCTTCTTCATTTACAAATTCGCCTTTATGTACAAATAAAATCTCATGATATTTTGAACCTTTCATCTCAAAAAAGTTTTCTATTGTTGCAACATATCCAGTTACTTCTATCTTTTTGCCTAGTTCTTCCATTATCTCTCTTTTTACTGTAGTTTCTGAATCCTCGCCTATCTCTACTCTTCCCCCTACCAATGCATAGTGATTTGAGTTGATGTTTCTATGTGCTAAAATCTTTCCATTGTGTTCAATTAGCACTGAACCTCTCACATTTAATTTGTAATCTCCTACATCAATTGTAATATCCATTTTTTCTCCTCCTTTTTTTTTTTTATAATACCACAAATATCCACAAAAGAATACCTTTTGTGGATATTTAATATTAATTTTGAAAATTTATGTGTTCACCACTTATTAAAGGATATCTAATAAGTTGATTTCCATCTAAATTCTCTTTATGCATATCAACTGCTGTTATTTGATGATTATTATACGTTGTATAATAGTATATTCCTTTAGTTGCATTGCAACATGAAGTATAAATTGTAATTTCATATTTTCCATCATCTAATTGGCAACATCCTCTTTGTTGGTCAACTGAATTAAGTATATGAAAAAATTGGCTTACACTCTCATTTTCATCCTCACCAGATACAGAGTTCATTTTTACAAATGCAACTCTAACAAATCTTGATTGTGATGATAAATCTCCTGGAAGCCCTATTGCTCCCATTCCCCTACTATATTGTTGTAGTTCTAAATCTGCTGAAAATGTATTTTTAGGTGATTTATTTGACAAATTCATGTAATTATTTAATGCAAATAATTGCTTATCAAATGGCGGATTATTTGTTAATACTCCTACTGGATTATCATATACTTTGATTCCTTCTTTTACCGCTTCTACTGTTATTGATTCTTCTGCATCTGAAATTATCCAGTGCAATTGTGCTAATGGTAGTTGAGCATTAAAAGAAACATTTAATAAATTGATTTTTTCTATCAAAGTTTTAGCTTCTTTTGTTGTAGCACATTGGCTCAAAATCCATGGAATAAATTCAAATTGTGCTATGTTATCTTTTTCTTGTTCTGTCTCATTATAATGAGCATTCCCTACAAAGTTAAGTCCAGCCATCCCTAAACCTTTCTCGTTTATAGCATCATAATATAATGGATAGTTTTCTGCTACATATGCCATCCCTATTATTGCATAATGATTGTTGATTGCTTCTTTGTTTCTAAATTTGAATTCGTAATTTCTTGGTGTTATTGTTACTTCTTCTTTGTATGAGAATTCATAATCTAATGTTCTTCCAAAGTAGAAGTCTTTTGTTTTATATGTTGCTGCTGTACACATAGTTACCTCCTTTTTTATTATTTTAACCACTCAAACACTTTTTTATATGCTGTTTGTATTATATCATCTTTTATTGAATTTTACGAGGAAATTTTAGATTTTTGTGATATAATGTAAAAAAATATTTGGAGGTATATTATGAATTCTACAATTGAAAACTTAATTAATAGAAGAAGTGTAAGAAAGTTTAAAACAGAACAAATAAAAGATGATGAACTTAAACAAATTTTATTGGCTGGAACTTATGCTCCAACAGGAATGAATAAACAGTCACCCAAAATAGTAGTCATTCAAAATAAAGAAACAATAAATGAACTTTCTAATTTAAATGCAAAGTTTTTGTGGACAAAAAATCCAGCAGAAAAGATTGACCCTTTTTACGGCGCTCCAACAATAATTGTGGTACTTGCAGATAAAAATGTTAAAACATTTGTTGAAGATGGTAGCCTTGTGCTTGGAAATATTATGAATGCAGCTTATTCTCTTGGAATCGGCTCTTGCTGGATCCATAGAGCTAAAGAAGAGTTTGAATCTGATGAGGGAAAGAAACTTTTGGAAAAATGGAATATACCTGATAACTATGTTGGAATTGGTCATTGTGTTCTTGGTTATCCAGCTCTTCCTCTTGATTCTTTACATGCTGCTCCTAGAAAAGATGATTATGTTACTTTTATAAAATAATTTTTTATATGTGACAAAAAAATTACAATTGAGCCACAAATTCTTAAAAATATGGCTCAATTGTAAAAATTAATATTATTAAAGTTCTGCTTCTATTTTTTCTTTTTCTCTATTTATATGTTTATCAAAAATATCCTTCAATTTAATTATTTCAATTTTAACATTACTCTCTCCACTATCCAAAAATATTTTATTATTTCCTGGTCTATAAATCCATTCATCTCCATCTACTTTTGATGAAAATGTAGCACCATCTTCTATGTTTTTATCTATATCCCAGCACAAAATATATGAAATATTTTTAAAAGAATGATTGAATTCATTTTTACTCAACATATATTTTAGTTCAACATATTTGTATTCAGGATCTCTAACAGATTGCTTTTTCGGTTGAACTATCATATCAATTCCATTGCTTGAATTATAGTCTAATGACTCAAATTCAAACTCTTCTGGGTATAATGTGTTTAATATGCTATATACGTAGTACAATTCTGATTCATTTTTGGGTTCATATAGCAACACATTTTTATGTTTATATATCTCTTTTTGCTTTATTCTCTTCTTTCTTTTTTCAAATTCATTTTCTTCAACTTCTTTTGTTCGTATCTCATCTTTGTAAGAATTCAATATATCTAAACCTTTTTCACTTTTATAAATGTCTTTTTGGATTTCTTGTAAAACTTCTTGAACTTCTTCTTTTAAAGCTTCCATTACTTCTCTATTTTTTACAGAGATTGACCCTCTATTCGCAGTTAAATCAAACTGTTGACAATTTATAAAACCATGCAGCAATCCATATGAATTTGACCCTGTTCCAAAGCTTGAAATCCATTCATTTATTTTCTGAATAGGAAAATAATCCTTGCATAAATATAATCCATATCTATCAGCTATTTTATATGCTCCTACAACTTGGTTTTTCTTATTATCACTAATCATTTTGTTGTATTCTTTTTTAGCTCCTGTTCCTTCAACATAAATTACCATATCATATTTATAGTTTGGATAATTGCTTATGCAGCCTGACTTTACAAATCTTTTTACATAGTAATCACTTGCACAACTATAATATTTTTCTTTTAATTTCTCAATATCTGTATTTTCTGCTGGAAATACATGTCCAAATGGAATTATTTCTTCTGATTCATCAAACGCTTTTAATTTTATAATATTATCTGCATAATTATTTTTTCCTATTTCTTTTTCAAATGATCCATGTTTCGTAAACCACATTATATAATCTTTTATTACATTTTGTTGAAAATATTTGTAGTCACTTTCATCTTGTACATATCCCTCTAAAGTTATTTCTGTACCTGTTTTCTCATATTTTTCTATTCTCTTTGTTTTAGGACTATAGTTTTGATTATTCCTTAAACTTTGTGATGGATTTATACATATTGATTCAAATGCATCATTTTCACTTGTTGTTTTTACTTGAATATATTTTGATTTTAAGTATATTGTTGTTCCATGCCCTTTGGATCCTATTAGTTCTCCTTCTTCGTTTCTTTTTTCTGAGTATCCTAAGTTCCAAAAGTTTCTTAACTGTTCTTCTGTCATTCCTTTTCCATCATCTGATATTTTTATTGTTAGATTGTCATATTCATTGTTTTTGTTTATATATACTTGTATGTCTATTTCTTTTGCTCCTGCATCATATGCGTTTGATATTGCTTCTCTGAATATTTCTAGTGGATTCATGAAGTCGTCTGCTATTTCTTTTATTTCCCATATCGTGTTTACTTTTGGCTCTATTTTTATTTCTTCTCCTATTTTTCCTTTTTCCATTTGTTTCTCCTATCTTTTTTACTTTTGTTCTTATTTTTATTTTTTTCTTGTTTTATTGGATGTTTTTTGCTTTACTGATCTTATTTTATCATTTTATGGGTGGTTGTACAAGGCTTTTTGTTTTTTATTTTGGAGTGATGGTGGATGGTTTGCGTTTGAAGATGATGAGGGGATGGGCTTCGGGTTATGAGATGTGCTTGAAACGTTTATGTAATTTAGTGAAATCAAGAGTTTTGGCTGATATTTCAATAAAAATTGGGGAAATGGTTTTTAGAACATTTGTGCATTTTTTTGAACTTTTTGGAGAAGTTTTTCCCCAACTTTTCCCCAATTATTTTTGACAGATTTTAGATATATTTTGTGATTTTTATTGCAAAATTAGTTTATAGTTTTTATTGCGAATTTAGTTTGTGTTTATTGTCGCAAATTTAGAATGGGAAGCCTAAAAATTTATTTTGGAGGTTTTAGAAATGAATAATAAGATTACTTATCATAGAGAAGGAGATTATTTTATTCCTGATTTGTGTTTGCCTAAACAGCCTGATGGTCATATTGGAAAGTATGGGAGATTAAGGTTAAATTATTTAAAGAATTTTGATATACCTTTTTATACTGAATTACTTATCAGCGGTACTTTGAAGCAACATTTGCTAGATATAGATAGTGATGCTAGTAATAAGGTCAGTTTACTTATAAAAGGCTTTGCAGAAGATGAAAATGTTAATGAGTTGTTGAAGGAACATCATCAAATAGAATGGGTTCAGGCTATGAATAATTTTAAAAATAGAGCTGAAGAAATTGTTTTGAATGAGATTATATATGTATAGGAGGTTTTGAATATGGTTAATTTTAGAGAGGTTAATGATGATATTTTGAAAGAGTGGTTATTATATAGAGAGGATGAAATTTCTTCTTTAACTTGTGATGAAGATAAGGAACATTGGGTTTATTTCGATGAGATTTCTGATAAAATTTTGAATTCTATTCCTAAACAAAATAGGGATTTTGTTAGAAAACAACTTAATATTCTTGATGATAATTTTTTGGATTATCTTGGCTATTGGAATGAGAAGTATTATAGAAATGGGTTTTGCGATGGTGTGCAGATGATTATGGGGTGTTTTGAGGAATAGGTAAAGGCGAGATTAATTCTCGCCTTTATTTATTCATTTTTTATCCTTCGAATCCATATTGCATTTTAAAATTAATATTATAGTATTTGGCAAATAACTCTATTGAAAATAAAAATATTTCAGAAGAAATACTAAACATTTTTGAAAAGTCAAATTTATCTTGAAACTCAAAATTAGCATGAGCAATACTATTTCTTTTTTTCCTTGCAAAATCAATTTTTTCTAATTCTTCTTTTGAAATAATTCCATTCATATATAACATATTCGATTTTATAGCAATAGTATAATTCATATCATCTTTTAGCTTATTATATAAATCTCTTTCAATTAAAGCATTTTTCCACATGTCACTTAACACATCTTCAATAACGAAAAACGATAACAATATTGAAATATCAAAATTACTCTTTTTAGTTTCTAAAATACTTCTATAAAGCATATATACTATATTTTCTATTTTTTTATTAATAATTAAACTTAAATTTTTTTCAAATAGTTTAAAAAACTCATTTATAGTCTTTATGTTATATACAAAACTTGTATTATTATTTCTTTCAAAAGCCTCTATGTCATCTCTTTGCTTCAAATCGTCTAATTTTATTGTTCCATCGCAAGATACAAATTCAATATCATTATATTCATTACTAAAAGTACAATGAATAATATTTTTTGCAGTTATTTCTTTAGCATGTATAAAAAAAGTAGTACTTCCCTTTTTCATATTAAGATATTCACTTGATGTAGAAAACATGACTGCTAAAATGATATTAGCTAATTTTATTAGTCTATTTTTGGACTTTTCCCAATCTTCACTTTCATATCTTTTGTCTGAAATAAATATTAAACTATCTCTAAAAATTTTGATAATTATATCATTATTATCATATGAATATACTATATCTTTTATATTTTCAAAGCACTTTTCTATATTATAATCTAACAAAATAGACTGCACTTTTAAAGTCTCTTCTTCATATACTATAAATTTTTTATCTAAATAAAATGCTATACCTTTTTTATTACTCATTTACTACCCATTCTCCATTTTTCTTGCCATTTTTTCTTTCTATTAATCCTTTTTCTTGCATTTCTGCCATATATGTTTTGACAGTTCTTACAGATTTATTAATTTGTTTTGCAATTTCTTCTTGGTTTGTTGCTGGATTTACTTTTAATATATTTATAATTGCTTGTTCTTCTAAAGTGCAATTATTGCCCTTTAATTTATTTTCATTTGCACTTTGAATATTATCTATATGTGTATATCTATTCTTTAATTCATAGTTACTATTTGTTAATAAATTATAAAAGAATTTTTCCAAAAATGAAGTATCTTCGAATACATTTTTTTCAAAATTTTTGTAATTGGCTCTTACTAATGAATTTCTAAAATACCATGAATTTTCAGCAAATACTTCATCATTAATATTAAATCCAAAAGTTCTTAAATATTTTATCATAAATACTGCTGTTGTTCTTGTATTCCCCTCACAAAATGGATGTACTTGCCAAATATTTGATGTGAATTTGCATAAATGTTTTATAGATTCATCCAAACTTAATCCTTTATATAAAAAATTTTTTTCTTGGTCAAAATCATATTCTAATGTTTCTTTTATTGTATCAAATGGTGCATATATTACTGTATCTCCATTTAATACCCATTCTTTTTTAGTAAAATTATAATCTCTATATACTCCTGCTCCATCAAATACCTCTTTAAATAATCTTTTATGAATATTTAATAATTCTGTTGGTGAAAAATTAAATGCTTTTTCACTTAATATTTCTGTAATCCTTACTGCAACTTTATCAGCTTCCTCGCTCTCTTTTTCAAAGTTTTTTCTACTACCTTGAACTTCATAATATTCATCTATTCTTGTTTTTACTTCTTCAATATCTATTGTTCCTTCAATATGTTCTTTAGCAGTTTTTATTAAGTATTTTGAAGGTTTTAATCCATCTACATCTTGCAAACCTATAGCTGTTTCCCATGTTTTAGTTTTTTCTACTCTATTAGGTTCACCTTGTTTAATATATTCTGATAATTCTAAATTCCAATCTTCTTTTTTATTCATTAGAAATACCTCCTACATATATATTATATCAGTTATCTGATATAATATCAATATTTAAAGTGCAATTTTTGCACTTTAAGATGTAAAAATTGCACTTTAACTTATAAATGTTGTAATTATCCTGTATTTATTTATTAAATCTTATATTAATGAATACGAAATTCATCCAGTATTACTCCCGCCTTTTCATAATTTAACTCTATTAATATTTTCAAAATTTTCTCATAAGCCTCAATTAAATCAGATTCTTTTTTTATATCATCACTAAAATTTATAAAAGCTTTAGTAATGATCCTATCTATAATTATTTTTGTATCTCCTTCAAAATTTCTTTCAAGGATTTCTTTATTAAATTTTAGAATTTCTTCTAAAGATGTCAATATTTCGGGCAATAATTCATCTATTTTTAATAAATAAATTGTTCTCATCGAATTTTCTATATCGTATTTTCCATATTCACACAACTGCTCATTCAAAAATTTTTTATCTTTATACTCATACTTTGTTTTGATTTCATATGGATTCCACTTATCAAATCTTCCTGGAGATAAATATAAACATTTGCTTAACTCTTGTTTTACATATTCCAATTTTATATCTTTAACTTTTTTCTCAATATATTTTATTTTTCTTTTAATAATTGCTCTCATGTTTTTATCGTTATAAGATTTACAATATAAAGCAATAAAACAATTTAAAATCTCTAGATAAAATTCAATAGCTTCTTTTTTAAATTCTGAAAAATCCACATCATCAAACATTATATCAATTATTTTTTCATAATCTTTATCCATATAAGCTAACTCTCTTTCAAATAACCTAATAATTTCATGTTCTTGATACATATCCAAAATATCATTTTTATATTCATTAGAATAATCATTTTTTATGTCTATGATAAGTCTTATTATCTCTTTTATTATTTTACAAAATAAATTATCATTAAAATTTTTTCCGCAGTTTGCAATACAGCATAAGCTATTTAGATCATAATTGGTAATATTAAATTCTGTTATATTTAATTTTTTCATTGAATATAAGTAGTTTTCTATTATACCAATTCTATGACTTTTATATTCCTTTTCTTTTTCTTGTTTAATATGTATATCTACACCTTTTAATTTAGGAATTTTGTTTGGAATAAATTTAAAATCATTATTTCTTTGTTTTATATACTTAGCATTAAATTTTTGATGTTCCATTTCATCTTTAGATAACTCTATAATTGTATTAAATATGCTATTTGATAATTCACTGTCTTTTCTTAAATATTTAATTATTTCCTCTTTTATAGAATTAATAATTCCATCATATCCACTTTCATTAACAAATTTTAAAACAATTATCTTAATTCTATTTTTAGTTTCTATAGGAATATCTATATATAATTGTTCAATTAAATTTGAAATTAAGGATGTCTCAAATTCAAAACTTTTGTTTTTTAATATTTGCTCTATTCCCTCGATCCAATAAATACAATAATCATTCTTCTTTTCTATTGGTACATTATCTTTATGTAATATTATTGATATCATACCTATTATTATTTTTTCAAGTCCAAGTGTTCTAATACTATCCTTATTTTTGACAGTTATAAACTCATCAATAAGGTTCACTAATAATTGAGAACAATCTTTTTTTTCTTTTAAATCTTCGTTATATTGATTTAATTTTAATATTAGGTCATTGCTTATTAATTTGTTTTCTTCGTGTCTCTCTGTTACTTTTTTTGCTTCTCCAGTAACATTTGCCTCAATACTAATTATGTTATTATCTAATTGTGTTACTTTTGCATTTCTAAAATCCATTTTCTGAATTTGAAGATATTTAGAAGCATTTTCTTCATCATTATTAACAATAGAATATAAGTAATCCAATATCTTATAGCATTTTTCTATTATTTTTGAATCTCCGTTTATTTGTATATTTTGTGCATATTGTTCTATACTAATATTACATTTTGAATCTTTTGAATACCTATTTTTTATACCAGGAATACCTGCTTTTTGAAATATTTGTTTTTTTAGCATCTCTAATTGTGGATTTGATAAATATGTTGCATATCTTGATATATCCCATTCCACAATATCTATGCTAGATATTAAATCAAGTGCATAGCCTGGAAACTCATTTTGATAGTGCATTCCTATGGATTCTAGTACAGTTAGTAGTAAAATATTATTTGATTCTTTATATATTTTGCTTCTTATGTATTCTAAAAATTTAAGAGTATCTTTGTCGAATATATTTTTATCAATGTAATTAATCATTGCTTCTTTAATATTATAAACAATATCACTTAATAAATTATGAACATAGTGATCTTCTGTACATCCCATCCACATATTAGGATTTCCATAATATTCTCTTTGTATATTATTCTCATCTATAAAAATCAATTTTATTTTCATAAGATTTTCTGGATAATTTCGAGCATATTTTTCTACACATTCATTTACAAATTTTATTGCCCAATCTAAGCCTTTCCAAAAGTTATTTCTAAATATATTCCAAAGGAATATATTGTTTTTTACATTAGGATATAAGTGATCATAATCATCTCTTAATCCATATGGGTTATCTTCTATATAGTAAAATCTGTTATCTTCTTTTTCCTTTTTCCATATCATACTCGCCATATCACATAATTTTTCTGGAAAATTTACAGTAAGTTGAGGCCATGAATTTTTTATTATAAATTCGATAATCTTTTTAGCAATTCTCCTTTTATTTGTATCAGTTCCATTATAGTATTCTATTATTTTGCCAAAAAAAGTATTTAACCAAGCTTTACAATAATTTGAAAGCTTAAAAGTTACAATCAAACATTTATTGATTTCATCCAATATATTAAAAGTTTCCTCTTTAAAAGATTCTTCTATATAAAATTGCATAATTGTGCATATTTTTTTTGCTATACTTTCTTTTTGTTTTCTTTGTTCAATATAATCTAAGCATAATTTCACTATTTTATTTTTATTTATAATGTTCTTACAATATATATTGTTTTTTTCTACAATGCTTATTATATTTTCTCTTCCAGCTCCAACAGGAATAAGTTGAACATCGGAAAAATCTTCATAGTTTACAATTTTAGCATCATACGAATATAAATTAATTATATCAATAAATTCTAGTAATAAACCTTTCTCTAAAATTTCCATCTCATTCTCTTCAAAAAAAGAATTACTATAATTAGACTTTACAATTCCTATTTCTGTCTGCTTTTTCCATTCTTCTGATATTTCATTGTCAAATATTAAATTATATATAAATTTATCCCTATTTTCTTTAGCTAATAATTTATTTGCTATCCATATTTGATACCTTCTATATACACATCTTCCTATCTTTTCAATATTTTTATAAAAATACTGATATTTACCTTTACAATCACAATATGTATTGTCAAAAAAATTTTCAAAACAAATATCTTCATAAATATCGTATTTTAATCTAATTCCCTCATTATTATAAGTAATAATTCCTTCAGTTTCTAAAACATTTAAAATTCTTGAATCAATATCTGTTTCTTTTATTCCTAATGTGAATTTCTGTGCTCTGTCAAAAACAATTTTATTTATCGCATCTTCAATATCTTTTAGGTTGATTTTATATTTATTTTCATTATTCTTTAAACAAATTATATTATTCCATATATACTCTCTAAATTTATTAATATCCGTTATATTATCGATATCTACACTATTTTTTATCATTATGTTTATATAAAATGGTGTTTTTAATAAACTTTCATATTTTTTATCTTGAGACATTTTCTTAATTAATGGATACTGTTTTTCTAAATCTTTTAATTCACATTCACTAATTTCATTAACATCGTAATCAACTATATTATATTTTGATTCTATTTTTATAAAAGCATTTTTATCGCTTGTCCTACACGATGTTATTATATATGCATTTTCATATTTTTGTACAACATTGTATAATGATTCTAACAAATCAAATTTTGTTTTAGAAGCATCGGCAATAAATTCTAAAGCATCAATGAAAAAAATAATTTTTTTACCATTAAGACATTCCAGGATTCTCCTAATATCTAAATTCCAGATTTTTTCTAAATGAGTTTCTTCTAAAAATCTTTCTGCACGTGCATATAAGACCATATTTTCGTCTTCAATAAACTTTTTACAAATTACAGTTTTACCAACACCTTCTCTTCCTTGAACAGAAATAAACTTAGCATTGTCTTTTCTCATTTTTTCTATCAATTCGTGTCTATCTATTACATACTCATCATTAATTTTTGTTTCTATATTACTAATTCCTATATTTTTACTATTATCTAAAGCATCTTCTAATTTTCTTGCCCACTCATTAAAACTTTCAAATTCAATTTTTATTAAACTATATAATTTTTCTTGGAATATTAAGTCATTTTGTGCTTTATTTATAATATCTTGTGTCGTAATTAAATTATTTTCTTTTATAAATGATATATTCCCAATTTGATTTGCACCAGTATAATCCTTAATATTTTTTATACTATCATTTTGTAATACAAAAAAATATACACTATTAATCTTTGCAAATCGATTCTTCTTATCGTCTCTTATATTTTCTAAAGTCTTTTTTATTTTTTGGTGTACATCACTTACTGTACTTACTTGGACTAAAATTTTTTCATCATCTGAAATTAAATCAAAATATGGAAAATTGCAGGTACTCTCATTTAAGTTGTGAAAATTCACTCCATAATATAATTTGCAAATTTCTTCGGCAAACAATTCAAACATTTTTGCAGAATCTAACAATCCCATCTTATTTGCCATTTCTATTTTTTGTTTATAAGCAGACATGTAATCTATAATAAATTCCATTCTATCAGCAGAATACATCATATTTTATGCTCCTTCTTCATCTTTCACATTATTGTTTAATTTTTCATACTAATTTCATCTATAATCCTATCTAAATTTAACTATTCTTTATTTATACCTTTGCATTTTATATCCGAATATAATTTTCCATATTTTATAACTTTATTACAATTTCTTATTTATATTTATTTTCATACTTTATTTAAAACTTTTTATTCATAATAATATATGTAAATGACATTAATATAAAAAGTATGAATATTATTAATGCTCTATAAATACACTTATAACTTGTATTCATATAATTATTTCTTTTGATATTTTGTAATATATTAAATTCTATATTGTTACTTATTTGTTTTTTACTTTCATCTGGCTTATTTATAGCGATTTGATTTATTTCACTAATACTATATAAAGCTAATATTCCCGCTAAAGCCATATATATCAGAACAATAATGCCAAAAGCAAAAGCTATATAATATATGTATATATTGTTATTTAAATATTCTTGAATAAATTTAACAAAATTAAATGATAGTGTTGTTGATATTGTAATAGCTATTAAAATTGACTTAACCTTATCTTCTAATTCTTTTTTTACATTTATTAAAAATTCATTATATTTTTTTAATTCATCTTTATTAGCTTTCTTATAATTTTTAATTGTTCTTTCTTGCATTGCATACTGATCTAAATCAAGCCTTTTTTCCTTTTCTTTTATTAATTTATTGGTTTTATACAAATCATATAATAAAAACATTTCTATTATTTCACATCCTTCATTAATAAATAATCGCAAATTGCTTCATCTATTCTACAATTACTTTTTTCGTTTAGCCAAGCCCATTCACCCGTTGGATTTATCTCAATAAAATAGTACTTTCCATTACTTTCTATTAAATCAATCCCAGCAAATTCCAATTTAAATGTTTCAAGTATTTTTACACATTTTTCCTCAATTTCTTTTGGTAACTTCATTGCATTATATTCTATATTTTCTTTTTCTAATCTCCAATCTCCCTTTATACCAATGCTATTTTTTTCTATTCTCACTGGAATTATCTTACTTCCTATAACTGTAACTCTTATATCAGTTTTGTTATCAATATATTTTTGAAAAATAATTGGTGCAATATCTAATCTTGACCTTTTTAATTCTTTACCTGATATTATATTTGTATATGCAAATAACTCTTTGTTATCATGTTTTAATAGCACTGTATCTAATGATTTTACAACATATTGTTCATCATCTTTAATATTTAAATAATTTAAAGAATTCACTAATAATGTATAAGGAATATCAAACCCTATTTCCTTAGCTTTTTTTAGTTGTAATAATTTATCTTCTGCTTTAAATGTAGAATTAGGATTGTTTATCCATCTACAATTTTCAAAAATTGAAAGATTTCTTATGAATGACATCCATTGTGAACGATATAGTTGATTTTCTATGTCTAAAGTTTCATTAGAATTTTCTCTTAAAAATACAGGCGCTCTATAATAAATTGAAATCAAACTTCTATCTGAAATAATATATTCTTCCCCGTTTATCTCAACTAACATACTTGTACTTTCTATATCAATTTTTATTTTATATTTATTAAACATATCTCTATTCAATCTTATGTATTTCACATTCCTTTTATTTAATTCAATACATATTAAATCTGTTGTAAAATCCATTAAATTTGAAATAATAAGTACTTCTATTTCTTTATTCACCTTTTTGATCCTCTCCTGTTTCAACATCACATTTTTTTGAAGTTGGTTTTGAAAAATTACCATCTTCCATACAGGGTATTCCTTCTTTTGTAACCCAAAATCCCTTGATGTCATTAAACAAATACCCTTTCATTTTTATTTTGTTTTTTGTCAATTCATATGTATAAGCCTTTTCTTCTAAAATATGTTTTTTCATAGCAGCTCCTTTCTTTTACTATATATTAACTAGTAATTCTTTTTTATTGTATAAATCTACTATTTCATTAATTAGATTAGATAATTATACCTTTCGTAACTGAACTATAATATTGTCTTCTTCTAAATTTTAAAATCATAAAAATGAAACAATTCTATTTTACAATTTTATTTCTATATTTATATAGTAACATCTTTAAATTGCAAAATTTGTCAAAACTTGTCTTTTATTATCAAAAAAGCAAAATAATTGTGCAATTTTATTATCTTTATATTATTTTGCTTTTCTTTTGTTATTCACATATTAATATCAATTATCGGCTTTAACTTCTGTTCCATCATCTAAAATTTTAACTATTTTGCTAAAATCTTTCTCGCCTATATGAGCATAATAACTTCCACTGTCAATATAACAAGATTCACATTTACAAGATACTAAATCATGTACACTTTTTGATTCAATTATATCTTCACAAATTAAGCACTTAATTTCCATAATCAAATTCCTTATCTATATATTTTTTATTCATATCTATATTCTTCACTATCTTCTGCAACCATTAAATCAGTATAATTTTCATCTTCATCAATAGGATAAACTATGCCTTCATTTTGATTTAATCTCTTCTTTAAATAATCTGATAATTTTTTATCTGTACAATAAATATAACAACCTTTTTGTCCTCTAGTCATCAAAGTCCTATAAGTATTTTTTATTATTTCATCAGCAACTTTCATAGCCTTATCAAAATCTTTCTGGGCCATTTTATATATTCCCTTTATTGATTGGTCAGTTTTTGCTCTTTCTGTAACATCTGTAACTATTTTATTATCCTCATATCTTAAATCATTACCTATAATTACACCTACATAGTCAAATTCTAGTCCTTGACAAGTATGTATACATCCTACTTCATTTACTGAATTAGGATCAATTGCCCATGTTTGACTATTACCTAAATTCCAACTCATTGCAAAATTATATTCAGGAATTGTTATATCGAATACGTCTGATTTATTTTTTCCATCTTTTATCCAATTCCAGCAATACCCTGCAAGTAATCTAGCTTTATTATTGATTTTATTTTTTTCAAAAATTATATCTCTTACTTCATTAGGATCATCACATATCTTAATATCATAATCCAAATCAAATCCCTCATTATTAGCTGTTTTTCTAATATCTAGCACATCATCTAACCATGCAATATATCCATCTGATCCATTACATCTAAATTGTGATTCTAATTCCATTACTTCTGATTCTGCATTTGCTTGTCCAATATACTTTTGTATTTCTTCAACACTTCCAATATCTTTTAAAGTTACTCTTTGAGATTCATCTATAAAAAATATTGAAAATTTAGAAGCTTTTATAATTTCTTTTATTTGATTTTCTCCTAAATTTTGAAACATTCCTGATTTTGCATTTAATCTATGTGCTTCATCAACAATTAATACATCAAATTCATTTTCAGATGATTCAACAAAAGAACCTGATCCTTTAAATAAATTATTTATTCTTGTTTTTCTAAAATCTCCACTCAATTTTGTTGCATATACATTTCTTGGTGCTGCATTCTTTGTTACATATGAGCAAACCATATTTTCATTTGTTAATTTTACTAACAAGTTAATCGCTAATACTGATTTTCCTGTACCTGGTCCCCCTTTAACAATTAATACTCTTTTATTTCCGTCTCTATATGATTTTCTAGCCATATCTAGTGCTGTTTCATATACAAGTTTTTGATCATCTATCATTACAAATTCTTCATTACCTTTCAACATACTTGATAAGGCATCTTGTAATGATTTAGATGGTCTAATTTTTCCATTCTCAATCATATATAAAGTTTCTTTGTCATCACCATATTTAATATACTTATTTATAAAATCTCTTAACTTTTCAACATCACCCTTTATAAATGCTGGTGCTTTTTCTAAATAAGTTTTATAATCATCGGATAACAAAGTTGGTGGTGTAACTGCTAAATAATTATGCAAATATGCACATGGATGTAAGTCAATTTGTCTATCTTGTACAGTTTCGTTGTAGTCTTCTATTGTTGTTGCATATGACCATGCTTGATATGATGGATGTGCTACTTCTCTTAATGCATGTCCAGTAACTGCTTTTACAATTCCGTCTTTTCCACTTACAATATCTGCCTCAGTCCATTGCTTTAATTCAACTATAATAGCAGTATTTTTTAATTTTCCATCTTTCCCTGTTATTATAAAATCCACTCTTTTTGATGTATTAGGTATTTTGAACTCAATTGCTATTCCTACATTTCCAGGAATATTATTGTCTATTAAAACCTTCATCATATATTGCATAGAGTTATTCCAGGCATTTCTTTCAGATTTAGATGTATGATATCCCATTTTTTCATAAAATTTTCTATCTATGTTTTCTTCAATCCTATCTTGTACAACATCTTCCACAAATAGTTGCTTTGTCGCTTCATATACTATCATAATAATTGCCCCCAACTTAATTATAATACTTCATATGCTATTATGCAGCTTTTATCATCATTATCAGCACCACATTCTTCACATATAATTTCTTCATTTTTCATTAGATATGTATTTATAATCCTTTCTCTACCACATCTACAACATCTCAAAAAAACATGTTTTTTTAAGATGTTTTCTTTTTCAAGTGTATCTAATACGGCATATACAAGATCCTTATTTACTCTAAATGGCCAATAAATGTCATCGCACGGATAAATACATTCTCCTCTATCAAATTTATCTAAATTATATATTATTTTTTCCATATATAATTTATTATCTAAATTAATGAGTTTATATTTATTTAAAATTTCTTCAATTTTTTCTTTTTGCATATATTCCTCTTTCTCAATCATTAAATTTATCGTCTTTATAAAATGCTATCGATCAAAAAACTATATAATGTATTATTGATTTTTCATGAAATTTATCCCATAACTCAGGTTTTTCTATTGCTTCTTTTAAATTCATATAATATTCTCTTAGTCCTTTGTTATTTTCATCATTAATCATTTTATCTAAATACTGTATTCTTTCTTCTTTTAGTTTTTCATATCCTTTTCTGCTGATATAAATTTCAGGCCTTTTATTTTTTACTCTTAATATATATCCATTCTTTTCTAAGAATTTTATTTTTTTGATATTGCATTTCTTGCAACGCATAGATTTAAATATGCGTCTTTAACAGTAAGATATTCTTCATTGCCTATTTTTATATATGTCATATACATCACACTTTCTATAATTTATTATATTTTGTACTAACTCCTTTAGCTTTCTCCACAGGATATTTCTTCCTTGTCTTATCTAGCTTTTTTAATATAATTTCTTCAGGATTTACATTTAGTTTCATAGCCATTTGAATGCAATAAGTAAAAACATCCGCTAATTCTTCGCAAACCTCTTCTTTATTATAATTATCACTATTCCATTGAAAACACTCTAATAATTCACCTGATTCAATCGCAATTGACTTGGCAAGATTTTCTGGAGAATGAAATTGATCCCAGTCTCTTTCTTCATTGAATTGTTTTATTTCTTGCATTAACTTATCCATTATTCTGCCTCCTCTAAATAATTTTTCTTCCGAATTCCATTTTTTATAAATATATCACAAAATATCAATTATCTCAATAAAATGCTCTTTATTTCTAAAAAAATAGAAGTATTTCTACTTCCATTTTAGATATATTTGTTTATTTCAAATTTTAAAAAATCATCCAAACTATCTCTATATTCTTTAAATTTATTATTTATAATAATATTGTTATATTGATCAAATGATAAATTTTCAATTTGATTATCCTTTTCAAATTTACTTATTAAATTATATGTTAAACCTTTTTTCATTAGATTTAATTTTTTCTTATCATTTGTTCCATATACAATTTCATTATATTCTTCTTGACTAATAAACTCCATTTTTAACATAGCCTGAAGAAAACCATTAATTTTGTAATTTATAAAATCATCTTCTATCTTTAATTTAACTATAGCTAAATTAAGTAATTCTTTATCAGTTTTAGTATCCAATTTTATATACACTTTGTTAAAATTATTTTTATAATCGTCTGTTATTTTTGCTATTTCTCCATAGCTCTTTCCTATATAAAATTCATTTTTTTCATTGTTATACTGAATATTTTTAAAATATGCATATTGTTTTTTAATCCTATCTTTTAATTGAAATCTTTGCATCTTAATGAAATTTTTGTAAAAATCTTTAGTTTCTATATATTTTAATCTTTTTAGTTCATAATCATTAATAGATATAATAGAATCTATAAAAATATGACAAACTTTATCTATTATATTTAAATCTTTCCATTTTAGATCTTCTATTATTTCGTTTTTTATTTTTTTAATTCTTTCTATTACTTCTGTTATATTATTATAATATGAATCTATTCCACATTCTATCATTATTTTTTCTATAGTTGCATTTTCTGAATCATCATCTGAAAACAATTTACTTTCTTTTTCAATAATGTCTCGATTTTTTTCTTTTTTATCGTCAGATATCTTTAATTTGTTTTCATTATATTCAACTAGTATAGGATTTTCAACCCTATCATCTAAATCAAAGCTTCTCAACTTTTCTATAGTATTAGACATATTAGAACCTTTTCTGTTATATTCTTCTGTATTTATAAAATGGATTTGAGGTAACAATTTATCTAGGTTATTTGTCTCTGGTGTAAAAACATCATTTAATCTATTTACTCTTCCAATTAAATTAACAATTTGTTTAGTATTTAAAGAATTTACCGTCATTACATATAAATTATCAATGGGTAAATTTATACCTTCTAATATCACATGATTTGCAATTAAATATCTTAGTTCCTTTATTGTTTTATATTTATATTCTAAATAATCTTTAATCTGATCTGGCATCTTTCCATGAATATATACAATTCCATGTTTTATTAAATCTATTACATTAAAATCTTCATGAACATATTTTTTCAAAGTATCTGCTAATAAATCTAATTCATTATTGTCTATTTCTAGCTCTTTATGTTCTTTTAGTTCCATTGCAAATTTTTCAATTTTTACTGGTCTTGCTATAAAAATAAAATTTTTATTCTTTTCATAATTTCTAATATAATCTATAACATTATTATCATCTGATAAGATATAAAATTCATTCATAAATCGGTTATATTTTAGAACTTTGCCATCTAATCTCAACTCAAATATCTCTGGTTCTTTCAAATTGAAATTTATTTTGTATTCATCTATATTTCCTTCATTATATGATTTTAAATTTTTACTATTGTCTACTAAAGGTGAAAGATATACTATCTTTTGATTAGAATTCTTTGAATAATTCTTATTAATTAATCTTGATAAAAGAATACTTCTATCATCATCTAATAATAAATTATGTGCTTCATCTATAAATATTTGGTCAAAATAGAAATTGTTTCTTTCAAGTAGTCTTAAACCTCTTTCTTGTGTTATGATTGCAATAAATCTTTCATCATTTTCTTCATACATTTCGTCAAACATTATAATTTTATAGTTTAATATTTGTTTTTTTATAAAGTTATATGTTTGATTAATTAATGATTTTGTTGGAACTATAATTCCGATTTTGTTGTATTTATCTGTTAATATTTTCTCTGATATAATTGAACTTTTTCCATAAGATGTAGGTGCAATATACGCAATTTCGTTATTATTGCTATTTATAAATTTATCTTGATTATATTTTTGTTCATATGTCTCAACAATATCCTGTTTCTTAAATTTACGTATTCCGTTTTTTATAATTATATCATCTATCGAATCCATTCGTATCAAATTTAACTTGGTAATTGTATTAGATATAGGATAATAACCAAAATTAATAGAAAAATCATATAACGGCTTATAATCATTATATTTAATTGAATATTTAAGTATAATATAATATGCAAATTCCAAATATCCTGTATATTTTTTATTTAATTCATACTCTTTAGTTAATATAATAGCACTAGCCAGTACATATTCTTTTTCTTGTTCAGTTAATTCTTCGTTTACATTTAACTTTTTAACTGTTTTTCTAAATATTTCATTATTTTTTAAACTTGACAATTTTCTTTTTTCCTTACTATCCATATAATTAGCTCCTTAAATATTCCATAAACAATTTTTCTGCTTCATTATTCATACAAATCACTGAAATTTTATTAAACTCAAATGAATTTATTTTTTCTAAAACAGTATTATGCACAAAATCAGATTTTTCTATATCTTTTGCTTCTATAAACTTTGTAGAACATGGAATTATATTATATTCTGATAATTTATGAAACTTATCATCAATAAATTCCTTAGATAATATATCTAACTGTTTTCTGACATTATCGGGTACCGATATATTTATATTACAAGCATGATGATATGCATTTTTCCATGGATTATTAGACGTTTTTCCTTTTACTTTATCATTCAGATCCTTATATGCTTCACTGATTTTTTTATGGTGTTTTATTGAACTATCTTCTGTTGATTTACTTTCAACAATCCATTCTTCATCATTTAGCGAAAAATATCCATCAAATCCTTTTTTAAACGAATTCTCTTCTAAATTTTGAAAAAGACAATACGGCGTATATCCCCTGTAATTTAAGAATAAATGAACAAAAAATTCCGCAATAGCGCCAATTTGCTTGCTCCTATCTTTTTTTTCTATATATTCTAAAATTTCCTTTTTGACATACTTAATATCATTCTCATTTTGTCCTGCCCAAATTCTACAAATATATTTATCTATTTGTTTTCTTAGCTCATCAGTAATTTCTTTTATAGTTACAATAATAATATTTCTTTTATTATCAATTTTATATAATTCTATTTGCATACCGGCTTCCATATTTTCCCCCTTATTAAATACTATACCACAAAATTAGCCTTTTTTCCATAAAATTCCTTTTTTAGTCACATATTTAATAAATCATATACATTCTCTACCAGCTCCTACCTCCAATACTTTCTTCTTTTCTTTTAATTTTTTCTCTTGATTTTCCTCATCCATTTCTTTTAATTGTTCATTCATCTTCGGCACATCATCATAAAATTTATCACACAACCTAATCTCTTTTCTAACCCTTGTCAAAACAGAAGTAACATCAATTATTTCTTTAGTAATCCTATCTTTTTCAATTCCACTATCTAACTTTTGTCTCTTATAATACAGTCTATTCCTAATATTCAAAATTTTCTGCAATTCTTCTTGTTTCTGTTCTTTAA
>OLRV01000388.1_pt1 | contig 44161 bp, 43 predicted proteins | sample 1672421 | NCBI WGS metagenome assembly OLRV01 (sample SAMEA3136684, study PRJEB25190) | human gut metagenome | biome: human gut; feature: human-associated habitat; material: faeces | place: Austria | collected 2013
GAGCGGACGATATACTAAAGAAGAAACAAAGCAGCACCGGCCGTCTGAGCGATCAGCGGGCTGGTGCTGTTTTTCTTTGTTCCAGTTTGAGCAACACGACATGCGGCTTTATCCACCTTGACATCCGCATCCACCGGCGTTATGATGCCAGCAAGGCCGAAGCCGGACACGCCTTTTGTCTCAATGACCCTTCAATGAAAGGCTGCTTTCTTGGCTCCTGATGCAGATACACGGTAAAGGACTGAAACCATCTTGATAAAAAGCTGCTTCGTCAAACTCCTTTTCCAGGCAGGGTGATTGCCATGACCGAACACACCGACCGGATGCCCCCAAAGCAGGGCATCGCCTATTATCATCTCCCCGGACTGTTTGCGTTTTACGACCTGTACTGCGCCTTCCTGCCACTGTACCGCAAGCACAGGGAATACTTCTACGACTGGTGCGAAATCGGCTCCCTCTATGGCGCTCCGGCGGACTGTATCTGGGGCGGTGGCCGTGTCGGGGCGGAAAGCAGCGATCCCCAGGCAGCCTTTGCGTTGACGCGGGAATACGGAATCTCGGCCCGGCTGACCTTCAGCAATTCCCTGTTGCGCAAGGAACATCTCTCCGACCGTAAGTGCAACGCGCTCTGCCGGCTGTTTGAGGAAAACAACCAGCCCCGAAACGGCGTGATTGTCCATTCGGAGCTGCTGCTCAGCTACCTCCAGCAAACCTATCCGGGACTGTACCTCATTTCTTCCACCACCAAGGTGCTGACGGATTTTCAGGACTTCGAGCGGGAGCTAAGCCGTGAAGCCTTTCGCTATGTGGTGCCGGATTTCCGCCTGAACAAGGCCTTTACGCAGCTCGGCGCGCTGTCCGGACGGCAGAAAACAAAAGTGGAATTTCTGTGCAACGAGTGCTGCTGGTTTGGCTGCCGGGACAGGAAGCAATGCTATGAAGCAGTCAGCCGAAAGGTGCTGGGCGAAGACGGTCCCGAGCACCGCTGCGCCGCGCCGGAGGCGGACGGCGGCTATCGCTTTTCCCGCGCGATGACCAATCCGGGGTTTATCGGCGTGGGCGACATTCAAAACGTCTATCTGCCGATGGGGTTTTCCCATTTCAAAATCGAAGGGCGCGGGCTGGGGAGCGCGCTGATTCTGGAATTTTTGCTGCATTACATGACCCGACCGGAATATCAGCTGCACGTCCGGGAGGCGGTCTATCTGGATAACGCGCTGGATTTGTTTTGAGCGAAGGAAGGCGGCTCGAACCTTTTTTGACATACGGAAAGTGATAAAACGCATCGGGGGTTGACGGGCGGAATGGGCGCGTATATACTATTCATGGTATAAACAATATATTTTTGCGGCAGACGTATGTATGAAGGGAAGGATGATTCGATGATGAAGAAATTCATGGCCTTGTTCCTTGCGCTGATGTTTGCTTTGCTGTGCACCGCGGCGATGGCTGAGGGCAGCACGGAGAGCGTCGTTTCGATCCCGAACGGCGACCACGAGGTTCCCGCGACGGTCTGCATGCCTTCCGGCGAAGGAAAGTTCCCTGTCGTGGTGATGCTCCACGGAACGGGCTCCAATCGCGATGAAGCGGGAAACGGCTACAAGATGGCCGCGCCCGTGCTGGCGGAAAAATACGGCATTGCGACTGTCCGCATTGACTTTATGGGCAGCGGCGATTCCACCGCGGATTACACCGGCTACACCTTCGAAAGCGCCGTGAGCGACGCTGTGGCGGCCGCGAACTACGCCAAGACGCTCGAACAGATCGACGGCGAGCACATCGGCGTGATGGGCTGGAGCCAGGGCGGCACGGACGCGCTGCTTTGCGCGGCTCGCGCGGCGGATGTGTTCACCTCCGTGGTGACTTGGGCGGGCGCGCCGGATCTGAGCGACATGCTCACCGACGAGTTGTATGAGCAGGCGAAGGCGAACGGCTATTTCGTCATGGATTTTGACTGGCGCGAGCCGCTGAACGTGTCCCTGCAGTGGTGCGAGGATGTGAAGAACACGGACGTGCTGGGCGAGTTCGAGGCGGGCTATACCGGCCCGGTGCTGGCGATTGCCGGCAAGGAAGACACGACCGTTGATCCCGAATGGAGCAACAAGATCGTCGCCGCCAGCAAGAACCCGGCCTCCAAGACCTGCTTCATCGAGGGAATGGATCACACCTTCAATGTGTTTGCCGAGGAGGATCTCCACTCCCTGTATCAGGCGGTGGACGAGACGGGCAAATTCTTCAGCGAGACGCTGCGCTGATTTTCCGTAACCCAAAACTTCAAAGCGCCGGGGAAACTGCCGCATCCCCGGCGCTTTTTTAATGTTTACTTTCCGAGCACGACGGAGAGCTTCACGTCTTTTTCCGCTTCGCTCAGGTCGAACGCCCCGCCGTCGGCGACGGTGACGCGCACCTCGTAGAGCGTGCCGTCGGTCAGCTCGGTCACGGCCTGACCGGCTTCATCCGTCAGCGCCCACAGGTCGTCCGCTACCTGGGTCAGCCTGCCGTCCGCGCCGTAGGCGTAGAGCTTCAAATCGGCAGCCGCGCCGGAGAGGTTGTTCATGCGGAAGGCAACCGTCGTGTTGGGATGCGCGTTGCGAACCGCGGCCGTGTTCAGCCAGCTCGCGACGCTGCCTTCGCCGCCGTCCGCCGCGAATTGATCCTGCGTCAGCACATTGCGCGCCGCGTGATCCAAATCGACCTTGCGATACGGCATCTCGGGCAGGTATACGAAGCGATCCTGCAGGCGCAGCAGCTCCAGATAGCCCGTCGGGCAGTAGAGCGCGTTGCCGCTGTTGCCCGCGTACATGCCGATGGCCATGTTGTTATAGCCGTATTTGTTGGATACATCCATCGTGAACACCGTTTCGCCGGTTTCAAAATCGAGGATGATATACTGCCACATGCCGGTGCTCAGATCCTGCACATAGCCGTAAATGTAGCCGGTTGCGGTGGAGAGCTTGAGGATGGACGTGTCGCTCAGGTCGTTTCTGCACCAGACGCTCTTCATCTCATAGCCGTCGGCGGTCTTCACGGTATCCACGCGCTCGACGCCCGGCGCGATCATCACGTTGCCGCGCATGAGCCAGTTCATGTCGTAGATGTTGGCGTAGCTCTGGATGGAGGAGTCGCTGTTCGGGTCGGCCAGCCCCGCGCTGCCCGCGCCGAACCAGTTGCACACGATGGTGCTGACGACGCCCTCGCCGTTGTCATAGACGATGGCGGAGTTTTCAACGGCAACCTGATAGCCCTCCGGCAGATCGTCGAGCACCGGGCAGCTCGCCACGACCTCGCCGGTCTTCATATCCAGCGCAAGCAGGTTGACGGGATCCTGATTATCGGTAAACATCACGAGGTTCGGCGTGAGCGTGGGCGAGCAGCCGCCGCCCCACGCGAGACCGCCGCCGGTCGTCTTGTCGCCCTCGCCGCTGACCTTCGCGCCGACGCTTTCATACGGCGTGCACCACGCGACGGTCACACCGTTTTCCGCGCGCAGCAGGTAGCAGTTCTGGTTGGTCAGGATGACCGCGCCATCCTTGGAGGCGGCAATGCCGTTTTCCGCGCCTTCGCCGGGCGTCAGCTCATGGACGAAGACCGCGTCGGCGAGCTCGGCCTGTTCGCCGCGCAGGATGGCCTCGATGGCCGCATGGGCGATGTAGCCGACCACGCCCTGCTGCGCGCGCTCGGGGTAGATGCGGAAGCCGCCGGTGGCGAACCAGAGGTTTCCTTCGTAGTCAAAGACCACGGACAGGAGATTCTGCTCCAGCGTCTTGCCCAGCGCGGTCTCCGCCGCCGCCTTGACGTCAATGTCCAGCACCTTTTCAAACTCCGGCAGCACGTTCCCGGCTTCATCCGTCGCGCGCAGCATCAGCACGTGGTTGTTGCTGGTGGGGCAGACGATGCGGTTTTCCGCATCCAAAAAGGTGTAGGAGCTTTGAATCAGATAGCCGCCGCCGTCGTGCTGCTTCGGGGAGAAGTAGCCGAGGGTTTTCGCTTCCTCCGCGTTCAAATCGCGGATGGCGATGCCGCCGAGCAGCGGAACGACCGCGTGGCCGTAGCTGTCAAAGTAAATGGCGGGCGAGGCGTTCGCGTTGGTCGTCTCGTAGGAGACGTTGATCTCCGGATAAATGGCCAGCGGCAGAATTTCATCCGTCGAATCGGTGTTGTAGCCGTCGTGGTGAATGTTGGCGTCGCTCTTGGCCATGTAGGGGTTTTCCTCGACCTGCTTGGGCTGCAGCGCCTTGACGGGCAGCGCCTCTGCGCTGCCGCAGGCGGCCGTAGCCGCGAGCAATGCCGCCGCCAGCGATGCGCTGAGCGCGGAACGCAGCATGGTGTTTGTTTTCATCAAATAGACCCTCCTCATCAATGGTTATTGGAATCGAATGAACATGGAGCGATGGACGTCCGTCCTTCCAGCCAGACGAGAAGCCCCCGTCGGAAGCCCTCCTCCGTTACCGGCTCCAGCAGAAAGTAATCGACGCGCAGCCGGAAGGCGTGGAGCGAAAAATCCAAATCGCTGCACCAGATGATCCTGCACGCGGGGCATAGCGCGCGCAGGTGTTCGACGGCGTTCAGCCCGGCGACGCCCGGCAATGCGATCACCGCATGACTGAATGCCGCGGTCAGCACAGCGTTAAAAAAACTTTCCTGATTCCAGTAGGGCTCAATCCGGGGAAAGCGCCCCTTTTCCTTACAGAACCGGGCAATCTGTTCTTCCATCTGCGCCCCTCGCGTTTCCTGCTCCGTCAGCACGGCAATGCGATGCATCCCTTCCCTCCTTTCGCTTTGCGCTTGATTCAGTCGGTGCCTGTCTTGCAATCAGTATAGCCAGAGGGGAAAGGCTTTGGCAAGCCGGTTGGCACGAAAGCCGCGCAAACGGCACGAAATCCGGCGCATGAGCCGCGCCGGAGCCGGATTTTTGTGCTATAATCATATTGGATGATTGTGATGATTGATTGGAAAGGGGCTCGTCTGTGATGAGAATTGCGATTGTGGATGACCTTGCCGGGGATCGGGCGCTTCTGCGGGAACGGCTGGAGCGGCAGCTGCAAAGGCGCAGCGTGCAGGCCGATTTGCTGGAATTTGAAAGCGGCGAGGCGTTTCTCGCGGCGGAAAGGGAACAGCGTTTCACCGCGGCGTTTCTGGACGTCTATATGACGGGCATGAGCGGCGTGGACGCGGCGAAGGAATTGCGGACATTCGACACGGACTGCCTGCTGATCTTCACCACGACCTCGACCGACCATGCGCTGGAAGGCTTTCAGGTGCGCGCCATGCATTATCTGGTCAAGCCGTTTGCCGAGGAGGAGCTGGAGCGGCTGACGGATGAAATGCTTGAACGAATCCCGCATCCCGATAAATACATGGATGTGAAGGTCGGCGGCAGCGACATCCGCCTGTGCTATCAGAACATCCTATACGCCGAGCATTTCGCGCACGTGATCCAAATCCATACCACGGCTGGGAAAACGCTGGCCACGCGCCAGCCGTTCAAAACCTTCGTCGAGCCGCTGAAGGACGACCGCCGCTTTTTCGTCTGCGGCCGCGGCGTGGTCGTCAATCTGGAGCACGCGGAGGATTTTGAAGACGCTTCCTTCCGGATGGCGGACGGCAGCCGCGTTTATGTCAGTCAGGAGCTTTTGAAAAGCGCCCGTCAGGTGTTCATGGAATTCCTGCTGCAAGGGGGGCGCGCGTTGTGAGGGAGGTTCTTCGCCCGATTCTGGAGCTCACGGTGGTGATTCCCGGCCTCCTGCTCGCGTATTTCCCGGTGAAATCCTATTTGAAGCAGCCGGCGGGCAGACTCGCCGCGTGGCTGGCGCCGGCGATGCTGGGGCTGTGCGTGGCCGGAGGCGCGCTCTGCCGGTATCTGCATGCCTCCACGGCGCTTGCGACGGCGGGGCTGACGCTGATGGCGATGCTCCTGTACATCCGAACGACGCAGATTTCCCTTTGGAAATCCGGGACGATTGCGCTGTCCGTCTGCGCGGTATTCGCCTGCTTAAACAGCCTGTCCCGAGCGCTCAACGCGGCCATGCTGATGCGCGCCCAAACGCCGCAGGCGGCGCCGTGGTTCTGCCTGCGGGCGGGCTTCGTTTACAACGCGGTCTGCTGGTTGGTGACCGCCGCCGCGTATTATCCGGCGACCCACGCGGTGAGAACCATGGTGGAGGACGACAATTTTGCGCAGACGTGGTATGTGTTCTGGATTCTGCCGCTCATGTTTATCGCGCTCAACCTCTTTATGGTTCCGATCTATCCGACGACGCTCTATACCGGCCGTGTGCTTCAGGGCTACATCGTTCTGAGCGTCGCGCTACTCATCCTCATGTTCATGTTCAACACGATCTTCCTGCTGATGGCAACGAGCCTGAACCGAAACGCCAGACTGCGGCAGGAGAACCAGCTTCTATCCATGCAGCAGCAGCGCTACGAAAACCTCAAGGTCGCCATCGAGGAAGTGAGGCAGGCGCGCCACGACATCCGGCACCACCTGAACCAGATTTCCATGCTGGCGGAAGCCGACGACATGGAGGCGATCAAGGCGTATCTGGCGCAGACCGTTTCCCGGATTCCCGATTTGGATATGCATTTCTGCGAAAACCGCGCGGTGGACAGCGTGATCGGCTATTACTGCGCGCTTGCGAAGCGGGAGGGAATTCCGTTTTCCGCGCAGATTGATTTGCCGCAGACGCTCCCGGTCGATGAAATCGACATGGGCTTGGTGCTGTCCAATCTGCTGGAAAATGCGCTGGAGGCCAGCTTCCGCACCGCGCCCGCCCGGCGGCAGATCAAGGTGAAGGCCTATGTGCACGCGGAAAAGCTGCTGTTGATGCTGGTTGAAAACGCATGCGACACGGAGGTGAAGGAAACAAACGGGGTATTCCGCTCCTCCAAACGCAAGGGAAACGGCGTCGGGATTCAGTCCGTTCGGCATATTGCGGAAAAAAACGGCGGCGCAAGCACCTTCACCTATCGGGATAACGTCTTCTCCGCCAAAATCATGCTCCGCGGACGGGCGGCCTGAACGATTTGCTGGATGGGATTGCCAGATGGGCTCATGCGCATAAATCGCGTTGCCTGCCGCATAATAGGGGTGCCAAAGAGAGCGAAAGTTGAAGAAGGAGGCAGCATAATTGTGCGAGCAACGGGCATTGTGCGGAGAATCGACGAATTGGGGCGCGTGGTGATTCCCAAGGAGATTCGAAGAACGCTGAGAATCCGCGAGGGCGACCCGCAACAGACGGCATTGGAAGGCGATGCGCAGGAGGACGCGCAGATGCTTCTGGCGCTGCTGGCGGGCGTGATCGAGCAGAGAAAGAAATATGCGTGAAAGCGGAAAACCGAATGATCGAGCGCGGCTTGCAGAAGCTGCGCTTTTTCAATAGGATAAAGAAAATGAAGCGGATTCCCCCATGAAATGTGGACGCTCGCGGAATATTCGCTCATAAAATGCTGAATTTGGAAAAATATTCGCTCATTTTTTCGCAGAGGGAAAGTGAAATAAGGCATAAGAAGTTATGGCGTGATTGTGTTTTTCTGTCGGACATGATTTGATAGGGCATCGTCTTGAAAACAAAAACGCATTGTGATATACTGAAATGGATAAAATATGGTCTATTAAGCGTGACTTCTGGAGATTTGTATCAAATATGATCCGTCGGAGGATGACATGAAATTCGTTTGGGAAACGCCGGAAGAAATCGACAAAGCGTTGGCGCAGCGTTTGAGCCGCATCCGCAAGCGCCGCAATCTTTCACAGCAGGCGCTGAGCGAAAAGAGCAACGTAAGCTATGGCAGCATCAAGCGCTTTGAAACGACGGGGCAGATTTCGCTGAACTCGCTGACAAAGTTGTGTGTTGCACTGGACTGTGCGGATGAAATCAAAAATCTGTTCACGAATGTGGAATACGGCAGCATTGAGGAGGTTATCCGTGAAAGAACGTAAGCTCGAAGTCTACCTCGGCGAGCGATTTGTCGGAACGATGGCGCAGACCGCGGATCGGCGGGTAGCGTTCGCTTATTCGGAAAAATGGCTGGACAACGGCTTTGCAATCAGCCCGTTTTCGCTGCCGGTGGAGCAAAAGGTCTTTGTTCCGACGAGCCAAGCGTTTTCCGGATTGTGGGGCGTGTTTGCCGATAGTCTGCCGGATGCATGGGGCCAGCTGCTGGTCGATCGGATGTTAAAGGCGCGGGAAATTCTTTCTACGGATATGACGCAGTTGGAGCGTTTGGCGATCGTCGGCGATTCGGGAATGGGCGCATTGTCGTACCGCCCGGCGTGGAATATCCAGCAGGATGCTGCGATTGGCGATCTGGACGAGCTTTCCGCTCAATGTCATGCGATATTGAATCACGAGGATGCAGGCGATCTGGATGAACTGTTCCAAATGGGCGGCAGTTCCGGCGGCGCAAGACCAAAGATCATGACGGATGAGTGGATCATCAAGTTTCCGGCTTCCGATGAGATGAAGGATAGCGGCACGATGGAAAAAGCCTATATGGATTGCGCAGCGGACTGCGGAATCATCGTGCCGGAAACTAAACTGATGCCGTCCGATGTGTGTGCGGGTTACTTTGCTGTAAAGCGGTTTGACCGAAGAAAGACGGAAGGGCATATCGAGCGGCGGCACATGCTGACTGCGGCGGCGATTCTCGAAGTGGATTGGCGCACCGCCGCAATGGACTATCATACGCTGATGAAACTGACGAAGATTCTTTCTTTGGATAATCGGGAAGATTTGGAGCAGATGTACAGACGGATGTGTTTCAATGTCTTTGCGCATAATCGCGATGACCATGCGAAGAATTTCAGCTGGATCTATGACGAACAGATGGATTGCTGGCATCCGTCGCCGGCGTATGATTTGACGTGGAGCACGACCTACTTCGGAGAGCATAGCACGACGGTGGATGGAAACGGCAGGAATCCGGGGATGAAAGAGCTGCTGGCAGTTGGAAAAGCGGCGGGAATGAGCGCGAAGAACTGCAAAGTGATTGCCGAGGAGATTGGGGAAAAGACGCGGACGCTTGAAGCGACATACCGGGGCTGGAAATCGTAGAATCTGCGTTTCAGTGAAAATAGATGACAGAAATGTGAATTGCTTTGAAACGATAACAGTATAGACGAGAGAGCGCGGCTTGAAAAGGCTGCGCTTTTTGCATATTGAGAAGGAAAACGAAAAAATGATGCTATGGTTGAGAGCGATTTTTCGAAAAGAAAACGAGCTACGAATTGCGATTTATTGATTTATATCCGACAAAAACGAAAAAAGGTGTAAATATGAGAAAATTTTTACGTCTATATAAGTGAGAAAGTTTAGATGAAAAGGTTGTGATTCCAGTGGATTAAGAAGGCATAAAAAAGTTTACGGAAATAGAGTCAGGCGAGGCTTGTACAGTTGGAATAAAGGAGCGGAACAACTTACCCATTATTTAAGGAGAGAGAACATGTTTAAGAAAATTCCTGTCTTAATGTTACTTTGCGCCATACCGTGGATAATAGGCATGACTAAACCGGTACGCGCGGAATACATCGGCATAAATGAACTCCAAACAGAAGCGAATATCGAGTGGAAAAAAGACTACGTTGACCGATATGGAAGGACAGTTAGCGTAGATGTAACGCCAATCATTCCTCAAGTAGATAAAGTGCCGATTCAGATTATGGAAAATCAGATTCTACCTGTAGAAAATGTTTTGAACATTTATCCTCAATCAATGGTACAAGAAGAAATAGATAAAGTAGACGAGGAAGTTATCATACTACATTATCAGAATCAAGAAAGAAATGAAAGGGGAGCTGTGTATATTTGTCAAGAAGGAGGAAAATTGGTTTTATTCGAATACGATGATCTGAATACAAAAATAAATAAAGAAACAACAAAATTGGAAAGTTTCAGTGGAATTCAATATTGTTCAAACGAGGTCGATCGGTTATATCCATATTTAGACGGATATGATTTTGCAGTTCAAGACAGTATAGATTATGCCAATCAAGAACTCGGAAAATTCTTCCCAGATTATGATTTGGATTTAGATATAACATGGGTGACGATTGTACCCAATACACGTCCATGCTATGTCTGCACATTGAGGCAAAAGATTGATGGAATTCCTATTTTAATGGGTGCCGGAGATATAGCAAGAGGGACAAATGAAAAAGAAATGGGATTCAAATTCCCGAAAAGCTGGAAAACAAAAGGAGAAGAATATTGGGGAGGTTTTATACGTTCGCTATGGGATTTTATTGCATATGTTGATGGTGGATATCAAATACAATTTCGACCGCTGAAAAAAGTTGTTTCGCTAGTCGATGATGTGCCATTGTGTACGTTCGATGAGGTTATATCAAGCGTTGAAAAACAAATTGAACACGGAAATATCCGCAATGTTTATGAGATGAGATTTGGATATTGCTGTTATCTTGATGAAAACGAACAAATCGTATTATATCCTGTATGGCAAATCGAGTGCGACTATTTCTTTAATCCGAAAGAAGAACAAAAGCATTACGCAGAAATGGAAGATGGGCAAGTAACGCTGGGACTGGATTATCATACGATGATTGTAAATGCTCAGACAGGCGAGTTCATGAATCCGGCTGATTTGAAAGATAATCTGTTAAAATGTCCCGATATCATTACTTGGGACGACATTACGAGATGAGAAAACACAGAATGAGGAGCTGTGGCAGCGGTGTTCTGCCAGTTCCTTTTTCATTGGCTGCATAAATCGTCAGCCTGTCCAACCTCAAAAGACAGCATAGGTAAAATAAATTAGGTTGGCGGTCTTTCTGCATATAATTATATCTGAGTATATGCAGAAACATGAGCCTCTTTTTCGGTTACTGCACATATCTCCGCAAAAACATGTGCAGAAAGCATCGAAGATATCAATAGTTTTTACCGTTATTTAAGAAAAACTTTCTAATTTCAATGACTTTTTCGATATGCCCCATGCTGACAGCATGGACTACCGAGTTATGATAAACCTTAAAGGACAATTCTGATCACGAGATAAGAAAATTCAATCTCAGCAACTTGGGGACGCTCCGACAACGAGCGTTCTTTTTGTATTCATCGGAAAGGAGAAAACATGAATACGCAAATTATCAGTCTGTCGAATCAGAAGGGCGGCGTAGGCAAAACAACGACCTGCGCCAATTTGGGTATTGGTTTGGCGAGAGAAGGAAAGCACGTGCTGCTGGTAGACTGCGATCCGCAAGCCAGCCTGACGCTCAGTTTGGGATGGAGGAAGCCGGAAACCCTGTCGGTGACGCTGGCTACGCTCATGGGCAGAGTTTTTCAGGAACAGCCCGTTCATGCCGAAGAAGCGATTCTGCATCATGCGGAAGGGGTGGACTTGATTCCCGGCAGCATTGCCTTATCAGGCGTGGAAGCGTCGCTGGATACACGGCAGAATGTGCTGAAACGGGTGCTGAGCGATTGCAGAAAAGACTACTCCCATGTGCTGCTGGATTGTATGCCGTCGCTGGGCATGATGACGATCAACGCACTGGCGGCGGCAGACAGCGTGCTGATACCGACCATACCGCATTATTTGTCGGTGGATGGACTTGGTAAGCTGATGGAAAGTATCGTCAGGATGCGCCGGGGATTGAACAGGGGGCTGCGGGTTGAAGGAATTCTCATTACAATGGCAAGCCGCACGACGTATGTCCGTGAAATCAGCGAATTGCTTCGGACGCAGTATGGAACGAAGATTAAAGTGTTTGATACCGTAATCCCGCACTCCATCAGGGCGGCGGAGTGCAGCGCCGAAGGAAAAAGCATCTTCGCGTATGATCCGAAGGGGAAGGTCGCGCAGGCGTACAATGCGCTGACGAAAGAGGTGATTCAACATGAAAAGCAGCGCCAGAAACATCGAACTGAAATCGGTCGATGATCTTTTTGCGACGGAAGAAAGCAGAGCGGATGCCCAGCGGGAAAAGGTACAGAATATCCCATTAGAAGAGTTGCATCCGTTCAAGAATCACCCGTTCAAGGTTAAGGACGATGCGGCGATGCAGGACACAGTGGACAGTGTGCGTGAGTATGGCGTACTTGTCCCCGCGATTGCACGTCCTGACCCAAACGGCGGCTACGAGCTGATTGCGGGACACAGGCGGCATTATGCGTCCGAACTGGCAGGCAAAGAAACCATGCCGGTTATCGTTCGTGATCTCGACGACGATGCTGCCACGATCATCATGGTGGACAGCAATTTACAGCGTGAGGAGCTGCTGCCGAGTGAACGGGCTTTTGCCTATAAAATGAAGCTCGAAGCACTCAAACATCAAGGGAAAAAGACTTTAGACCAACTTGGACCAAAGTGGAGTACACAGGAAATAGGAAAAGCTGGAAATGACAGCATGTCGCAAGTCAAGCGTTTCATTCGATTGACCGAGCTGATTCCCACCCTGCTGGACATGGTGGATGAACGCAAAATTGCATTTAACCCTGCGGTCGAGCTGTCCTATTTAAAGAAAGAAGAACAAACCCTTCTGCTTGAGGCGATGGATAGCGAACAGGCAACGCCGTCGCTTTCTCAAGCACAGCGGTTAAAGAAATTCAGCCAGCAGAAGATGCTTTCCCTTGACGTGATGCGGGCAGTCATGAGCGAAGAAAAGAAAAACGACCTTGATCGGGTGACGCTGAAAAACGAAACGCTGCGCAAGTATTTTCCGAAATCCTACACGCCAAAGCAAATGGAAGATACCATTATCAAGCTGCTGGAAGGCTGGTATAAAAAGCGGCAGCTTTCGCAGGAACGGTGATGAATCATAAGTGCTTGCGAAATCATAAGCGACGTGATAAAATAAACTTGAAATAGAGCATGGACGGATGAAATGATGGCTCAAAGGAGAGAAAAAACATGTCCATTCAGGATACGGCAACCAAACAGTATGTTTCGGAAGCAGAAGTGTTTGCAGACGCTTTTAACTACCTGATTTACGATGGCGAACAGGTGATTAAGCCGGAACAGCTGACCGATATGGATACAACACAGTACGTGATTCCATATCATGAGGATGAGAAAGGCAAGCCGGAAGCGGCGCAGAAATACCGTGATACGCTTAAAACGCTGGCGGTTAAAACGGATGATCGGTACACCTATCTCGTGCTGGGAATAGAGAATCAGAGCCATGTGCATTATGCCATGCCGGTTCGCAACATGCTGTACGATGCCATGCAGCTCGAAAAGCAGGTGCGTGATCTGGCAAGCCAGCATCGTAAGGAAGGAAAAAATGGTACATCGGAAGAATATCTTTCTGGTATGAAGAAAGAAGATCGGCTGTCCCCTGTGATTACGCTGGTCATTAACTTTGGCGGAAAGAAATGGGATGCGCCGCTCAGCCTGCGCGAGATGTACGGCGAGCAGCCCGAAAAAGTCCTTCCGTTTATTCAGGACTATCGGGTTTTCATGATTGACCCGATGGAGATGAGCGACAACGATCTTCAGAAGCTGAACAGCAGCCTGCGCGAGGTGCTGGCGTATATTAAATACCAGCGGGATAAGGCACGGATGGAAAAATTGCTGAATGAGGATTCAAAGTTCAGCTGTCTGGAAACAAACGCGGCTCTGGTTATCAATGCTATGACGAACGCGGGAATTGCGATTGACCCGAACAAGGAGGTTGTAAATATGTGTGAAGCGATTCGACAAATGGTTGATGAAGGAATTTCTATGGGACAAAAACAAGGAAGTCTGAATGAAAAAATGACTATTGCTCGTCGTTTGCTCGAACTGAAAATGCCTGAAGAACAGGTGATTAGTGTAACTAAGCTGACAAAGCAGGAAGTCGAAGAATTGAGCAAAACAATCAAACAGTAAAGGATATGCTCAAGTGCATTGAAGGTGAAAATACGAGTATGTGTGAAGCAATTCGACAAATGGTTGATGAAGGAATCATGCTGGGTGAGAAACAAAGAGCGTTGGATATTGCACGACGTATGATTGAAATGAAATACTCTAAGGAGCAGATTGTTGATATAACGAAGCTGACGAAACAGGAAGTTGAAGAATTGAGCAAAACAATCAAGCAGTAAAGGCTATGCTCAAGTGCTTTGAAGGTGAAAATACAAGTATGTGTGAAGCGATTCGACAAATGGTTGATGAAGGAATCATGCTGGGCGAGAAGCGCGGCGAAGAACGTGGCGAGAAGCGCGGCGAAATGCAAAAGACACTCGCTATTGCTCGTCGTATGCTTGAAAAAAACTACCCCATGGAGCAGGTTGTTGATCTAACGATGCTGACAAAGCAGGAAGTTGAAGAATTGAGCAGAACGATCAAGTCGTGAAATGTAATGATAATTAAGTGAATATGAAAAACTGCTCGCCGAAAAAAGCGGGCAGTTTTACGTTTCTATGAAGGTAAATAAACCTTAGATCATCCAAATTGGAATAATATAGTTTTCTTTATCGATGGCACCAAGAGCGGGCTTCATGCAAAGGATAGCCCCTTTTCCGCGAGGAGTGGAAGCCTTATCGAGCAGAGAAAACACTTTTGTCAGTTCGCTGCCGAGATTGGCAGTTTTTTTGATTTCAAGAGGATTTAGGATAGAAGAAGTATTTTTCGTTTAGACATCAAATTCACCACTCATATACAGCTTTTCGAGGTTGTGCCCAGCACGGAGTTCACGCTTTGTTGCATTAGCAAATGATGTGAGTTTACCGTCTGAAAGAATGAAATAGCAGTCTGGACGCATAATGCGATTAGAAAGCAGATTGGTGTTGTGTGAAGTAAGAATTGCCTGACAGTGCGGCATTTTCTCAATCAATTTGACAATGGTTTCAGATAGTTCGTAGTGATAATAGGCATCGAATTCATCAATAAACATAAGGGAAATATCCGGGCAAGTTTCAGTAAAGTAGAAATAGGTGTAAAGAGCGCGTGTTCCACTTGATGCAGCCATAAAAAACGGAAGAGGGGAAGGCGTATCAAAATAAAGTTTTTTCTTTCCTTCCGGTGTGTTTTTTGCGACGAGATTTTCTTCTACACCGGCAGCGTGTAGAAAATCTTCAAGTTTCTTAATACGGTCTCCTTCAAAAATAAAGTCATAATAATCAGAACTTCTTGATTTATAGCCAATGTAGCGATTTTCGTCGAGAGAACGAAACCGGAGCATGTGAGAAATAAAAGACATCATCTGATAAAGAGGATGATTGTCTGGCAAAGCAGAGTTTGTGATGGCATATTTGAGCAGTGAATCGCTGCCTCTGAAGTTCAGGTTGAGAGTAGGAATTAGCTTTTCGAGTCCGGATAAATTTCCCCGTTTCTCAGCATAATTGTATTCAAATAGCAGATCATCATTAAGAATAACACGTTCATATACCAAATCTTGATTGTCATTTTTACGGTATAAATAATCAATTTGATAAGGAGTGAAAACAAAAACATATTGGAATTCAGCAAATTCGAGTTTTGATTCGGAATTGAGATAAAAGTTGTATAACCCAGGTGTGACATTGTTTGTAGTCATGTGGGAGACAATGTCAAATAAGGCAAGCCCAAGGTTGGATTTGCCAGAAGCGTTTTTTCCGTATACAATCAGTTTTTGAAGAAGATTGTTACAGATACAGTTTTCGTTGAACTGATAATTCTTAACATCGGAAAAGTCAATTCGAATAGGAGAAAGAAAATTTTTAAAGCCTGATACTTCAAAGAGTTTCAGCATGTATAATCACCCTTTCAAGAACATTCTAAACGAGATAAATCTGAGTGTCAATAGGAGTCCGTAAAAAAATTACGGATATTTCAATAAAAGTATAGGCAGAAGCAAGATGAACTATGCGGCGTTTTTGACGAAGGGAGGTGAAACGAAATGACCGTAGTTTTTCGAGTTGTCAAAACCAAAAACTACACGATGATGTCCAATCAGCATTTGAAGGATAAACGCCTGACACTCAAAGCAAAAGGGCTGATGTCGGTGATGCTGTCCCTGCCGGAGAACTGGGATTATACGCTGCGGGGGCTGTCGGCAATCAGCAAAGAGGGCGTGGACGCGATCAGCGAAGCCGTCAAGGAATTGGAGCGTTCGGGCTATGTGATCCGAAATCGAAAACGGGACGAGCGCGGACGGCTGAGCGGGACAGAGTACCTGATCTACGAGGACTGCCACATGAACAGCCAGCCTGCGCAAGACGCACCTAAGCCGGAAAAACCAAAACGGGAAAATCCAAGACTGGAGAATCCGGTTCAGGAAAAGCCTGTGCAGGAGAATCCAAAGCAGGAAAAACCTGAACAGGAAAATCCCGCACAATTAAATACGAATAGATCAAACACGAATTCAGAAAAAACGTATCCACCAAATACTCAGGGAGAAAATCCTTATCCATCAATCCATCTCAGGGAAAGGCAGGAAGATGTTGCGGCGATTCGGGACAGCGTGCGGTCGCAGATCGGGTATGACTGCCTTGTCACGCCGTATAACCGGGATCGGATGGATGAGATCGTCGAGCTGATGGTGGAAATCCTTTGCACCGGCAGGGAAACAATCACGATTTCCGGGGCGGAGTATCCCGCCGAGCTGGTCAGGGAGCGGATGCGCAAGATCAACAGTATGCACATCGAGTACATCTTCGGCTGTCTTGAGCAGAACGCGAGCCGCGTCCGCAACATCAAGAAATATCTGCTGACCACGCTGTTCAACGCACCCGCGACGATGGGCAATTACTACGACGCTCAGGTGCGATACGACCGGCGAAAGCGGGAGGAAGATTATGAAAACTGGCTCGATGAGCTTTAGAAGGGAGTGGTGTCCATGAAAAACTATTTTCAATTCGCCTGTGAACTCGAACCCATTGACCGATTTCCCGGCTGCATGAGCAAAGACGACCTGCTTGAGAACCTGCTGCGGCAGGATACGCAAGCAGGTTTTCTTTTGCCCGAAAAGCGGACGGAAACCGCGCTTCGGGTGATGCAGCTGGAGCAGGAAGCCGAGCGGCGGACGTGCGAGATTAGCGGCGGCTGGTTTCCCAGACGGGTGCTGTTCTTCGCCGTGCCGCCGGTGGACGGAAAAGCCTGCCAGCTCTGCGCGTTGACGCAGATTGAATCAGGCAGGTGTTACCTGTTTACGCCGGACTGTACCCCGATTTTGGTCTACGCCATACAGGGCAGGAAGCTGTACTGCCTGTGAGAAGGGAGGAACATCATGAAGCAAAAACATGCGGATTCGCCCTCGGCTTTTCTTGCGGCGGCAATGGCTGTGACGGGCGCGGCAATGCTGCTCTGCCCGCTCATCGGGCAGAACACGGAAATGAATCGGAGCGCGGCAGAATATGACGACCTGCGCGTTCAGCTCAAAAGCGAGGAACCGGCGCAGGCAACGGACGCGCCTGCACAGGATAAAAGTGCCCTGCGCGTACTGCTTGGTTTCCCAAGCGCAACGCAAGAACCGCTTGAACTGCCCAAAACGGATGAATCCCCGCCTGAAATCGACATCGGGACAGGCGCAGACCTTGCGGCGTGTCTGGCACAGAACGACGATTTCATCGCGTGGATCAGGATTCCCGGCACGAACGTGGATTATCCCGTCGTCTGGACGGACGACGCCGAGTATTACCTGCATCACACGTTCACAGGGAAGCAGGGCGCGGCGGGAACGCTGTTTTCACTGATGAAAACGGATTACAGCATTCCCAGCCGCAATATCGCCATTTACGGGCATCATCTCAAATCCACCGGCGAGAAGATGTTCACGTCGCTCATGCGGTACAAGGACACGGATTTCTATGCCGGACACGAAACCGTGCTGCTCGATACGCTGTATGAAAGCGGATCATATCGCATTTTCGCCGTGCTGAATTTTCACAGCGGCGAGTGGGACGCTTCACAGGCGGATTTTGAAAGCGACGCGGCATTTCTGGAATTTATCCGATACGCCCGGCGGAACGCACTGTACGACACGGGCGTGACGGTCGGCGCGGAGGATTCCATTCTCACGCTGATAACATGTGACCGAAGCTATGGCGGCAAAGCGGGACGGCTTGCAGTCGTGGCTGTACTTGAAAAAAGCAGGAGGAACTTATGAAACACAAAATCAAACGTCTTTTGTCTTTGCTGCTGTCGCTGACGATGCTGACGGCGGCTTTGCCTACGTCGATATGGGCGGAAGAAACGGAGTTTGCCCAAGCAACAGGCGCGGAAGCAGAGCTTCCGAGCGAGCCGGAAACAACAGCCGAGCCGGAACCGCCGACTGAATTACCGGAAGCAACAGCCGAGCCGGAGCTTCCAAGCGAGCCGACGGAACTGCCGTCGGAAATCGAAACGCCGGAGGGCACGGCAGAGCCAACCTCGCAGGTTACGGAAGAACCCCTGCCAACGCCCGAACCCGAAGCGGCGTATCGGGCGGGCGTATTCGTTCTCGTCACGGAAAATACGCGCGTGTTTTCGGATGTGGATGAAACGGCGGACGAGGCAGACGGCGAGTTGTACGACGGCAGTTTTGTCCGCACCGCAAACGTCCGGGTGGAAGAAGTCCGGCAGGACGGCATGGGGCGAACATGGCTGCTGGTGCGCTATCTGTACGGCGAGGAAGAACCTGATGGGGAGATGGCGTGGACGGACACGGCGACGGTCTGGGTGCTGGCAGAGGAAACCCAGCCGTCCGATGCGGCAGATTATGACGTGACGGCTTACGCCTTCCCGTTTACGCCGGTGGAGCTGTACGCAGCGAATAACCCGCCGAGATTGCAGACGCTCAGCGGCAACACAGGCGAGTTTTACGCGGGGCAGACGGTATACGCCTATTCCGTGCATGACGACGTGCAGATTGCGTCGCTCAAAAACTATGGCGCGATTTACGCCACTCAGCATTACATCAACGAACATGTGGTCTACTGTCTTGAGCATACGATGAACAGCCCCGGCATCAGGAACAACCCGGATGGTCCGTATCATGTGGTTGATCTGGCGCAGTACGGGCAGACGCAGGGTTACTCCGGCATCATATACAGCGAAAAGACGATGCACGCCATCGGCTGGGTACTGCGGCACACATTTCCCTTCATGGGGATTGACCGGTATGAGGATGAATGTCTTGAATGGTCGAGAGCGGCGGGGCAGTTTGCCATCCGCGAGGTCATTAAACAGCTGGAAGGTTCACAGTATGTCCGCGATTATTGGCGTATGGATGATTTTTACCGCGCAACAGGTCAAGCGCCCAAGGAATATCTCGAATATGCACGTTGGCTGGCGGCAAACGCCCTGACCTATGCGCAAATGACCGGCGAAATCACGGCGTCGAATGTGTCCGTATCCATTGCCAACGGCGTATGCACCGGTACGGCGACGCTGACCACGGACGCACCGCGCATTCGCATCTGCCGCTCGGTCGGAACGATTACCGGCTATACGGGCGGCGAGGACGGCACATACGTCTATCTGAACAGCGGCGACACCATTACCGTTTCCCAAGCAGGAAGCGGTTTTTCTTTTACCGCGGAATCCGTTTCGACGGAGGAGCTGGAAGCCAATTTTCTGGTCGCTGTGCCGGATGCGAATGTGCAGAAGGTCGTCATTCCGCAGCGGGGCTCGCCGTATCCGCTCAAGTCCACGGAAATCCGCTTTGATATGCCGAACGGCGCACTGGTCGTGACCAAGACGGATGCGCCAAGCGGCGCGGTGCTGGCGGGCGCGACGTTCGAGCTGACGAACGCTTCCGGCACAGTTGTGGCGACGCAGACCACAGACGCGGACGGTGCGGCGCACTTTGACAACCTTCCGGCAGGAAATTATACCGTGCGCGAAATCAACGCGCCGACGGGATATCTCGTCGCTGTGCCGGATAGTCAGAGCGTGACCGTCACGGCAGGCGAAACGACGGGCGCGGCGTTCGCGGATGAACGGATTCAGGGCAGAATCCGTATCGCCAAGACGGACAGCCTGACGAAAGAACCATTGGCAGGCGCGGAGTTTACCATTACACGCACAGACGGAACGGGAACGCCCATCGTGCTGACCACCGATGCAAACGGATATGCCGAAACGGACTGGCTGGATTATGGGCGGTATCGCGTGACGGAGAGCAAAGTTCCCGCGCACTATGAAACCAGCGGCTTTTCAACCGAAATCGACTGCACGGAAAACGGAAAGACCTATCTCATCGAGGTCGAAAACGAGCCGACGAAGGGCTTCATCCAGATCGTCAAGACCGACGCACTGGACGGCAGACCGATTGAGGGCGTGCAGTTCGATATCGTGGACGCGGGCGGCAACGTTGTCGGCACAATGACCACGGATGCAAACGGCGCGGCAACGTCGCCTGCATTGTTCAAGGGACAATATACCGTGCGCGAGCATGAAAACCCGACAGGCTATGTGGCGGAACTGGCGCAGCAGGACGCGGCGGTAAATCCGGACGAAACGACATATCTGGGCGCGAGTAATCAGCCGATTCAGGGCAGGATCAGGATCGTCAAACGGGATCAGCTCACAAAAGAACTGCTGGCAGATGCGGAGTTTACCGTCACGCGGCTCAGCGGTCTGCCATCCCATCAAGGAGCGGGCGACGGCGAGATGGTCGCGGTCATTACGACGGATGCGGACGGCGTTGCCGAAACCGGCTGGCTGGCGTGGGGAACCTACCGCGTGACGGAAAGCAAAGTGCCGGAGCATTTCGTGGACACGGGCTTTTCAGCGGATATCGTCATTGACGAGGAAAACTTCAAAACCTGCGAGCTGGAAGTCGAGAATGAGCCGACCAAAGGCTTTATCCGCCTGACCAAAACCGACCGGGCAAACGGCAACCCGATTGCGGGCGTGAAGTTTGATATCTATGAAAACGACGAATACGGAAATGCGCTTGTCGGCAGCATGACGACCGGCGTGGACGGCGTGGCAATCTCCGAGCCGCTGCGCAAGGGACGCTACATCGTGCGCGAGCATGGCGCGACAAAGGGCTACGTTTTTGAAGAAATCGCGCTGGACGCGACGGTCAAACCCGACGAAACGACCGACCTTGCGACGACGAATCAGCCCGTCCGGGTCAAAATCAAGATTTATAAGCGCGATAAGGACGAATATACAGGCGATAACCCCAACAGCAAAAACCGAAAGACGCTTCCTAAGCTGGCAAACATCGACGCGCCGAAATCGCGCGGAGACGGCGAGCTGACCGGCGCGGTCTTTCAAGTGCTGGCGGGCGCGGCAATCAAGGACAGGCAGGGCAACGTTCTGTTCAAAAAAGGCGATACCGTCGTGGATGTGCTGACGACGGCGGGCGAGGAGGCGAGTGCTGCAACGGGCGAGTTGTGGCCGGGACTGTATGAAATCGTGGAGTTGACCCCGCCAAAGGGCTATCATCCGAGCGAAAAACACATCTTCGTCGATACCGTCAGCGCCGCAGGGCAGTCTGAAGAAGCCGTCGTGGAATATGAAGGGCTGAAAACCAACACCATCCGACTGGGAGCACAGGCTATCGTCAAGATTTTAGGCGACGACCACGACGCCCCTGCCCCGGATCGCGTCGAGCAGCCGGAAGCGGGCGCAGAGTTCAACGTGTATCTCAAAAGTGCAGGCAGCTATGAGAAAGCGCGTCCGTTTGAGCGCGATCATCTGGTGACGAATAAGCGCGGATACGCCAAGACCAAAGCACTGCCCTACGGCATCTATGTGCTGGAGCAAACGAAGGGCAAAGAGGGCTATGAAATCAAAGGCGCGATTGAGTTTGAAATCGACGGGACAGAGGATATCCAGAACCCGCCGCCGCTGACACTCAGCGACCGACCGATTCTCTACCGCCTGCGTATCCTCAAGACGGATCGCGAAACGGGCAAGACCATCACGCTGGCGCATACGTCGTTTAAGCTCAAGGACGCAAACGGCGAAACGGTGCGCCAGACGGTGCATTATCCGACCGAAAAGGAGATCGACACGTTCACCACGGATGAAACGGGCGGCGTGACCCTGCCGGAAACGCTCAGGTGGGGCTTGTACTACATCGAGGAGATTTCCGCGCCGGAAGGATACCTGATTCGGACGGAATCTCTGCCCGTGATGATCGGGCATGACGGCGACGAACCGGGGCAGACGTATGAGCTAAACGTCGAAATGCAGGATGAGCCGGTCAAGGGGCAGATTCTCGTGAAAAAGACCGGCGATATGCTCGCCGGCTTTGAAACCGTGGACGCATACGGCTATGCGGTGCAGAATCCGGTGTATGAACAGCGGAATCTGGCAGGCGCGGTCTTTGAACTGCGTGCCGCCAAGGAGATCGTCGGCAGGGACGGAACGGCGTGGTACGCCGAGGGTGAGCTGGTCGATACGATCATCACGACGGCGGGCGGCGAGGATGCGTCCAAACTTCTGCCGCTGGGCAGATATACGCTGACCGAGGTCAAAGCGCCGGAAGGATACGCGCCGGATGATGCGCCGTGCGAAATCGAGCTGGCGTATGCGGACGATCAGACCCCGCTGGTGCAGATCCGCGTGGAGGTCGGCAATACCTATCTTCCCGCCGCCATTACGCTGCACAAAGAAGCCGAAGTCATTCGCACGACGGAAGCAAACGGTGAAGTGCTGCGGACGCTGCACAGCGAGCCGGGCGAAGGCTTTGTGTTCGGGCTGTTCAGCAAGCGGGATATCCATGAAAACGGCGTGACCCTGCTGGCAGATACGCTTGTGGCTGTCGGCATGACCGATGAAAACGGCAGACTGACGTTCGACGGCACATTTCCGCATGGCGACTACTATGTGCACGAGCTGCAAGCCAAGACAGGCTGGAAGCTCAATCCAAACCGTTTCCCGATTACGCTTGAGCCGGGCGGCGATGCGGTAATCCGCGTCGAGCTGGCGCAGCCCATCTATGACGAGCTGGTTTATACGCCCGTGACGCTGACCAAAACCGATATCACCGGCGCGAAAACCGTTCCGGGCGCACAGATCGAGGTCAGAAACGAGCAGGGCGAAATGATTTACCGCGCCACGACCGACGCGAACGGCGAAATCCCGGATATCCCCGTTACGCCGGGAACATACGCCTTCCGCGAAATCCTTGCGCCGAGCGGCTATGCGCTCAATGAAGCCGAAACACACTTCACGGTGGACGAGCGGGGAAATGTCACGGGCAACACGATGCTGCGCGACGACTATACCCGCGTACAGCTCCGCAAGCAGGACGAAAACGGCGTGCCGCTTTCCGGTGTGGAATTTGCGCTGGTCACGGAAATAGGCACACGCCTGACGACTGCCGTTTCGGACGCAAACGGGTTGGTGACGTTTGAGAAAATCCCGTATGGCAGATATACCGTCGAGGAAACCCAGCCGCTCCCCGGCTATTTCAAAACCGCCGTGCATGTCCATCTGACGGTGGACGGTACGTTTGTCAACCCGAACGAGCCGCTGGAAACCGTCACCAATACGCCGATGCGCCTTGCATATAAGAAGGTGGATACATCCGGCAGACCGCTTGCGGGCGTGGAGTTCAGCCTGATTAACGCCGCAACCAACGTCGTGACCGAGGTGGCGACGAGCGATGAAAACGGCGAATTTATCTTCCGTCACATCGACTACGGCGACTGGATTATCCGCGAAACCGCCGCGCCCAATGGGTACAGACGCATGGAGGACATGCTGCTGCATATCGGCGAGGACTTCGTGCAGCCTGAGCCGATTACGCTGGTCAACGTGCCAAACAGCTATATGTTCATGAAGATGGACGGCGACGGCAATCCGCTTTCCGGCGTGAAATTCGTGCTGGAAGATGCAGACGGAAATGTGCTGCGCGAGATGGAGAGCAGCGAGGACGGCACGGTGCTGCTTGAAAATCTCGATGATGGTCAGTACGTCGTCCGTGAAACCGAAGCACTCCAAGGCTATGTGAAAACCGAGGACACGCTGACGTTCACCATCGACGAAAGCTATGTTGTTCCCGAAGAAATGCCCTGCCTTGTCAACAAAAAGGAGGACGAAAAGCACGATATTCAGACCGGCGTGGATATTGAGCTGACCCCGATGATGACGGAGGGCGCGGCACTGCTGCTGCTTGCCGGAATTATCCTGATCGGGCGCAGGCTGGCGGGCAGGAAACGGAGGAAAAAGTAAGATGAGGTATTTGCTGCACAGACTGGCGGTTCCACCGTGAATCGCCTGTAAAATCAGAGAAAGGAGTTGATTTTCTTGCAGGAAGAAGTTGAAATGCGCACCGTTACGATGGCATTTCATGCGAGCAAATTCTCTGGAAGGGTAATGAAAAACGGCATAGCAAAGCTGCTTCACGCCATGCATGGCCAATTGACTGTGCCGCATGGCAAGCAGTCTGTCCGACAGCTTGCACGGCAAAATCAGGGCATGACCAACATCGAGATCGACGATCCCGATATCCATGCCTTTGAACGCATTGCGCGTAAATATGGCGTGGACTTCGCCGTCAAGAGGGCGAAAAGTGATGAAACGAAATATCTCGTTTTCTTTAAAGCCCGCGACGCGGACGCGCTGACGGCAGCTTTTCAGGAATATACAGATCGGCGCGTTCGTCAGGCAGAGCACCCGTCTCTGATGGAAATCCTGAATGAGATGAAGGAAAGGGTCGCCCGGACTGCCCCGACGCGCAAGGCGGAAAGGGAGAGGACGCGATGAAAAGAAAATGGCTGCATGAACTGCCGTATATGCTGATTGCGCTCTACGCGACGAAAATCGGGCAGGCATGGCGGCTGGCAGAAGGAACGGATGCGGCGTATAAGCTGCTAAGCCTGATGGACAGCCTTTCTGCGTCGTTCGCGTCGCCCCTGCCGAGCTTTGAGCTGCATGACTTATGCATCGGGCTGCTGCTGGGCGCGTGCTTTCGTCTGTTCATTTTCATTAAAGACAGTGAAAAAAAGAAGTATCGTAAAGGGCGTGAGTATGGCTCGGCACGCTGGGGTACGCCGGAGGATATCAAGCCCTTTATCGACCCCGTGTTTGCCAACAACGTGATCCTGACGCAGACGGAACGGCTCACAATGAGCAGCCGCCCGAAGAACCCGGCGTATGCCCGCAACAAAAACGTATTGATTATCGGCGGCTCTGGCAGCGGCAAGACGAGATTTTTCGTCAAACCGAATCTCATGCAATGCGTGTCGGACAAATATCCCTGTTCGTTCGTTGTGACCGACCCGAAGGGCAGCATCCTCGTTGAGTGCGGCAGCTTGCTTCAACGAAGCGGCTACCGCATCAAGATACTCAACACAATCAATTTCAAAAAGTCGATGAACTATAATCCGCTGGCGTATATCCATAGCGAAAAGGATATTTTGAAACTGGTAAACTGCCTGATTCTCAATACAAAAGGAGAGGGTAAAAGCAACGACCCCTTCTGGGAAAAGGCGGAAACGCTGCTCTATACCGCCCTGATCGGCTATTTGTATGGCGTTGTTCCGGAAGAAGATCGAAACTTTGCGATGCTGGTCAGCATGATTAACGCGATGGAGGTTAGGGAGGACGACGAAGATTTCAAGAATCCCGTCGATCTGATGTTTGAAGCACTGGAAGAACGCGAACCGGAACACTTTGCTGTGCGGCAGTAGATCTGCTATATTTCGTTCTTAGTTTCATCTCGCAATAAGGAGGAATAGTTATGGGTATTACACTAGAAGAACTATCTTGCAGGATTGAAGAAGATGTTCCAACAGCGAAAGCATTGCCTATTTCGCATGCTAACCAGATAATCATTTCTTTTTCAAACCGACCAGATGTTGAAGTATCATTGCTGACACCATGGTATCAAATGCGACTTAGCAATGGCATTTTATCAGACGCTGATATAGGCGAATTAAAAAAAGAACTTATTCGCCTTACATGCAATTAAAATCACCTTCTAATGATGTGATATTTGCAATTCGTGATGTTTTGTGGTAAAATCTCAATGCTGTGTAATACGGCATTGGGAGGTAATATGGCTGTTAGTTACATAAAGCTTTGGAAAACATTACTTGATAGAGGCATGAAACGTACCGATCTCATTTCCATAGCAGGAATAAGTTCAAATGTTCTTGCTAAGCTGGGAAAAGATGAGCACGTTGCAATGGAAAGCATTGAAAAGATATGTGTTGCTCTACAGTGTGATGTGAGTGATGTGTTGGAGTTTCAGCAAACCACAAAAACGAAGGCTGACGTGGAGGATATATAAGCATGATTGCTGAAAAAAAACAGGCCTTCTCAGAGCAGCAAACGGCAACTGCTTTGTCAAAGACCTATATCGATTTCTTCTCCGGATGTGGTGGTTTGTCTTTGGGGTTAGGAATGGATCAGTGGAATGGTGTCTTCGCTATCGAAAAAGATAAGATGGCATACTCAACATTTGACCATAATCTTGTAGATCAGGCATCAGCACATTGCCACTTCAAGGATTGGCCGGAATGGTTGTCTCGTGAAGCACATTCGATTGAGGATGTATTGGAAAATCAAGAAATCCTCACGCATTTTGAGGAACTCAAAGGTAAAGTTACGCTTGTCGCCGGAGGCCCGCCTTGCCAAGGTTTTTCTGTTGCTGGAGCTCGTAATGGCAACGATCCCCGAAATCTTCTTGTATTCAAGATGATTCATGCGATTGAACTCTTAAAGCCACTTTTCTGTATGGTAGAAAATGTTGGTGGTTTTGAAAAGAAATTCGTTCAGCGTCCCTTGGACGGGGCAACTATGAGCGTTGCCGAAGAAGCTGTCCACGAGATTGAACAACTGGGTTACAATGTGGGAAAGATTACAATTAACGCTGCTGACTATGGTGTCCCTCAGTTGCGGAAACGTGTTATCATTTTTGCGATCTCAAAGGACTTTGGTGGTCAGCTAAATGTAACTCGTTTACTTACCGATGTTCTTGCTCAGGTCAAGTTGGAACAACGCAAAGAGTTGGGGTTGCCCGTGGATCGATATGTGAATATCGAAGAAGCAATCAGCGACCTGGCAGGAACCGAGATGGTTGACGAACCCGAATTCCCAAAGTATCGTACATGCAAATATTTGCCACCTGTTTCTGCTTATCAACATATCATGAGAGCCAATTGTCTGGATCAAGAGGTTCCTTCAAGCCATCGATTTAATAATCATAATCAGAAGGCCATTGCTCTCTACAACAAAGCACACGAAACACAGCCAGCTGGCCGTTTAAGCAAGGAATTTCTTTACGACAACGGCTGCCATTCAAACAAGCGCTTTGTACTTGATACCCAAAAACCCTGCTCGACACTCACTACTGCGCCGGAAGAACTCATTCACTACAAGCATCCTCGCGTTGTAACCCTGAGAGAAATGGCTCGACTTCAGTCGTTCCCTGATGATTACCGTTTTTTCGGTCGGTATACTCTCAACGGCCCAGCAAGAGGTGTTGATGTCCCTCGTAATGCCCAGATAGGTAACGCTATTCCTCCGCTTGCCGGACGAGCTTTGGGTAAAGCGCTTGACGTTATCACGCAGATGATTTTGTCAAATGACCAAGCATTGAGCTTATACAGAATGTAAAAAAAGCGGGGCGCTCTATGGAGAACGCCTCGCTATTCTTTAAGAGTTTATCTTTTCCATGATCCACTCGGTTACAAGGTTGGTTGGGTCTTTGCCTTTCTGTTCGGCATAAGTATTTAGCAGCCTGAGCGTTGCGCCGGACAGTTTTATTGGACGGTAAAACTCAGGGTGGGCCCAGCTGCACTTGGCACATTCTTCGTTACAGCCGCGGCATGCAGTGCTCTTAATGTTGTTGCAAGAATCACAAAGAGGTTGCCAGTTGGTCAGTGCGTCAGTACCGCCTCTGGATCGAGGAACTTTGTGATCCTGCTGGAAACCATTTTCACTGGGCAGACTACCACAAGCAGCGCAAACACCATTATAATGCTCCAATACAACAGCCCATTTGTCATCCGACAAGGTTGTTCTCGGCGTTTTCTTGGGTGAAATATTGGTGTCGATCAGCTGGTATTTTGCTCCTTGTTTGATAATTCCCAAGAAACCTTCTTCTCCTTGCAGTTCGCGTAGGCGCCTAAACACATCGAGATAAGGCTTTCCTTTGGCAGTATCAACAGCGTTACGAATGGCTTCTCGATCAATTATTGGGCCAGGAATACCATGCCCCTTGGGCCACAATGTTTCAAGGATTACTTGATAGATGAACTTACAGGAAGTGCTTTTTGTGATAAAGCCGTCAACAGCCTGCGTAATCCATTCATCCCGATCAATCAAGAGGCTGGGAGTTGGATCAGGAGGTAGGAGTGATGATTGCTTGATTACAGCCTTGCTTTTCTTCTTCTGTTCAGGCATGGTTTCCCTCCTCAGCATTGTCTTCAATATGATCATCAGTTAAGAATAGGAGATACGGAGAAATCTCTAAAGCGTCCGATATCCGTTCGATATTTTCAATTGAGATATTTCGACGTTCACGTTCTACTGCATTGATGTATGTAACGTGAAGACCGGAGATACTTGCTAATTTCTCCTGCGTTAGTCCTTGAGATACCCTGTATTTACGCAGATTCTCAGCAAAAACGTGAAGTAGTCTCATGGACAACCTCCTCGTAGCATTAAAAGATCTCATAATATTTTGGAACATTAACGACAATTAGTCAATAAGACAATAAGTCAATACCGTAAAGGAGGAATGATGATGGACTTTCTGCAAATGAAGCAAGGCGATCTTGAACAAATATGGGCAAAAATCAATGAGAATCAATTCATCTTTCACCCTTCTTTATCTCCATAAGGTGGCACAGATTACCGATGTGGTCGGTATGACTCCGCAGCAATGGAACGGCGGCGTGTTCAGCATGGTCAAAAACCTTTCGGAAACCGTCGTCACGCCGATTGCGGGTATCATCCTGACGGCGGTGGCGTGCATCGAGCTGCTGAGCATGATGATCGAGCGGAACAACATGCGCGACTTCGATTTGTTCGAAGTGTTTAAGTGGCTGATGAAAACGACGTTCGCGGTCATGATCGTGTCCAATACATGGACCATCGTGATGGGTGTGTTTGAAGCGACGCAGAGCGTGGTCAATCGTGCGGCAGGCGTGGTCATGGCGGATACGAGCATCCATCTGGAGGAGATCGTCGTCAATCTGGAACAGCGGCTGATGGAGATGGAGGTCGGTCCGCTTTTCGGGCTGTTTATCCAGTCCGTCCTGATGCAGATCATCTCGTGGCTGCTGACCATCAGCATCTTTGTCATCGTCTATGGACGCATGATCGAAATCTATCTGGTTACGTCGCTTGCGCCTGTGCCGCTGGCGACGATGGTCAACCGCGAATGGGGGCAGATCGGACAGGGCTATTTGAAATTGCTGTTTGCGCTCGGCTTTCAGGCTGTCCTGATGATTATCTGCGTGGCGATTTACGCGGTGCTGGTGCGGTCGATCGCTGTGGAAACAGATGTCGTCAAGGCAATCTGGACGGCGGTCGGGTATACGGTGCTGTTGTGTTTCTGCCTGTTTAAGACCAGCAGTTTAAGCCGCTCGATACTGGGCGCACACTGAAAAAAGGAGCAATTTGAAAATGGAAGATCGGGACAGCGTATTTGTTCCCAAGGATTTATCGAAAATCAAGACCAAGTTTCTCTTTGGTCTGACCCGCCGCCAATGCCTGTTCTTCGGGCTGGGCGCGGCGGTCGGTCTGCCGGTGTTTTTTCTGCTCAGAAAGAGCGTCAGCTCAACCGCCGCGTCGATGCTGATGATGGGCGTGATGCTGCCGTTTTTCATGTTCGGTATTTACGAAAAAAACGGGCAGCCGCTTGAAACCGTGCTGCGCCAGATGGTTGAAACCAAGTGGCTCAGACCCCGGCGCAGACCGTATGAAACCGACAATACCTACGCCGCGCTCGAACGGGAGATGCGGCTCAGAAAAGAGGTGAAGGCGCTTGAAGAACAGGCGAAAAAAGCCCGGCGTTAAGCTGACGCGGGCGCAGAAGAAGAAGCTCGAAGAGCTGACCCGTCAGGCGAAAGCGGACGGCAGGCACCCCAACAGCGCACAAAAGACGATTCCGTATCTGAGCATGTACAAGGACGGGCTTTGCCGCGTGACGGAAAACTATTACACCATGTCGCTGCTCTTTGACGATATGAACTACAACCTTGAGGATGAAGCGGAACAGCTCGGTATTTTCGGTGGCTGGTGCAGCTTTTACAGCTACTTTGACTGCGCTGTGCATGTGCAAATGACCGGCATCAACAGCGAGAACGACCCGGAAGCGTTTGCACGTGCGCTTGCCGTGCTGGAACACAACGAAGCCTATCGTGCGCTCTGCGCAGAATACGTTCAGCTGCTGCAAACGCAGTACATGCGCAGCAACAACGGACAGACGCGCATCAAGCTGATGACCTTCGGCATCGAATCCGAAAGCGTCAAGGGTGCTCGGTCGCGGCTGACGCGTATCGGACTGGATATGCAGGGCAATTTCAAGAAGATCGGCGTGGAGTCCGTGCTGATGGACGGCAAAGAGCGGCTTTCTCTGCTGCATGCGCTGTTTCACATGGACGACCATGCGCCGTTTGTCTTTGAGTGGTCGTGGCTGCCGGAAACCGGACTGTCCACCAAAGACTTCATCGCGCCCGGCAGCTTTGATTTCTCGCCGTCCCGCTCGTTTAAGATCGGGGAAACGTATTGCGCCGCGTCGTACATCCAGATTCAAACGTCGAGCCTGAGCAAAAAGCTGCTGGGCGAACTGCTCAGACTGCCATCCAGCGCGGTGTTCAGCCTGCACGTTCAGCCGATGGATCAAATGACCGCCATCAAGCTGATTAAACAGAAGCAGGTCGTGCTGGACGCGACCAAAATCAGCGAACAGCAGAAGGCGTTTCGTTCGGGATACGATATCGACATCATCCCGCGAGATATCGACGCATACGGCGACGATACCAAGCGCCTGCTGCAAACGCTGGGAACGAATGAAAAGCTGTATATGGCGACGATCGTCGTGATGAACATGGCGGGCAGCAAGCGTCAGCTCGATCAGGCGGTGGCGCAGACACGCGGCATTTTGCAGACGCGGAGCTGTGCGCTGATTCCGCTGGATTTTCAGCAGGAGAAGGGACTGACGGCATGCCTGCCGCTGGGCATCAATCCGCTGAAAATCGAGCGTTGTATGCCGACAAGTGCCGTTGCGGGCTTCATTCCGTTCTCGACGCAGGAACTTTGCAGACTGGACGGCAAACCGGTCTATTACGGAGTCAACCGCGTTTCCGGCTGCGTCATTATGGCAGATCGAACCGTGAACCGAAATCCGAACGGGTTGATCTTCGGCACATCAGGCAGCGGCAAGTCCGTTTCCGGCAAGCAGGAGATGATCTACATCTATCTGACCACGGATGACCAGATCATCCTGTGCGACCCGGAGGGCGAGTACCGCGTGCTGACGCGCAGGCTGAACGGTCAGACCATCATGCTGTCGGCGGACAGTCACGATTACATCAACCCGATGGATATTGAGCTGGAAGAAAATATGGACGACGTGCTGCGGCTCAAGTCGGAGCTGATTCTGTCTTTCTGCGAAATCGTCATGGACGGAAAGCGCAACATCCCCGCAGAAGCGAACTCCGTGATCGACCGCTGCCTGCCGATCATCTATGAAAAGTATATCAAAGACCCGAAGCCGGAGAACATGCCGACGCTGGGCGATCTGTATGAATGCCTGAAACGGCAGCCTGAACCGCAGGTGCGCCGCATTGTGACGGCATTGGAATTGTATGTCACCGGCTCGCTTAACTATTTCAATCACCATACGAGCGTGCAGCTCAATAACCGGCTGGTGTGCTTTGACATCAAGAAGCTGGGCAACAAGCTCAAGCCGCTGGCAATGCTGATCTTGCAGAACTTTGTTTGGAACCGCATCAGCGCCAACCGCGATAAGGGGCAGACGACGCGCTACTACATCGACGAATTTCATATTCTGCTCAAAGAACCGCAGACGGCAGCGTATTTCATCGGCATCTGGAAGCGTTGCCGCAAATGGGGCTGCGTGGCGACCGGCATCACGCAAAACGTCAAAGATCTGCTGACCAGCCCGGAAATCCAGAATATCTTTGACAACACGGACTTTTTCCTGATGCTCAATCAGGCGAATGCAGACCGCGAGATTTTGGGCGAAAAGCTCGGCTTATCCAGAGAAGAAATGCGATATCTGACCAATGCGGAGCAGGGCTGCGGGCTGATGGTCTGCGGAAATGTCGTTCTGCCGTTTGAAAACCGTATTCCGACGGATACGCAGCTTTACCGCATGATGACGACCAAGCCTAATGAAAAGTTCTGAATAATGGAAAGAAATGCGAAGAACGGCTGAGTTTCAGCCGTTCTTGCCCAAATGTCTTTCGATAAAAATTTTTGTTTCGTCGTCATAGCGATTGCAGCCAGGATACCCCAGATCACGCAATGCATCTGAAATGCCCCGAAGCTCTTTGTTGAAATTGTTTGTAATCATAGACACACTCTCCTTTCAAGGTGGTGTGTCTATTGTCGTTGAAAGGAGACATCCATGCAATTATTATCGAAAGTTTTTTCTGTAAAAATGGTTTATAGGCAGCTTATTACAATTATTCTTTCCATTTATAAAAACTTTTCATTACAAGGATTATGTAAAGCTTTGCATAACAAGCCCGGTGAGATGGAAGCCGAAGAAGGGAGGGAAAATGGATGACGGGATGGTTGATTGGCGGCGGTGTGTTGTGCATAATCGTGCTGATGACGGCACTCTGCGTCGTGTCCGGCGATGCGGACGAGCAGGCGGAAGCCGCATATCGGCACTTTCTTGAGAGCAGGGGGCGCAAAGCATGAAGCACGTTCGACCCAATGTTTCGCAGTTTGCCGCCCAGTGGACACAGGCTCAGCCGATAACAGAGCCTGAAAAGCCCAAACTCAAACCGCGCCCACGGCGGAGAAATCGGATTCCGATTCTGGAAACGCCGGATTTGCCGCATGAAGAACGGGAAGCGGATGAAAACGTGTCGGTTGAAGCGGTAAACGACGGAAAGCGTGCAGCGGAGAACGTGGCATGTTTTGTGAACGATGCGGGCTATCGCCGGAATGTGCGGGCATATCGGAAGGAAATCCGGGAGATACGTCCGGATAATGGGCGGGTCAAGCCGCCCGGACAGCCTGCGGCGGCGTTTGACGGCTTTCCACCTTCATCTGGATGGAAGATGCCAGCTGGAAAAGCGGCAACAGAGAACAGACAGACGTTGCACACATGCGGGAGGATGCAACAGGCAAGCAACCCGCTGTCCAAGGCTCATCAGAAACAGCACATGAAGCAGGCATTTCTTGCCCGCGCAAGGGAACGGAAAGCGGCAGACGCAGCCGTGGAGAACATCCCGGAAGTACTTCGGCGTTTCCTGCCCAAATTGGGCGAACGGCAAGTCCATCTTTTCCCGGTGGCACTCGTCTGTTCGCTGCTGCTGTTTATGACCGGCGGACTGTCCTCGTTCATGCCCCTTGGCGAGGCGATTTCACACGCTTTCATCATGGGGACATATCCGGCAGAGGAAGCGGACGTGCTGGCAGCGGAACGTGCGTACTGCGAGATGGAAAAGGAGCTTGAGGATGAGCTGGATCACTATGAAGCCCGCCATCCCGGATGCGATGAATACAACGTCAAGGCACAGGAAATCTGGCACGACCCGTATGCGCTCTGCGCAATCATCTCCGCGTATCTGGGCGGCGAGGAATGGATGATTGACAGCGCGTATCCTGTCATGGAGCGCTATTTCAAGCTCCAGTATGTGCTGACCGAGGAAATCACGACCGAAACCCGATACCGCACCGAACAGCGCGTCGGGCAGCAGCTTGTGACCGACCCCAAAACCGGCGCACAGCGGTGGGAAAGCTACACTTACGAGGTTGAAGTGCCGTACACCTACCGAATCTGCGACGTGAAGCTTGAAAACAAGAACCTGTCGCACCAGCCGGTGTATTCCATGAGCCGCGAGAAGATGGGGCTTTACGCGCTGTACATGTCCACGCTGGGCAACATGCCCGATCTGTTCGCCGGAAAGCCGCACGCTTCCCAGCTCAAAGACCCGCTTTTATACGACGTGCCGGAGGAATACAAACAGGCTGACCCGCAGTTTGGAAAGCTCATCGAGGAAGCGGAAAAATATCTGGGCTTTCCGTATGTATGGGGCGGTTCGTCGCCGGATACGTCCTTTGACTGCTCCGGCTTTGTATCTTATGTATTTACAAACAGCGGCGTATACAACACGGGCAGGCTCGGCGCGACAGGACTGTACGGCATCTGTCAGAAGATTACGGCGGATGAAGCGCGTCCCGGCGACCTGATCTTTTTTGAAGGGACGATGGGCGAGGACGTCGGCGGCATCACGCATGTCGGGCTGTATGTGGGTGACAACATGATGATCCACTGCGGCAACCCCATCACCTACGCCGACCTGACGAGAAGCTATTGGCAGCAGCATTTCTACGGATTCGGAAGAATCCCATATGACCCATGAGGAATAAACAGCATGAATAAGAAACTGGAACGATACCGCCAGCTGCGGGATAAAAAGAAAGCGCGTCTTGAAAAGGCGCAGAAGGATATGGACAGGCTGGAGCAGATGGTGCAGGACGAGGAAAACACGCAGATCGTCGCCGCCGTGCGCAGCTATTCGCTCACGCCGGAGGAACTGGAAGCCTTTTTGAAGGAGCGCCGCATGATCGGGGCTTCTGCTTTTGAAAATCAGGAGGAAAAGAACGATGAAACTTGAGAAACAAGCCTGTATGCTGGCACTGGCGGCAATCCTGCTGCTGATTGTGGGAGCGTTTGTCGTGGGTTTCCCGGCGGGCGCAACGCTGGCAGAGGAAACGGACATCGACCTGAACGCTTTTGAAGGCAGCGTGATTTTGGATGACCCCGTCTATTTTCAGGAAGCAACGCCGGATGAGCCGGAAGTGAAGCCGACGCAGCAGCCGACGATAGAACCGACGCAAGCACCCGGCGAACAGCCAACAGTTGAGCCAACACATGAACCGACCGCAGAACCGGCGATGGACGCGAAATTCACCGTGCAGATCACGCCGCCGACCGGTTGGCGCAACACGGCTTCGGCACAGACGTGCGTGGACATCGCGGACGAGAACGGAACGGGCTTCAAGCAGGTGAAGGTCAGTACAGGCGGCGCAGGTTGGATGGACGTGACCGAACAGACAGAAAGCGGGAGTTTCGACCTTGACGTATACGACAATGGAACGCTCACTGTGCGCGTTATCGACCGGCAGGACGGTTACCACGACGGAACGGCGAAGATCATGTGCTTTGACCGCACCGCGCCGACCGTGACGGCGGGCATCAGCGGCGAACCGCTGCATATCGAAGCCAAAGATGACCTTTCCGGCGTGGCGGGAATTCAGGTCAACGGACTGCTGTTTACCACGCTGGACGGCGGGAAGCTGGATATCCACTTTAATGAAGTGGAAACGCTGAAAAGCTATGAAAAGCTGGTTGTCCGCGCTTATGACTGCGCGGGCAATTTTTCTGAAGCGGTGACGCTCAAAAACCCGTATTACGGGCAGGCGACGAGCAAACCCACGACCGTACCGACCGCCACGCCCAGACCGGCAGCCAAACCGACACAGAAACCGGGCAATTCCAGTAGCGGCTCTGGAAACGGCACATCGGGCGGCAGTCAGGCGACGAGCCAGCCGACTGCACTGCCAACGTTCGTCCCGACCGTTATGCCCACGCTTGTACCGACGCTGATGCCGACCTTCGTGCCGACCGCAGAACCGACTGCGCAGCCGACCGCCATGCCGGAATACATCCAGACCGGTCCCGGTCAGGCGTTTACGGGCAGCGGCAACATGCGCACGCTCGACGTGCTGTATTCCGCGCATACGAATAAGCAGTTCATCAGTCTGGAAACCAAGAGCGGGCAGACGTATTATCTGGTGATCGACTACGACAAGCCGATTGACGAAGAAGCGGACATTTACGAAACCTACTTCCTCAATCTGGTTGATGACAGGGATTTGCTGGCGCTGCTCAGCGAGGACGAGAAGCCGACTCCAACGCCGACTGCCGCGCCCACGCCGACCCCGACGAAGGAACCTGTGCAGACGGATGAAACCGAACCGAAACAGAATGGCACAGTGGTCGCCGGCACGCTGATGCTGGCGATTTTGGGCGGCGGCGCGTTCTGGTATTTAAAACAGCGCAAGAAAAAAGAAAGCAAGCCCCAGTCGTCCTATGACGAATACGAGGATGACGAGGACGATGAAACCAGGGATGACGATTTGAACGAATAAGACCATGCGGCGGGCGGCGAGAAGCTGCCCGCCTGCTTTTTTCTGAAATGGAGGATAACCGGATGCGAGTGATTCTTGCAGAAAAGCCCAGCGTGGCGCAGAGCATTGCCGCCGTTTTGGGCGCAGACCAGAAGAAAAACGGATATTTGCAGGGCGAGAACGACATTGTGAGCTGGTGCATCGGGCATCTGATCGAGCTTGCCCCGCCGGAAATCTATGATGCACGCTATGCGAAGTGGCGGCGGGAGGATCTGCCGATTGTGCCGAGCGCATGGGAGAGCGTGGTCAGCGACGGGACAAAGAAGCAGTTTGCCGTGCTGAAAGACCTGCTGAATCGAACGGATGTGGACGAAGTGGTGTGCGCGACGGATGCGGGGCGCGAGGGCGAGCTGATTTTCAGAATGGTGTATGAAAAAACGGGCTGCACCAAGCCCGTCAAACGGCTCTGGATTTCTTCGCTTGAGGAAAGTGCCATCCGCGAGGGGTTTCGGTCGCTCAAGCCGGGCACTGCCTACGACGCACTGTACCGTGCGGCTCTGTGCCGTGCGCAGGCGGACTGGCTGGTGGGCATCAACGGAACACGGCTGTATTCCCGGCTCTACGGAACCAAGCTCAATGTCGGGCGCGTCATGACCCCGACGCTGGCGATGGTGGCGCAGCGGGAAAAAGAGATTGCGGCGTTTCAGGTCGAGCGATTTTATACGGTGCAGCTCAGCTGCGGCTTTCCGGCGCAGAGCGGAAGGATAAAAACGCGCGAGGAAGCGGAACGGATTCGAGCTTCCTGCCGTTGCAAAAAGGCGGCGGTCAAGCAGATTGAACGCAGGCAGAAGAAAGAGAAGCCGCCCAAGCTCTACGACCTGACCGCGTTGCAGCGGGACGCGAACAGAATTTACGGTTATACGGCGCAGCAGACGCTCGATTACGCGCAGACGCTTTACGAAAAGAAATTGGCGACGTATCCGAGAACGGACAGCCGATTCCTGACGCATGATCTGCGGGACAGGCTGCCCGCACTCATCGAGTGTGTGGCGCAGGTATTGCCGTTTGCAAGCGGTCTGCCGCTGGCGGTTCACACACAGCAGGTTATCCGCGACGAAAAGGTGAGCGACCATCACGCGATTATACCGACGCAGAACATGACGCGGGAAGCACTGGCACAGCTTCCGATGGGCGAGTGCAGCATTTTAACCCTGCTGGCGGTGCGGCTGCTTGCGGCGACGGACGAACCGTGCGAAACGGATGAAGTGACGGTGACGCTGGACTGCGAAGGACATGATTTTACGGCAAAGGGAAGCACTGTGCGGCAGATGGGCTACAGGGTGTTTGAAGAAACATTTCGCGGGAGCTTGGGCAGCAGAGAGCGGAAAGAGCAGGAATACCCCATCCCGCCGCTTGAAATCGGACAGATGGTCGGACCTGTCGTAGCGACGATCCGCGAGGGACAGACGACCCCGCCGAAGCGTTACACCGATGTGATATTTTGTGAGCGTAAGGAGTGGATAGGAATTGAAGAAAGGAGTTCAGCATGAGAAGAAAAAAAGATAAAAGCAATGGCATTACTGCTTTGTATGAAAGACTGTCTCGTGATGATGATAATGCTGGAGAGAGTAACAGTATAGTTCATCAAAAGCAAATGCTTGAAGATTATGCTATGAAACATGGTTTTACGAATCTTGTTCATTTTACCGATGATGGTTGGAGTGGAGCGACCTTTGACAGACCTTCATGGAACAGACTTGTTGAAGGTGTTAAAAACGGAGAAATCACTGCCTGTATCTGCAAAGATATGTCCAGAATCGGCAGAGACCATTTGCAAGTAGGTTTTTTCACTGACATTCTGTTTAGAGAAAAGGAAGTTCGATTTATAGCAATCAATAATGGTATTGACAGTGACCGTCAAGAAACCAGTGAGTTTGCCCCTTTTCTGAATATCATGAATGAGTGGTTTGTCAGGGACACAAGTAAGAAAATTAAAGCTGTACTGAAATCCAGAGGTTCTTCCGGCAACGCTCATACAAGTAATATCCCACCATACGGCTATTTGAAAGACCCCGAAAACCCCGACCATTGGATTATTGATGAAGAAGCTGCTGAAGTAGTCCGCAGAATTTATCGCATGACTATTGAGGGAAAAGGACCTTATCAGATAGCAAGAGAACTTTCAGAAGAAAAAATTGAAAGACCATCTTATTATCTTGGCAAAAAGGGACTTGGAAATCATGCAAGCAACTATGACAAAGAAAATCCGTATATGTGGCGAGGAAATCAGGTTACTACTCTGATTGCCCGACCAGAGTATATCGGAAAGACTGTCAACTTCAGGACATTCAAAAATTCCTATAAGGACAAAAAGACGAAAAGGGCAGATAAGGAAGATTGGGTGGTTTTTGATGATACACAAGAGCCTATTGTCGATGAAGAAACATGGCTGCTTGCTCAAAAGTTAAGACAGAATGTAAGAAAAGCAGATCCTATGGGCGAGCCTAATGTTCTGACCGGAAAGATTTACTGTGCTGATTGTGGTGCGCCGATGTATAATCACAGGCAGCGGAAAGGGCGAGAAAGAATATACTATACTGCCAAAGGCGAAAAAAGGACAAGTTATTCCAATCCGGCAGATTGTTATGAATGTTCCACATATAATCTTGCTTATCAGAAGTATGACCGACATTGTACTTGCCACCATATTTCAACAAAAGCACTTAAAAGCATCATTCTGAAAACCATACAGGAGACTTGCCATTATGTTTCTTTGAATGAGCGGGAGTTTGTTTATTCTCTGCAAGAAGAATCGGCGATGAAAGATATTGCTGTTTCTGAAACTGTAAAAAACCGCATTGAAAGAAATCAGAAGCGAGTTCACGAACTGGATATGCTTATCAGGAAAATCTATGAAGATAATGTGATTGGAAGATTGCCGGACAGACTTTTTCAGAGTATGCTTACTGATTATGAAAATGAGCAGAACGAGCTGAACAAGATTATTGAGACTGACACCGCTGATATGCAACGGATTATAGGCGGTCAAAATAATGTGGAGCGTTTTCTAAAGCTGGTTAAAAAGTATGAGAATATTACAGAACTTACTCCTGCCATGATAAATGAATTTATCGACAAAATTCTGGTTCACGAGCCACAAGGAAAAGGTGCAGACCGCACCACAGAGGTGGAGATATATCTTAACTATGTCGGGCAATTTCAAGTACCTGTGGAGCAGCATGAACCAACAGAGGAAGAAAGGATTGCTGCTGAAAAAGAGGCGGAACGACTTCGCAGAAAACGAGAATCCAATCGTAAGTATATGAAAAAGATTCGTGAGAAATCAAAAGAATTTGCGGAGCATGAGCGTATAGCAGAAGAAAAAAGTTCTGATAGCAATGTGTGTGTTGAACAGAACGTCACAAGCAAATCAAATCGGCAAAAAGTGAAAGGAGAAAAAATAGCATGACAGAATTGAAATCACGAATCCATGACAAAAGCAACGGTCTGGACTATGTTCTTGTGGGCGATTACTATGTGCCGGACTTGAAGCTACCGGAGGAACACCGCCCTATCGGTATGTGGGGCAGACTGCACAGGACATATTTGGAGCAGTACCGCCCTACAAGGTTCTCTGCCCTCTGTTTATCCGGCGAACTGCATACTTACCTTGCTGACCTGGACGAACAGGCAACGGAAAGGTGCAGCCTTATCATTGAGCAGATGAAACAAGCCGAGGGCGTGACCGAAACCATGAAAGCAGACAATCAGATGTTGTGGGTACAGTCCATGAACTCTATCCGTAACCGAGCCGAAGAAATCATCAGACAGGAAATGATTTACTGCTGATTTTATCAAGTCCAAAACCAACAAATTTGTATCGTAAACGAAGCGACAGGTATTTCCTTATGAAGTGTCTGTCGCTTTTCATTTATCAAACTTTAAGGAGGAAAACACAATGAAGATGAACCGGAATGAAATGGAAGCCCTTTATGCCTTTGGCTGTCCGAACCTGAAAGCAACTGTCGAGCGTTTGCGTATGGTAGCTGCCCTTGCACCCGATCCAGTGGCGAAGAAGCTGTTTTATATGCTTTCCGTCAAGCTGAGTGCTGAGGGTGTTGAAAGGTGGTATCGCTGCTTTTACTGCAAGCTGCGTGTGTTGAAAAACCATAGGGAGGGCTGCTATGACGAGACTGACGAAGATTGAGAAAGAAACAATCGTTCTCTTTAATGAGGGCGAGGACAAGGCAAATATCTACACCCACAACGCCGGATTGAAAAAGAGGTTGGCTGCTTTTGCTAAGAAGTACCCTGACCTTTGCCGACTGGAAAAATCCAATGTTCAAGGCGGTGTTTCTTATGAGCTGGCAAAGTCCCGTCTGTCTATCCGTTTCCTGCCGCCTTACAGTGAGGAACGCAGACAGAAAGCCAGCGAATATGCGAAAAAGCATGGGCTGAACAGCCAGCAGGGATAATGTGATAATCAGGGCTGATATGCGGTTAAAATGTCAGGTGCAGACCTGATGTTTTGACCGTTGCCTATCGCCTGTGAGGAAAGTATCGGGGACTATGGATTTTGCGGAAATGTGCGTTACAAGGCTTGAACAGGAACTCTGTACACAAAATTTTTTCTTCCATTCTTTAAGTTGATGAAGTATAATGAGATATGAAAAATTGAGGTTTTTAATACTCGATTTCAAACAATCATTTTTATATAGCTGGAACTATGGAGGGCAAAAATGAATAATTTTTTACGAATGTGTTTGAATATAATTACACAAATAGGTCCCTATTTAGTTGTACTTCTTCTTTTGAAATATCTTGTAAATCTTCAACAAAAGAGAGCTAAAGAACGAGAGGAAGAACAGAAAAAGGGAATAATTAGGACGCATTATATAATAAAAACCGAAAAAGTACTTACTATGTTTTTTGTATTGGCGGTGTTTCTTTTTGGGGGAGCTACGGTAGCCAGTGCTATTCAACAAGATGATTTATTGCCACCAATTGGTTTTAGTATTTTCTTTATTGTTTCTTTAATCGGCTCATTGAACATGATTATGTGGAAACTGGAAGTGAACGGAGATGAAATCACATGGCGTTCAACTTTTGGAAGAAAGAGAACTTTTCACTTTGAAGATATTACCTATTGCGAGAGAAAGAAAGGTTCTATGCGTGTATATGTAAATGGAGAAAAATTATTTACCATTGATAGTAATATTGACAAAGAAGAATTTATGGAGGACATAAAAAGAAGAAGAATCCCTGTAAAATCTTACTGGGCAAATCAGCATAAGAAAAATCGTAAATGACATAGATTTTATAACAGTACGATGTTAGACAACTGAATATGACCGTCAAGGTCAGATGAAGAAACCGATGTATTGAGCGTAAAGCGATCATGCGTCGGTTTTTCTTATTTCATGAGCTGACAGAATTCCGACTGTATATCACCCGTGAGGAAAGTATCGGGGACTATGGATTTTGCAGAAATGTGCGTTACAGGTAAGTAAAAAAACTACTTGATAGAGTGTAAATTGAATTGTTCATATCGGTATGATATAATTTACTGAAATGAAGCAAGAAGGTGGACTTTTGTATGAAAAAATTTTTGAAAATATTGCTAATCGTTATAGGAATAGTTTTTTTGATTTTTGCAGCGCTGATATGTATTGGACTGTTTGTTGATTATGATGACCATATTGAAAATGGTCGTTATACTTATGTTCCGGAAGAAGAAAACAAAGGAAATGAGTATATCGAGTTTAAGTTGACAGATAATGGAAAAGACGATTCTAAACTTACATATTATAATTCTATCGAAGAAGCTATTTTGAATTCCCCCTTAAAAGCAGAACATGAAGATTTATCAGCTCCAGAAGATTTTCTTAATCATGTTGATGAAATATTGCATATATGGAATGGCAAACAGTATGATACGATTTTCTATCGAGCAGGAAGTGATAACGATCCCGTTCAAGGTTTTGTGATTGCACGCTGCAAAAAACAGATAGAAAATGAAAGTACACAATATGCGTTTGTAAATGCCACACCATCTGCCACTACACCAGATACCACTTATGGGGGAGACTTCAAAAAATTTATCCATTTATCTTTAACAATAAGTGATATTCAACAAGACTTAAATCCAAATTATCCAGATACCAGATTCGTTTTTGGCTATGCACATGATAAAGAAATTTACTCATTAGAAGTAGAGGGTCAAAAGCCAGATGGAATTATAGAATATGAAGAATATGGTAGAACGATGTATATGTGGTATTATAACGATTTGGAAAGCAATAAAAGAGGCGATTGTCTGAGCTACTCAGTAGATGTGCCAGAATAATTTTTCAAATTGGCTAATCTGCCACAACTGAATATGACCGTTAAGGTCAGATGAAGAAACCGATGTATTGAGCGTAAAGCGATCATGCGTCGGTTTTTCTTTTTGCAAAATAGTCCGGTGGACTGTTTTGCAAAACCGAAGGAACTGACAGAGCTTGAGACGGGGCGAAGTCAGTTTGTTCGGGCGGGAGTACAGAGGGTGCAACCCTTTGTGCATGGGTACAGGGAATGCAATACCCCTGTGCAGGTCAAGGGCGGCAGCCTTGCCCAGTTAAGTGGCGTTTCGCCACTTAGTACTGGGTATTACTTGACGCAGAAAGCCGCAAGGAATCAGCTTCGCTGCCCTTCTCCCCTGTCGGGGAAATCAAAAAGAAAAGGAGGAACTCATGTGAAATTAACAAGGCACAATGGACGAGCTGGAAAGAATGGCGTTTATAATCCGAAGCACAATGACCGCAGTTTTGACATTGCCAACAGCGAACACATTGACGAAGAACGAGCCAAACAAAATCTCTATTGGGACTGTTACAATGGCTTCCGCAATTTCAAAAATCCCGAAAAGGAAAATGAGCTGTCTGCCACTTTTGAAGATGTGGAACAGCTTTTTTATCGTCAGCGGTATCGTGATTTTGTAACCGGACAAAACGAAAGAAATGTGAAGAACCGACACCCTGAAAGGAATAAGGAAACCGGTGATTTGCTCAAAAGCAAAAAGACCTGTCCAGAGGAAACGGTCTATCAGATTGGAACGCTTGATAATCATGTTCCACCGGAATTGCTCATTGAGATCGTCACAGAATTTATGGAAATCGTAAATGAGCGTTTCGGCTCTCATGTCCATATCCTGAATTGGGCGCTGCACTTGGATGAAAGCACCCCTCATATTCACGAGCGTCATGTGTTCGACTGTGAAAATCAATATGGGGAGATTGCCCCACAACAGGAAAAGGCTTTGGAAGCACTGGGGTTTGAACTGCCGGAACCGGAGAAGCCAGTCGGAAGAAAAAACAACCGCAAGATGACTTTCGATTCAGCTTGCCGAGTGCTGCTGTTTGATGTGGCGAAAAAGCATGGCTTACAACTGGAAGAAGAACCGGAATATGGTGGTCGTGCATATCTGGAAAAACAGGACTATATTCTTTTCAAGCAAAAGGAGCAACTGGCAGCACAGGAGCAAAAGTTGGAAGAACTCACGATGAAGATTGAAGATGTGGAAGCTTTGGTGGACGAGGTTGCCGATATTGCCTATGACAAGGCGGTTGAGGTCGTTGCTGATACTGTAAAACTGGAAACGCACAAGGAGGATATTAAGCTGGTGGAGCAGTCTAAGGCATGGGTTCTCTCCCCTGAGCGTAAGGCTTCAAAGAAAGAAGTTGAGTATGCAGTGAAACGATTGGATGGCGTGATTGCCAGAATCACAAACGCTATGAAATCAACCATTCAGAAAATCCAAACCACGCTGATGAAACCGGAGGTCAAAAAAGCCGGAACGGAGCAAATCAAGAAGAAAGCCAAAAGTTCCATTATAGAGCAGTTGAGCCGCAAGAAGAAGGAAATGGCAGAGCGTGAAGTCAGCCGGACAATTCCGGCGAAAAGCAAAAAACAGGATATGGAACTTTAAGGCACTTGCTATTTTCGTTTTGAAAATGACAGGTGCTTT